>Ga0105164_10000507_pt1 | contig 27340 bp, 22 predicted proteins | sample VDWuncwatermetaG_FD_89674 | JGI IMG/M metagenome (GOLD analysis project Ga0105164, IMG submission 89674) | Wastewater microbial communities from Netherlands to study Microbial Dark Matter (Phase II) - VDW unchlorinated drinking water | ecosystem: Environmental > Aquatic > Freshwater > Drinking...
GAGGTAATCACTCGAGTTATCCGGAAACGTCTCAGCTTCTTCTCGATTAAATCCAACGATGATCGCGCCACAATCCCAGATTTCAGCAAGCATTGCGGCGATTTCAATCATGACACCGTTGCGGTTAGCGACCCAGACTTGTTTGGCATTTGCGGCCGCTATCAGAGGATCCTCCAGTTGGGAGGGGCGTAGCCTTGGGATCGGTGTGGATGGGTTTGTGAGTGCTCCCTGGGCTCCAAAAGTTGAGTACCACGGGAGTTCGAGCGTTGAATGAGGTGCTCTGAGCCATTCACTGAGTCGTTTGGCGTGATTGACTTCTCGTTTCTCAGAGCGTTGGCCGTAGCGGTAGGTCACGGTCAAGAGATCCCAACCCGATTCTCGGGCGTAGGCGGCCGCGACGGCAGAGTCTAGCCCTCCCGATAATAATGCAATCGCTCTTTGTTTGGATGTCATGATCCCCACGGAGCTATCAAGGTTCTAGGGGGATGTAAAGCTTTGGGAGTGAAATCAGAGATTCAGTCAGCGTGTGCGAGCAAACGGTCAACACGTTGGCTCAATTGGTCAACATCCTTTACGATTTTCTTAAGGCGGTACGTCAAATCGTCCTCGGTGTGGGGGTGGTCGGCGCCGAAACTCAGGATTTCTTTAAGAGTTCCCTGGTCGAGTCTCTGACTTGCGGTATCGCTCTTGAGATGAGCTTTTTTGGTGCTCATGGGACTCCTTTGGCCTAGTGTCTACTTACTGTTTTACGGCCGTAAATCCGTTTTTCTTTAATGAAATGCCACACACATTTGTCGAGGCCATCCGGAGTAACGTCGAGTGTTTGGTTATCCCAACATTTACTGACTGTGTTACGGATGTGTGTGGCGCTGTAGGGCAATGCCTTGATATCGACGATATAAATGCTTTTGTCCGTGCGCGTGTTATGCCAACGCTCTGCGGAATATTCTGTGTTGGTTTTGACATAATCTGGGCTTTCTAACTTAATTAAAATTTCTTCAAGATTAGTCATTCCTTCGTGGCGCTTAACGATAATGAGATGGCTCAAGTTAAGAATCGCCTGGGGTTCTTTCCACTGGGCCAGTTCACTGAATACTTCGTTTCCCAAAATGAAATAGGGCGTCGATTGAAAGGTGGTTTGGGCGAATCGGATGGTATCAATCGAATAACTCGGAGCGGCCCGTTTGAGTTCCCAATCTAAGACCTCAAGTCGCGAGTCATTTACCGAACGCGCTGCAATCTGAAGCATCTCGAATCTCTCTGAATCTGTCGCAATCGGTGCGTTGGGTTTTAAGGGGTTCTGCCGGCTGGGGACCCAATAAAGAGACGAGAAGGGAAAGGACTCGAGTAAGGTTTTTGCCAGATGTCCATGGCCGAGGTGGACGGGGTCAAAGCTACCGCCCAAAAGCCCGATCAAGCGGAAACTTCCTCATGATGATCAAGTGAGTCCATCGGTGGGGGCTGAGTGTCGTCTTCTTGGGGCGGTGGTTCATGCTTCCACCCGCGACTGAGAATCGCAATATCATTGAGTAGCGCGTCGACACCCTGGTGCGAATGGCTTGAAATCAAATACCCCTTAATCCCAAGCGCTGCCAGTTCTCGAAGCCTCTCAGTTTGGGCTTCGGCAGGCAGTAAATCAGCCTTGGTAAAAACGAGAAACCGGTCTTTGTTGGCAAGATTCTCATCATACGCTCTGATTTCAGCTTCAATCGTCTTAATGTTCTGCTCAATCGTTTCTGCAGAATCACTGATATCGACTAAGTGTAGCAAAACTCGATTTCGGGTGACGTGCCGCAAGAACTGATGACCGAGGCCTTGTCCTTCAGCAGCTCCTTCGATCAAGCCAGGCAGGTCTGCCATCACAAAGCTTGTGTCATGAGTTGAAACGACGCCTAAGTTGGGTTGCAGCGTTGTGAAGGGGTAATTAGCAACCTTCGGCTGGGCTCTTGAGACCACTCTGAGAAAAGAAGATTTTCCAGCATTGGGTAAACCCACTAAGCCAACATCCGCGAGAAGTTTGAGTTCAAGCCGAATGCTACGAATTTGGCCGATTCCAGGCGGTGTTGCGATTTTTGGGGCCCGGTTCGTCGCTGTGGCAAAATTCATATTGCCCCGGCCACCATTACCACCTGCGGCAACTAAGATAGCTTTTCCTTCTTCGGTAAGATCAGCCAGCACTTCGTGGGTTTGTTCATCGTGGACGATTGTCCCGACAGGGACTGCGATCATCAGATCAGCCCCGCCTCGCCCGTCCATATCGGAACCCATGCCGTGTTCGCCGCGTTCAGCGACGTACTTCGGCTGGTACTTAAAATCTAATAGGCTTTGTTTGTTATGGGTCGGGACAATGTAAACGGATCCGCCTCGGCCACCATTGCCACCATTAGGTCCGCCCCTGGGGACATACTTTTCTCGTCGGAAACTGACGCAGCCTCGGCCGCCATCACCAGCTTGTACATTGATAGTTGCTTCATCAATAAATCGCATCGTCGTCCGCCTTCACAATCAATGCGCGTGTCAATCAATTCGGCTTAATCACTAGGAGCTAAAAATCTTAGGCGCTTTTGGGTACTGCTTCAGCAGCTTCAAGAGGAATCACGCACACGCGTTTGCGTTCTTTTCCATATCGTTCAAATTTTACGCGGCCTGCGACGAGAGAGTAGAGAGTCCAATCACGTCCGGTTCCCACGTTTAGTCCAGCGTGGACCGTGGTCCCGCGCTGCCGGATAATAATATTTCCTGGAAGGACGTATTCACCGCCAAAAATTTTTACGCCAAGTCTCTGCCCCTGACTATCTCTTCCGTTTCTGGAACTACCGCCAGCTTTCTTATGTGCCATCTGAAACCTCCGTTAGTTTTTCGGGCCAATGCTCTCTACGAGCAGTCGAGTGTATGTCTGACGATGCCCGTAAGTGCGCTTATAGTTATGGCGCCGTTTATATTTGATGGTCCTTAACTTTGGCCCACTTTCCACTGATAAACAACGGCAGTGGACTGCCATGGCGATTACTGGGCGGCCAATTTCTAACCGATCCCCGTCTGCGTAAAGAAGAACATCACCTAGCTCAACATTATGTCCAGATTCAACTCCATGCAACTTCTCAACTAAGAATTCCTTGCCTGGTTCAACCCGATATTGCTTACTTCCTGTTCGTACTACTGCGTACACAGCGCCTCCAATAGAAACCAATCTTTTAGTTCAAATTATGAAATAAAGTCAATCATTAGTCGGATTTGGTTTCGGCATTGCCTTTGCAACCCACTTAAGACGATGCGTTGGTTAAGATTCGCAATGATAGGATTTTTGATTCTCTATCAAGTGGCAACCTTTTTTAAGTCAGAGGCTGCTCGCGAGCGGCTCTGTGATTTGGCTGAAAACGGTTTGTGGGTAGGGCTTAGCGGCTATTGGATAGCAGCAGGGGATTCTGGCGGTGGGTGGCTTCTCAGAGCAGACCATCTTGGCGACGAGACATCTTTGGGCAATTTTAGAGTTTCAGAGAATCTCAAGGGCAGAGGTCCGAAATCCGGTCAGAGGGCTCGCTTTTTCGGATTTGTCCGATGTGATTCTGGGTTTCGAAATCCTGGAGTGCCCGTTCGGTGGTTGAGTCCGCTAGGGCAATTTTGGGTCATTTCGGAGATTAAGTTAATGACCCAAAGCCGGGGTTTTTTAACTCCTGTTTTTGAAGTCAGGGACTGGGTTTGGCAGAAATTGAGCGTGGGGTTTTCGGGGTACTCGACGCTACGAGGCCTTGTTCTAGCGAGCTATTTTGGTGAGGTTTCGGGACTTTCGGATGTGATTCATCGTACGATGAAGCGCTCAGGGTTACTCCATCTCTTGGCGCTGAGTGGGCAACATGTGACGGCGCTACGCTTTGTATTTGGCACCCTGATTTGGTTGGGAGTCTGGATGGTCCCTGAGCGGTGGTTCTTTGGTCGCTCGTTTGCCCATCTCTTAGCGCTCACTTGGGTAATGAGTGCGTTGATTCTTTGGTTACTTTGCCCCACGTCTTCATCGGTCTTAAGGGCGACGACTATGGTCGTTGCGAGGTATTTGCTCTGGCGTCGCGGTTTTTCAGTTTCCGCTCTACAGCTCTGGGGATCTTCCGTTGCGTTATTGATCCTTGTGGATCCATCGGAAGTGACCAAAACTGGTTTTTTGCTCAGTGCGTCGGGCGCCTTTTTCTTGGCCTATTGCCCTTGGCAACAGGGCTGGAAAGGGTATCTCAAGGTGAGTCTTTTGATGCCGATATTATTTCTGCCGCTGCAGAGTCATTTCTTTGCCTCCGTTGCATGGGGGTCAGTGGCAGCCAATTTATTGGTGGCCTGGATTTGGAGTCTTGTGGTTCTCCCGCTCTCCTTTATCGCTCCGATTGGATTGTTATTGCCGTCTGATTTGGCTTCGAGGCTGATGTGGTCAGTCGAATCTGGGTTGGTGTGGGGGATGGAATATCTAGAGTTGACGCTGAGTGTTCTTTCTCAAGGGTTTGCGCCGATTCCTTCGCTTGCTATGTGGGAGGTGCTGGTGTGGGAGATCGCTCTTCTTATGATCTTTTTCAATCTGACGCGCTGTGATCATAACGAGTCTCAGTCCGTTGCTATTTTGTCCGAAAGGGTGTGAAATGATTTATAATCTTAAGATATGGCTATGGAAAAAACGACGCGTCATAACTGAATCCGAGAAACACTCGATCGCATCTACGATCGCGAGCCTTCGCATTTTCAGGAATACCTTCGTAGATATCGGGAAGACCCCACAAGTCGGCTCTTTGCTCCTCTTGCTGAAGCCTACCGGTCGATGGGGCGAGTTGATGAGGCGATTACTCTTTGTGAAAATGGTCTTAAGCACCATCCAGATTTTCATAGTGGGCGAGTGGCTTTGGCCCGTTGCTTGATGGACAAGAACGAATTTGAAGAGGCCAAGGCAGAACTCGAGCAGGTGATTCAAGTCTCGCCAGAAAATCTTTTGGCGCAGCGACTTCTCGGGGATTGTCGCTTAGCTGTGAAAGATATTGAGGGGGCGCTTCACGCCTATAAAATGGCTTTGTTACTCTCCCCAGAAGATGTGGTTTTAAGTGAAAAGGTCCATCAACTTCAATCCCATCAGGGTAAGGGGGATCGGCTGGACGCACTTTTGCAAGATTGGGAAGTGACTCCACTCGATGTGCCGCAAAGTTTTGTGGGGTCGCAACCGGCGGTGGCTCAGAAATTAATGGATTTGCCTGAGACTCCAAAAAACACTGAAGGTTGTGATTCCGATGAGGAAATTTTGGAAGCGGGAGAAGCGCTCATCGAAGCGAATCTCTGGGAAGATCCAGTAGACGAGCCAAGCCACCCCTTGATTGATTCGATTTTAGGGATGGATGAGTCTGGGGCGCCCGAAGCGAGCCAGGCCTTTAGGGTGGAGCATATTAGCGTGGCCTTTAAGGAAAATAAGGTGAGCGCTAAAGAGGAGCTGACATCAGAGACGTTGGGAGACCTTTATTTTTCTCAAGAACAGTTCTCCATGGCGCTTCGAATCTTTGAGAAATTATACGCCTCTCAGCCCAGTCCCCAGCGATTGCAAAAGGTCAACGCCTGCCGTCTTAAACTGGGAGTCGATATGGATTCGATCAAGAGGCAGCGTAAGATTGGGGTATTAAAAGAAATTTTGGGCCGTTCGAGAGTGGAGTCGCCTGTAGATTAGCGCTTGAAATTTCCTCAACCGTGGGTATCCTCCGGACAAATGGTTTCTACAACTGATTTTAAAAAAGGCATTTACATCCAAATGGACAATGTTCCATTTCAAATTCTTGAGTTTCAGCACGTGAAACCAGGCAAAGGGAATGCCTTTGTTCGGACTCGAATTAAGAATCTTTTGAATAACAATGTGATTGATAAGACGTTTAAATCAGGGGAATCCCTTGAAGAACCTGATATTGAGAAACGGCGAATGCAGTATCTTTACCATGATGGTTCGCTTTATCAGTTCATGGATCTCGATCTTTATGAAGAGGTTGCGCTAACCCCAGATAATGTTGGCGATAACAAGAATTACCTGATCGAAAACTTAGAGATCGAAGTGCTTTATTATAATGGCCGTCCGATTGCCCTGTCGCTTCCCAATTTTGTGGAATTAAAGGTGACATACTGTGAGAACGCTCTGAAGGGCGATACGGTTAGTGGTGGGGGGAAGCCTGCGACCCTTTCAACCGGTGTCATCATATCAGTTCCGTATCATATAAGTTTAAACGACGTTTTAAAGATCGACACTCGGTCGGGAGAATACGTCGAAAAAGTAAAGTCTTAGCACTATTTCGCTTGGTTCAATCCAATTCGAATTCAGGGCAGTTGTAATACCCCTTGAGGTGTTTCTATGCCGGATGACAGAAAATCCACGGCGATTGATTGTTTTAAACTTGGGATGCAGGCTTTTGAGCTTGGAGATTTTAAACAAGCTAAGAACGTCTTTGTTAAAGTGATTGAACTCTACCCTAGTTGGCTGCGCCCCTATATTCAGGTGGCTCTCTGTGAGAAGGCTCTCGGTCAGCTGGAAAAAGTTCATCGGACAATGGGGATCGTTTCTAGGCAGGTTGTGGCGGCAAAACAGCGAGCGCGGGCTGCCGAGTGGGTGGAGAAATGGTTGAAAAATGAGCCGCAGATGAGAGCGCAATTCTATGAGGGGGTTTTAGAGATCGATCGTACGACGGCGGAACCATTTCTGGGGCTCGCTTCTGCCTACGAGCAGCTCGGTGAGTGGAAGAAGGGTGTTGCGGTTCTTTTGAGTGCGCTTGAGACGGAGGCAAAACATGAGCTTGTTCTTCAGAAGTTGAATGAAGCCTATAGCGTCGCAGGTGAGGCTGAGAAAATTATTTTTCTAAAACGCTACGAAAATGGAAAGATCAGCCGCAAGGAACTGATGCTCTTTCTGACTGTCGAAGAATCAAATGATTTTGAGGGCAAGGTTGAGAATCCTACGGAGTCGTCTGATAACTTGTCTGAGATGATCGACGCCTTGGAAAAACAGATGAATGAAGATGAGTCAGTGGATTTGCGCGAGCTTGCGCCGTTGATCCAGGTGTTTCGGCAGAAATCTCAGAAGATCCTCGGTGAGAGTGCAAGGGCCCATATGGATATGGGTGTCGCTTATTGGCAGATGGGGCTATTTGAGGAGGCTCGGTTAGCCATGAATGGAATTAAGGAGACGGATCCATGTTATGCCGAAGCCCAATATCATTTGGCTGAGATTGCGTTAGACCAGGGAGATTGGCTCAAATCACTCGAGTGTTCACAATCGAGTGTGCGCAGAGTGGGGACTGAAGGAGAAATCGCTAAAGCGTCGCGGTATGTTTTGATTCGAGCCTTGATTGCGTTAAATGATTATATCCGAGCGGCTGAAGTGATTTTCCAACTTGAGGAATTGGAACCAGATTATCGTCAACTCAAACAATTGAAGGCGAGTGTGAAATTACGAATGAGCGGAGAAGGGACTTAAAGAAGACGCATGAAAAGGCCCTTGATCATTTTCGGCTTTGTGCTCGCTGGCCTCTACGGGGCTCTGCATATTGTTCTTGCGTCTCAGCCTGTTCAGAAAAAAGTCGTGGATGAGATCCGTCATGCTCTTGAACGTTATGGGATTCAGGTCCAGATTGACTCCATTGAGTTTTCTGCCTTTATTCCTCAGCTTTATCTCAATCACGTTGAGTTATCTCCGATCGCCCAAAGACGCTCACCACTTACCGAGCCGATTAGTATCGATAAAATCAAGATTCGATTCGAGCCACTTGGACTGATCTCTCGCCGAATTATCATTGGCGAGGCGAAACTATTTCACCCGAAGATTATGATGCCTAAGGCCGATCGGTGGTATCGACGGTTGGAACGGTTTCTCAAGGCTCAGAAGAAACCGCCTACGTTTGAGGGGCAGGCCTTTACCTTATTGGTCAAAGAATTTGGCGTCATTGATGCCACATTCAATGTTGTGAGCGAAGATCCGCCTCTGGTAGTGCGTTCGAGGAGTGCGACAGTGCTCTTACGAGCTGGGCTGAGCGGGCAGAGAACACTCATCGTTAATTCCCAGAGTCTTCAGTTTGAGCGCGGAAAATTGAATCTTGATCTCAAGCAAGTGGATGTCGATATCGATATCACGGAGTCGAGTGTTCGAGTCAATAAAGGGACTCTGCAGACCAATGACCTTTCCATCCAAATGATGGGGCAGGGGGCGATCCCAAAGAAATGGGAGTTTCCTTCCGGGTTTGAATCCCTTCAAGCTCAGGTTGAATTAGATATTCCCCTATCTCTTGCGAATGCGATTCCAGAGTTAGGTGCCCCAACGATTGAAGGGCGAGTGGGATGGAAAGGCTCGGCCCGTGTCAATGGTGGCCAAGTTTCGGGGACGGGAACCATTCGATACCAGGATGTGTTGGTCGATGGGTATACCGTCGGTGCTGGGTCTTCGGAATATTCTTTATCCGGAAAAGAATTCACTCTGACGGGATTTAAGGCGGGTTACGCAGGGGGTGAAGTCCTTTGCGATCGCATGGTGATTGGACTGGATGGTCGGCTTCCGATACAGGGCGATCTTAAACTTCAAGGCTTACAGTTGGATAGTCTTCTGAGTCAGCTTAAGCAGCCCGGGGTGCCGCTGCGCCTTGGTTTTGGAGGGCAATTGCTCACAAGTGGCCATCTTTCGGGGCCGTTTCAGATCAACGGAAAATTAGCGGCTAAGCTGCAGAGTTTTCGAGTTCTTGAGGAGGCGAACCGAGACGGGGACCCTCAGACGGATATTTTAGGCTTTGAGCAAGGTAGTGTGGAGGGAGATGTTGGCTTTAGCTCGGATGATATGAAATTCAATGCCAAAGTCCACGCGTTAGATGGTGTGACTGAGGCAGTTGGCTTCGTTGGCTTCGACAACAAAGCTCGGATTCAGATTAACTCGGACGGGATTTCCTTGAGTGAATTAAAACGTATTTCGACGCTCGATGTTGCGGGCAGGGCGAGACTCAAGGCGGCGATTGATGTGATTGGGTCTGACGCGAAGGTCTCGGGCGACGTGGAATTAGTCAATGGTGGTGTCGCTGATTTGCATCTCGGGGATGTGAAGGGGCGATTGGAATATCAGAAAAGGCTCCTAACATTCGAAAATTTAGAAATGAAGGCTTTATCGCCCGTCAGGGGAAATGGGTTTGTCGATTTCTCGCCCAAGGTCGGGGTCGATTATCGTTTTGATATGAATATTGCCCGAGCTTCGACTCAGCAGATTTTAGAGACATTCAAGAATTTTAAACTGGGTTTTGAGCCTCCGGTGGGCGGCGAATTAACGGGTCGGGTAAGCATTGATAATACCGATCAGGGTACCCTTCGAGTTTTAGCGTCGGGACGAGCTCGCCAGATCGAGTGGTATGGCGAGAGGTGGAGGGGAGCCAATTTTACCTTTCGCTACACCCCTAATGAAGTTGAGATCAGTCAGATGCTACTGATGAAACGTTCGGGTGGTCTTAACGTTCGTGCAACTTTTTCGGAAAAAAAATCACAGATGCGTTTTGTGAGCGATGGGTTGAGGTTAGAAGAGCTGAACCACTTAGGAACGGCCCCGCTTCAAGGGGCGCTTTACGGGTCTCTTGATTTAAATGGCAAAATGGCTGCCCCGGCGATGAAAGGGGAAATTAACCTTAAGAAAATTCTATTCCGCGGTCGGCCTGTGGAAAATCTGACAGCGACCTTTAAGACGAATCATAATGAAGTCGAGACAGTTGTGCTCCCAGCGTCGAAGCGAATGAAACTGGTATGGAAACGCTTAGTCGACGAAACGGACAAGTTTGATATCGATGTGAGCATGAATCAATATGACGCTTCGGTTTGGTTGATGGGTTGGCTTCAGAAAGATATTCCAACTCTGAATCAACTCCTGGTTCAGGGGAAAGTGTCTCTAAATGGAAAGTGGAACCAATGGGATTCGATTCGGGGGGGTGGTTCGGTGGATGGGATTCAGATTGGATTTAGGGGTACGCCCATGACCAATACTGCGCCGATCCCCCTTGTCTTTGGAAGCGGAGGCGTGAGTGTCGGTCCCCTTAAGCTCAAGGGAAATGATGCCTTAATCGACGGCAATCTCGTATATAAACCCAACCAGAGTATCAACGCTAAATTGGATGGGACTTTAGATCTTGAACATATCCAAGCGTTGATTCCTGGAATCGAATATGCGAGAGGCAAGACGACTCTCTCCATGCGAATCGATGGGTCTACGGATCGATTTTCAATGCTTGGCAATGTCCGAGTCGATGAGGGCCTGTTTCGCCTGATGGGAATGAACGACGAGTTTAAAGCTTCTCATATTCAGTTGGGCTTAACCCACGATCGGATTCATCTTGTTCAGTTTAAATCAAGTCTAGGCGGCGGTGACGTGACGGCCGAGGGGGAAGTGAAAATCGACCGCTTCACTCGGTTCTCACCCAATATAAAATTCGCTGTGAATCGCGCGAATTTAAACGCCACCGATTATCTTAAAGCCCAATTCTCTGGGGATTTTACGCTTCAAGGGGCGGCGGTTCCTTTTGCGCTTAAGGGAAATTGTAAATTATGGGAGTCGATGCTGACCCAGCTTAGTCAAGAGAAGGTCCCTCAGGGGATTGGGGAGCCCGTTTTAAAGTTCGACGTCAAATGCCAGGCTGATCGTGGGCTTAAGGTTCAGGCTGACGTGCTGAATGCTGAGTTTAAGGGGAATCTGGAGTTGAAAGGAAATAACCAACAGGTCGGACTTTTGGGTCAGGTTGAGTCGACTGAGGGGTATATGATTTTTCGGGATACAAAATTTCTTTTAAGTGGCGCGACCGTTCGGTTTGAGTCGGAAAATAAAATTCTGCCTCGGTTTAATCTGTCTGGACGATCCTTGGTGAAGGAACGTAAGGCACTAGGGGCTCAGGAATTCGATGTCACCCTTCAGGTCTTAGGCACACCCGATGATTATAAAATTCGGCTAAGTTCGTCCCCTCCGGTGCCTGAAGGGGAACTGATTTCGCTCTTATTGCTAGGGGTGACAAACCAGGGGCAGGGCGGCAATTTTGCCGACTTTGGCTCGGCGTTGGCCGGTCAAATTCCGTTGTCGTCCAAGTTGCAGAATTCGCTGGGCGTAGGTATTAAGGTGGGAACGCAGACCAGCGCGTCTGCAACATCGCCGGGGACGTCGAATGCGACAGTTCCCAGTGTCTCGATAGAAAAAGACATTACCAAGCGTACGAAAGTGTCTTATTCTAATACTTTAGAAGCTGAAGCGGTGCGTGAGTTTAAAGTCGAGCATATGCTGGATGATCATTTTACCGTGAACGGTACTGCAGTAGGTAAACCAAGTGGCAGCACAGCAAATCCACAGACGAACGTATCAGTTGGCGCGGACGTGCGTTATCGCTTTGAATTTGAATAGCCTTCATTTCTTTTGTCTTGTCGTATGGGCTCTGTGCCTGCCTAAGCTTATCGCCGAGCCGATCCGAAGAGTTGAGGTGATTGGGGTGAGTAGCGCTGCGGCCGAAGCAGCACTGGTGAGTGAACTGGGCCTTCGCCCTGGGAAGTCTTGGGATCCTCGTCAGGTCAATGAGTCCATTCGCCTTCTGCAGAGATCTGGTAACTATCGCTCATTGAGAATTGAAACACTGTCCTTTTCTCAAGGGATCGACGTCGTTATTCGCGCGAACCCGCTCCGGGTCGTCAGGTCGGTTGAAATGCCGGGGATGGATTCCGAGATTGAAGAGAGTATTCGCTCTGAGTTTGATTTGGCGGGAGGCAAAAGTGTTGATGTGCTGACGTTTGAAGCCATTAAAACCCGGCTGATCGAATTGTATCAGCAAAAGGGGTACGCGAATGCCAGCGTCGAAATTCAATTCGAAGATGTGGAGCATTCGACTCAAGCGGACGTCAAAATTGTTGTCCGAGCAGGAAGCCCCATTCGAGTGAAATCCATTCAACTAACCGGTGTCTCGGGTGACGAGAATGCGTCTCTGATGCGGTTGGTGAGTTGGCGTCGAGGGGATTTATTCTCAAAGGAAAAACTCTCTCAGACGGTCACAAAAATTAACCGATACTTAAGGGATAATCAGCTCACCCATTCGGTGGTTGAAGATCCAGTCCTGACATTTAGTGAGGATAAATTATCCGTAGCCATTCGATTGCCCATTAAACTTGGGGAGAGGTTTAACCACCAATTTGTCGGTAATACCGTCATTCCCGATGATGAACTTAGGGGATTATTAACGCAAGATATCTTAAGCCAGATGGATGGGTATGCGAGAGTCGCGGATCAGATCAAAGTCCGGTATCAGACTTTAGGCTACCATTTTTCTGAAGTGTCTGTGAACCAGAGCAAAGAGGCAATCACGGGACGTAATATGGTTACGTTTCAGATCACTGAGAATAATCGGGTGAGAATCGACGGTATTGATTTCGATATCAGAGGCGATATTGAATCAGCTGAGTTAAAGAATCTATTTTATCAAGTGGCACCCGGAGTATTAGCTCGAGGGATTTACTGGGAGGCTGGCTTGGGTCCTGCGAGCGCCCAACTGGATGCCAGGCTAAAGGATATGGGCTATCTGAATGCCGTGATGGGCTCTCCCAGATCCGCTTTTACTGACGACGGGCAGGGGGTGCAGTTATTTTATCTTGCTGAGATTGGAGTGAGGAATTCTCTGACTGAGGTCAATGTCATCGGTGATCTCAAAACAAATCGTGATGATATTCTTCGTCATTCTGAATTGCGTCTGGGTGAGCCTTTGGGGACGGGGGGGTTGGAGATTTCAGTCCAAAAACTAAAGAAATGGTATGCGAGCGAAGGGTATGTGGATGCCACGGTGGAGGTCGTCAATCCGATTGAATTTTCGTACGATCAGCGGCAAGTCAGCGTAAAGTTTAGGATCAAAGAAGGTCGGCAGTACCGTGTTGGTAAGATTTCGGTGCAGGGGAATGAAAAAACTCAAGACCATGTGATCTTAAGGGAGTTCCAACTTCGGTCGGGCGATATTTTTAATGTTTCGAAGGTCCGACAATCTGAAGAAGATATTCAGGCTCTTGGCTTATTTTCAAGGGCCGAAATTCTGGCGAGTTCCCAGCTAGCAGATCCGTCACTCAAGGATATTTCGATAGTGGTTCGCGAGACGAGCCCTGGGGTTGGAGAATTTGGTGCGGGCGTCGTATACTTGGAGCCGAGGTTGCGTCTAAGAGGTTTTGGCGGTGTCGCTTACCGTAATCTACGAGGACTCAACCACACTCTGTCTGGTCGTGGCGAGATCAGATTGCCCTTTAGTCAGAATCAAGTGATCCCGTTCGTCGAGTATCTTGCGAGTGTCGGCTATCGTGCGCCTTACCCATTTGAAATTCCTCTCAATTTTCTTGCGAATATTGGCCTGGATAGATTCGAAGTGGCGAACCTTGGGGATAGCACCAATATCCTGACTCAAGCTAAAATCGAGGGCCGAGTCGAGAAGAAATTGGGTTCCAAAGTGACGGGAATCTACCGGTTATACCGTTATGAATTTTCCAAGACTGAAGTGCTCAATGACCCCAGTGCGGATATCAAAGATACGATCGGGTCGACTGGTCCCGGACTTATCGTTGATTTACGTAATGATATTTTTAACCCGACGCGGGGAAGCTATCATACCTTAGATCTTGAGCTAGCTCATCCGTCGTTGTTATCCAAGGCGGGGACTGCATTTCTCATGTCAACGAGTCGTAACTCGTTCTATTTTCCAATGATGAAGCCGTTCAGTTTTACGTTTTTTGCTGGATTTGGCCATGCTGTTTCGCTTTATGACGATTTTACTCTGCCAACAGTTCGTCGGATCAATGATTTGGCGTTGGGTGGACAGGGTTCCATTCGTGGTTTTTCACTTCGCCGCTTCGCGCCCGCTGCGAATGTCCACGAGACGGCCTTCTATAATTTTCGAGGCGAGTTAGCAGTGGAGATGTTTGATCCCGTGAGTGCCGTCGTATTTCTGGATTCAGGCAGAATCTTTCCTAATCTCATCTCCTCAGATGCTTCCCCGAGGCATGATTCAGTGGGTCTCGGGATTCGTTACCGAACCCCAGTGGGCCCTGTGGTCGTCGATGTTGCTCAAGGTCTAGGCGACGATAAGGAAGCGGTGCGATTCTACTTCTCAATCGGCAAACTATAAAAAGGTGCCCGTCGACTTTCCACACCTCCCAAGGGGAGGTGTGGAAAGTCGACGGGCACCTTTTTATAGTTTGCCGATTTTAAGTTTCTTGCCGGGGTGGATTCTAGATTTATGTAAGGCATTCCACTGAAAAATTTGTTGGACGGTGACGTTATATTTCTCCGAGATCGACCACAGCGAGTCGCCGCGCTTCACCGTATGAGTGATAAATTCGCCGCTGGCAGTAACTTCAGGCGTCGGTGCCGATACGGATGATGTCGCTCGAGGACGATTTGGTATGCGTGAGGACTCAGTCACCACCAAATCTTGTCCGGGTCGCAGTCTTGCTTTTTCCGTGAGTCCGTTAATGTCCGCAAGCTGAGCGGTGCTAACTCGGTATTTTCGAGCGATGCGATCAAGGGTGTCGCCACGTCGGACGGTATAAGACGTGATATTTTTCACCGGTAAACTACTTTTAGGTCCGGACGCGATATAGCGTTTCACAAGGGCGGTGCTGCCGGTGGGGACTCTAAGCTCGTAGGTTTTGAAATGAGGGGGGATTCTGTGGTGTATTAATTCAGGGTTTAAATCAAAAATATCATCTTCAGGGGCGTCGACCACCTTTGCGATATCGCGCAAGTGGACGGGTGAATCGACTTGAAGGGTATCAAATTCCAAGGGATCGAGGTAAGCAACGTCTTCAAATCCGTACTTCTTAGGGTTCTTTGCGATGATGGCAGCTGAGATGAGTTTCGGGATATAGTCCTTTGTCTCTCTTCGAATGGCTGATGTTTGGCTGATCGCCCAGAAGTTATTGGTTTTTAGACTTTCGATCGCTCTGAGTATTTTATATTCCCCGGCATTGTAGGCCGCCGCTGCGAGGTACCACGATTCAAACATTAGGTAGAGATCCTTGAGGTAGTTGGCGGCGGCTTGGGTACTACGGATGGGGTCGCGGCGCTCGTCAATCCAGGAGTTGATCTCAAGTCCATAACGGCTTCCCGTGCCCTTAATAAATTGCCAGGGACCGACGGCCTTGGCTCGAGATCTGGCTCGTAGATTAAATCCGCTTTCGATGAGTGCCAAGTAGACGAGGTCCTCGGGCATTCCTGCATTTTTAAAAACTTCTTTCATCCGAGGGATGTATCGGCTCGACCGCCCTAGGTATCGTTCCATATGTTGGCGGCCACGTCCGGTAAAGTAGTCGATCCAACCTTCAACTCGGGAATTCATCGTAATGGGAAAATCGTATCGGCTGTCATCATACTGCTTATGAGTGTCAGGTTCGGTAATCAGGATGACATCCCCGATCGAAAGATTCTCAATATCACGGACCTCAGAATGAGAGCTTGATCGCTCGAGGCGTTTGGCAGTTTGAGACTTTGTGATTGCAACTTCAGGGGGCTTTGCCGTGGCCACGGGCGCTACGGGTGTCACCGTTGGAATCGTTGCGCATGAACTGAGCCATAACATCGCAATGAAAACTAAAAGATGACTTAATTTCATGGGCTTTTAAGATTTCCTAGTCGTTGAACCGTCAATCATGTTGGTTACAATATCTCTGAGGTAACTTGCAACCACCGTTCGAAGTTCCGGCAATGTCAGCTGTTTGGCATCTAAGTTGTGCTTTTTTAGAGTCGCCTTAAGTTCTTTCTTAATCAGAGCAGAAGGAATCCCAGTTAACCGAATCACTTGATCCAATAAGTCATCCGGTTTGGATTGTTTTAGTTTACGTGTTGCCAATCAGCAGTCTGCCTTCTTTTTTCCTATGCTAACAACCCGTTCGGAATGGATCAAGCAAAAGGTATTACATGGGGGGGTGAGACGCGAGATTTTCAAAACTGGCAAATTGACCCAGCCAAGCAACTTTGACTGTCCCTCGGGGGCCGTTTCGGTGTTTCCCAATGATAAATTCGGCGACTGAGGCGACATTAGGTTGATTATTGTCGGCATCCTCGCGGTGGATAAAAATGATAATGTCGGCGTCCTGTTCGATAGCACCTGATTCTCTGAGATCCGCCATGAGCGGGCGTTTATCTTGGCGCAGGTCGATATTTCGGTTCACTTGAGCAAGGGCTAAGACGGGTACAGCGAGTTCTTTTGCAAGGGCCTTAAGAGAACGAGAGATATCTGAAATGGCCCGCTCTCGGCTGTCTGCGCTCTTGGCGACTCCCATGATCTGAAGGTAGTCAACGACCACGAGCCCGAGCTCACCTAACTCGGATTTAAGACGCCGCGCTTTGCCACGCATTTCTAAGACTGTAAGAGACGGCGTGTCATCAATATAAATCGGGGCCTCGGAAAGAACACCCGCGGACCGCGTGAGTCGCGTCCAATCTTGTTCCGTGAGCTGCCCAGTTCTGAGTTTCGTTTGGTCCACTTTCGCTTCAGAAGATAAGAGACGGGCTAAAATTTGCTCTTTCGACATCTCAAGGGAGAAGAAAACCACTGGCGCCTTAACATGCAAGCCCGCATGCCTGGCGGCTCCTAACGCGAAACTTGTCTTTCCCATGCTGGGTCGGCAAGCCACAATGATTAAATCTGATTTTTGGAATCCTTGGGTGATTTTATCAAGTTCTGTGAATCCAGAGGCGACGCCTGTTAAATTTCCTTGGTTTTCAAATCGTTTCTCAAGTTCGATGAAGGTTGCGCGAACGATATCTCGAATGGGCGCCATGTTCTGGCTTCGTTTTGACGCGGTGATCCCAAAAATCTGTTTTTCCGCATAATCGAGAAGCTCTGCGGTTGTTTCGGTTGCGTCCATTCCCTTAGCGCCGATTTCACCGCAGGCGGTGATCAGGCGTCGTTTAGTAGCCTGGTCCGAAACAAGCCGCGCATGGTACTCAGAGTTAATGGCAGTGGGAACTTTTTCAAGAAGCTCAGCAAGGTAAGGAGCCCCTCCAACCTCTTCGTGGATTCCCATCTCTTTCAGTTTAGAGGTGAGGGTAACCACGTCGATCGGTTCACCTCTGGCAGCCAGTTCACACATGCCAGTGTAAATTTTTGCATGCGCTGGGCGATAAAAATCGTCCGATGAGATGACATCAACAACCTTATGAAAGATTTGATTATCAATTAAGATCCCACCCAACACAGATTGTTCTGCTTCCGTGTTCTGGGGTGGTAATCGCATCGCAAACGCTTTATCCATTAAAGGATTCCCCCTAAGATCTGGCTCTTCCACTTCTTCATAACAATTCTATTTTCTTTTTCAACCCCGACTCAGAGGTCCGCTATGGATAAGGGTTCAGCAGGAGCTGTCTTCGGACAGTTGGGGCGTGATTGGCTCGACGCTTAGAAGAACTTCATCCTCGACGCCGGCTAATCGCGTGACACTACTGTTATATCTAGAAAGATGAGTTCCCGCCATCTGATAGGCATTTTGGGCGCGCCCCAATGACGTGCCAACGTCTGTAAAGCGTTTTTCAAAATTACTGAAATGTTGCCGGGCTTTCTTAATATCCATGATGGTATTCTCAACGCCCTGCGCCATCTCGTAGTAAGTTCTGGCAAGTGAGATTGATTGTAGCGTGATCGCCAGCGTGTTGGGCGAGGTGGGAAAGACTTTTAGTTTCGAGAGTTCCCCGCAGAGTTTAATATTTCGGATGATTTCAAAATAAAGTGTCTCACTGGGGACAAAGAGTAGGGCCATTTCCGTGGTTCCGTGTTCGGGCCGAATATACTTTTCCTTGATACTTAGGCCTTGTTTTCGAATCACGGCATAAAGGTCATTGCGAGCCTGGTCCATTTTTTCAGCGTCAGCGTTCTCAAATAAAGGCAGGATCTGCTCTCTCGGAAATTTACTATCAATGGGGAGTACGGCATGGGGGTGTTTAATGACGGCATCAACTCTTTCGGTCGAATTGGGTACGATTTGGAATTGAAGCTCGTAACATTGGGCCGGAAGCAAGTCGGCAAGGAGTGTTTCCAGCATGGCCTCACCAAAATTTCCCCTGAGATGTGGCATTTTTAAAAGATTATTTAAGTCATTAATCGATTGGCCCACTTGGTTAACGGACGCCAGTTGCTGTTCTGCAAGCTTAAGGTGCGTCTGAACCTTTTCAAATTGTTTGAATCCGTCTTTTAAGTTCTGATCGAGTTTCCCTTGGACTCCCTGGCTGAAATTCTGAATCCGCTCCTCGGTCCGGCGGTCAATTTGAGTGATTTTATTTTCTAAGACTTGCGTGCTTTGTACCAGTCCGACTTGGAGTTCTCGGCGGTTGGATTCCATTTGCGCAAGGAGCTCCATTCTGAGTCGCTGTCCTTTTTCGTCTTGAAGCCTATCGGAGCGGTCAAAGGATTGGGCAAGTAGGGAAGTAAGCCCGCGGCGAAGTCCCCACATGGTCCCACCAAAAACAGCGAGTGCAATCAAGGCTAATAGAATGAAGGGTAGCGTCATGTTGTTGCAGGAACTATACCTTCATTTAGATTGGGTAGCCAACCCGATTTCTTCATGGGTTCTGCAGCGGTCACCGACTTTTCTTCAAACTGAGAAAGCCACCGTAGTGTCGACGGTAATCTTCGGACCATATAATCATTTTCCATTCTCATCCTGGGTAAAATGAGTTCTGCATAATCTAAAATCAGCTGCGTGCGCTCAGAATCAGAGCTCTCATGCCGATCTACTAAACACTTAAGGGCGTAATAATCGCTGCAGATTCGTGTGAGTCGTTCCGCAAGAAGGAATGGAAATTTCAAGTCGGTTTTCTCAGTCACAAGCTTAAGCGAATAATCGCTCAGAAAGTCCTGAATTTTAGTTTCGCGTAACGCGCCAATGTCGGCGCGAAATTTATCTCGGATGATGCTCATCAAAATGCATTTGATGGCTGCATTGAGTTCCCCCCGTGCTTCGAGCAATTTCGACTTAATCGGATCTGTGGCTAGCAGGGATTCGGCCCATGCTCCTGCGAGGCTGCCTAAAAAGCCCGATGCATGACAGGCCACATCTTTGAGCGTGTCTTTGAGGACCATTAAGGATTGGATCTGGGATGTCCCTTCATAAATCGGATAGATGAGAGCCTCGCGGTGGAGGCGTTCCACTGGGTAATCTTTGCAAACCCCGTAGCCACCAAAGATTTGCATGGCATTTTTTGTGATCGTGACCGCTTTTTCGGCGCAAAGGTATTTTACGAGCGGGGTCAGCCTGCGATATCGTTTTGTCCAGCGACGTTCACTTGGTTTATCCCCTTCGGCCTGAGCGATTTTTAAAAGATCATAGGCCAGGGCAGTTTCAATATAGAGCGCACGCATGGCTCCAATTTCCAATTCCATTTCATAGAGCATGTCCGCAACCATGGGATGGTGGAGGATGGGCTTTCCCATCGTGATACGTTGCGTCGCATAGTTCTTGGCTTCACTGAAAGCTCTCGAGGCAATTCCGGTTGCTAGCGCTCCCATCGCGAGGCGGGCCGTGTTCATGAGCTCCAGCATGACTCGAAATCCTTCGCCTTCATTGCCGAGAAGATAACCTATGGAATCTTCAAAAATGAGTTCGCAGGTTGGAGAGGAGTGCAGACAAACCTTATCTTCGATTTTGGGGACCTGAAAGTTAGCAGTTCCGTTATGAACGTTGGGGACAATCATGACGGATAAACCTTGGAGCCCCTGGCTCTTCGGATCCGACCGAACTAAGACGAACGAAATATCGGCGTTGCCACTCGTGATGAATCGCTTGGAACCGTTGATAAGGTAGTGGTCTCCAACTTTTCGCGAAGTGGTTTTAAGCTGAGCAAGGTCCGAACCTGCCTGGGGCTCAGTCAACGCCATCGAAGTCCGCCACTCATTATTCATGATTTTAGGTAGGTACTCAGCCTTTTGACTTTCAGTGCCAAAGGTCTGAATAAAATCACCCATTGAAAAATTTGCGACGGTGAGCGCTGTGTTGGGGCAGGCGTGGCCAAGCATTTCTAGCATCATGGCTTGTAACGGTCTTGGAAGGTTAAGCCCGCCGTATTGCCGGCTCACGGGAGCGGCAAAGGTTCCCATCTGAGTGAGCTTCTGCAAGATCCCTTCAAGTGCGGCAGGCAGCGATACTTTCCCGTCTTTGAGTGTGGCTCCCTCTTCGTCCAGCTGAGCGGCGAGGGGCATGATTTCTTCTGCGCAGATTTTCCCCGACTCGATCATGGTGGCGCGATAAACCTCGATCGCTTCGTCCGCGTTGGTAAAAAGGGTTGAGTCGCCGAACGCCTTTTCGAGTGGGCCATAAAGATCACGAAGTCCGCTGAATTTTTCGATTTGCTTTACCCGTTCGGGAAAATCAAGATACAGATTACCGGCCACAAACACCTCCTCAATCCAATGCCGCCTAAACTAACAGCCACCTCCCGATGAGTCACGCAGGAAGGGGCATGGGTGCGAAAAACTGAAAATTCACGGTAAAAAAATGCCTAAAGTAAGGCCGTACCTTTGGGATTCCTAGGAATGGTGAAACAAAATTCCGAACCAATTCCAATTTCTGATTTGACCCACATTCTCCCCCCCAAAGATCCAACACACTTTTTGCATAACGCGAGTCCGATTCCGGTCCCGGGGTACTGACTCCGACTATAAACGCGCTCGAACATTTGAAAAATCCTATCGAAGTCCTTTTCCAAGATTCCAATTCCAGAGTCCTGTACAGAAAATACCCACTCGGTGTCCTGATCCTTAGCAGAAATTCGAATATCAAGTGGTTTTTCCCCTCGATATTTAATCGCATTGCTGATCAGGTTCTGAAAGATGAGCATTAGGACCGTACGGTTAGCGGTAACCGCCGGCAGCAAATCAAGAGAAATTCTTGCATTCGCTTCTTTCATCGAATCCTGAAGTTGGCTCAGAACCTGTTTAACGAGTTCGTGAGTATCTAAAAGTTCCCGCTTGGGTACATCAGCATCGATCCGCGAATAGTTAAGAAGATCCTGAACCATCTCACCTAGGCGAACGGCAGCATCCCGCACGAATTTAATAGACTCCAACGAGCGAGGGTCGAGTCGATTTTCCGTTTCTTGCTCAACAAGGCCCAGGTGGATTGCTATGGTGCGGAGCGGTTCCCGCAGGTCGTGCGATGCGAGACTAGCAAATTTTTCCAGTGCTTCATTGGATTGGGCTAGCTGGTCTGCATGCACGCGCAACTGTCGCTCTGCTCGATCCCTCTCTGCCTGTGCGGTCATTTGTTCCGTTACATCCTCCTGAAACCCGACAAAATAGGGAATTTCGCCATCGACCCTACCAACAGGGGAAATCGTGAGTCGATTCCAAAACGTCGATCCATTCTTACGATAATTGAGCAGCTGTTCTTGAAACAAGGCGCCTGAGCGCAATGCCTCGCGGAGCTTGGTGACCACGTTTCGGTCTGTTTCGGGGCCCTGAAGAAATCGACAATTGTGTCCAAGGATCTCGGTGAGGTCATACCCACACAGGTGCTGGAATCTCGGGTTTGCGTAAATGATGGGGTTATCTTTTTGGCGATTGTCCGTAATAACCACTCCGGTTTCGATCCACTGCATTGCCTCCCTAAACAATTGCAGAGGTAGGTCAGCCGAAGTGTCAGACATCTTTCCAATTCTCCTTGCAAGAGGGCTCTACGCCGGCCCACTTAGCCTCACAAAGCCCGCCAACATCGAACGTGGCTTATCCTAAATTTCGCTTTAGATGTCAATTTTGCTCGTATGCCTAAAGTAAGGCCGTACCTTTGGGGTGCTTGAGGCCGGAAAGAGGGGTGACAATGATATTTTGCTTCAACCGGTAGGTTTGTTTCCCTGGGTAAATTACCCAAACCTTTTTGAGGTTCAGGTTTTCAATGGCCGAATATAAGCTCTTAGTCATGGTGGGTGCGTCCGAATATTTAAATTCGGCGCCGTAGTTCTGGCCACCGATTTTCCAAAATAGATCGAGCTCTGCGCCTGAATGGGTTGCCCAAAAATAGAAATTTTTCCTTTCTATCCCACTGAGTCGAATAAATGTGTCCATCGCGAATCCTTCCCATGCCGCGCCAAGTTTAGGTTGCGAGGTCAGTTCCTTGAACGATGTGATATTTTGTAGCGTATTGAAGATTCCCGAATCGCTAAGGTAGAGCTTAGGACTTTTTACCAGGCGTTTGCCTAGGTTCTCGTGCCACGGCAGAAGAGAATGAACCATGAACGTACTTTCTAAAATTTCAATATAGGATCGAGCAGTTTTGTCGCTCACACCAAAGGAGCCTGCCAATTCGGAGTAGTTTATAATTTGTCCGTGGTAATGGCTTAACATGATCCAAAATCGCCTTAACGTTTGCGCTGGAATGGCAATGCCAAGCTGAGGGAGATCACGCTCCAAGTAAGTCGATATAAAGTTCTCGCGCCATTGAAAGCTTTGTTCTTCGTTGCGGGCCAGAAAGGAACGTGGAAAGGACCCTCGCAACCAAAGAGACTTCAGCTTGTTGGCTCCGACTTCGTCGAGTCCAAATCCTTTCATATAGATGAAGGCAATTCTCCCGGCTAATGATTCTGAACTTTGCCTGATGAGATCCTGGGAAGCGCTTCCAAGTATCAGGAATTTTCGTTTTGATCGTTGTTTTTCGCTATCTACGAGATGTCGGATAAGAGGAAACAAGTCAGGCCGTCGTTGAATCTCATCAATGACAATGAGGCCATTGAGCGATTCAAAGAGAAAATTAAAGCAAAATCAGACCCCTGCGAAAATAATTGCCTAAAGTAAGGCCGTACCTTTGGGATGTAGGCGTGTTCTTGGGGAATACGGTGAGAGGTTGTGCGTAGGCCATTGGTATTGGCTTTGCATCTAAATTGGGCATGTCGCCGATAGCACTTATTTTTGGGCTCGTGCTGAGCCTGTCGACGGTGGGTTTAGGCAATGAACTCTGCCGAAGCCTTCTGCCGATGATCGCCAAGTTCCGCGCGAGTGATCGGCCCGAGGAAGGGGATCAAAAGGGACGATTGGGGGTTTTGGTTGCCGACCGTATGACTGAAAACGCAATGACTAGAATCGGGCGGGTTGAAAAGAGAGAGGACCTTCCCCTTGCTGAGGAGCCCGATGTAGACCTTTTAATTCCCCTGATGAAACTAGTAGATCCCAACCACGAAACGACGCATACCTTTGATCGGGAATCAGGTTTGCAAAGTGATTCCACGGTGGTCCTTAAGTTGCCTGCGCCCAAGAGTAAAACAGTCTGGGATGCGTTGGAAGTCGAAGAAAGAATAAAATTAGTGAAAGAATTAACGTATCGCTACGGCCGCGGAAAATACACTAAGCCACGCAGAGGGAATGATTCGTTCTTTAATAGTATGGATGACGCCAAACTGACTTGGGAAATTAATGACCCAACCTATTCTAAGCCCGCGGGACTTGTCCCCGGACTCTATCTTGGGCGTGCGGCGATGGGTGGTGTGGTGGGAGTTTGTCGTCATAGTAATTGCAGTTTGGCAGGGCATCTCGGAGAGTTGGGGATTGCTCAAAAAGACCTTCGCTTAGTGATCGGTGGAAAAGAAAGCGACGCCAATCCCCTCCATATTTGGGTCGAGTTCAGGGCCAAGGAAGATGGTGATTGGGTGGAAGCCGACGCGACAGGAACTAATCTAGTCGATGACGAATATAAACAGTTAGAGTTGTTTAATTTTATCATGGGTAGGAAACCAAAGCCGAATCGGGAGAAATACCCCTTAGACCACGAAATCATTTCGGATTTTCTAACGCCAGTTCAGAGCGATGTCATCAAAGTCAAACCCGCCGAACCATTATCTCCAGAAGCGCGCGAAGAGAAACGTCGAATCGAGTGGGAGAAGATCCAAAAAAGAATCGGATTCTAAGTGCCGCTCTGCGGCGCTGTGCCCAAAACTTCGTCAGTCCTTAAGGGCATCTTCAAAGGGCAGAGTTCCGCTAAGACGCTGATCTTTTATCGTAAAGTTGTGCTGTATCCCTTCGGCATACTCCTTGCGATAGAAGGGGATGCGGGCCCTTGTTTGGTTCGCATGGGAGTCTGTAATGAGAGATTTTTTTAGAAACCTAGTGCCTCTAATGCTACTTGGCGGTCTGATTTTTGGGGGCTACACGCTCTATCGGCAAGGGACATTCCGGTATGGAGTGGGGCCAGCGGTGAGTCAGGTGCTTTCAAAGATGCCTTATTTTGGATCTCGTTTTCGCCATTATCGTAGTTACGGCAAGAAATCTTTTAGCCGCTCCGAAGGTCGCGCCTACAAGCGTTCTGGCAAGGCGAGAAGTTCTCAGAGAAAGTATCGCAAATCGCGATCACGCCGCCGCCGCTAGGCTTGCGAAGTTGACCGTTCTAATGGCTTGTGGATATAGTCCGCTTGTGAACAGAAAATTCGCAGGAGGAATTAAGCCATGAGTCAATTACGCGCCCGAATCGAAGAAAAAATCCAAGCGAGGCATTTACTTTCTCATCCGTTTTATCAACGGTGGCAGGCTGGTCAACTGATGCGGGAAGAGCTTCAGGGCTATGCGAAAGAATACTTTTCTTTTGAGAGCGAATTTCCAAGATTTCTAAGTGCGCTCCATGCCAAGTGCCCCGACAACCAGATGCGGCAGCAACTGCTGGAAAACCTCGTGCATGAGGAGCAGGGCGAAGATAACCACCCTGAACTCTGGCTTCGTTTTGCCGAAGGCATGGGTGTGAGCCGCGAATCGGTGAAAGAGCATTTTCGTTCCGATGAGACAGAGCATTTGATGCGGACGTACCGCGATCTAGTGGGGCGTGAGGGAATCGCGCAAGGGGTTGCCGCGCTTTATGCGTATGAGCGTCAACAGCCTGATGTGGCGCGAACCAAGATGGATGGTCTTAAATCATTCTATGGCGTGAACGATGAGGCTACGGTCGCGTTTTTTAAGGCGCATCAGCATTATGATGTCTTTCACGCAGAAGCTGAGATTGGGATTCTAGAAAAGCTCTGCGAGACAAAAGAAGACGAGGACCGCGTGGTTGCAGCCGTCGAGACTTCCTTAGATGCGCTCTATGATTTCTTGGATGGCGTTGAACGGCGATACCGTCCCCTAGCCGCCTAAGCCGTCGGACTTCATCTCTTTAAGAAGGATGAAATGAAATCTACCGGAACAGGGAAGATCGTCGTGGTGTTATTCTCCGATGATATCTCCTGAAGAGTCTGCAGGTATCTAAGCTGCAGAGCGCCTGGATGCTTTTCCATCATGATCGCGGCTTCAACTAATTTTTCAGCCGCCTGTTGCTCACCCATGGCGGCAATCACTTTAGCTCGGCGCTGTCTTTCTGCTTCGGCCTGAGTCGCCATCGCGCGTTTCATTTCCTGAGGAAGATCAACTTGTTTGATTTCAACCGCGACAACCTTTACTCCCCAAGGGTCGGTGTGGACGTCTAGGATCTCCTGGATGCGGTGATTGAGTGATTCTCTTTCCGATAGGACATCATCTAATTCGGCGGATCCGCAGACCGAGCGAAGCGTTGTCTGCGCATATTGTAAGGTGCTCTCTAAGTAGCTCTCGAGATTATTGATGGCCTTAATCGGGTCGACAACTCGGAAAAGAATTACGGCATTGACGACGATAGAAACGTTGTCTTTGGTGACCACGTCCTGAGGCGGAACATCGGTTGTAATGATTCTGAGATCAACTTTTCGGATTTTGTCGATCCCCGGTAAAACGATAACAAGTCCTGGGCCCTTTGCACCAATCAGTCGGCCCAGGCGATACACGACAGCTTTCTCGTACTCCTGCATGACTCGAATGCTTGAGACAAGAATAAGAATGAGTGGAATAAAAAGGACGAATGAAGAACCTAGAATCATATTAACCTCCGGGCTTAGGGACGACTATCACTACCATGCCCTCGATCCGGCTGACAACCACGATCGACCCCTTCGGGATTGGAGATTCACCCAGAGATTTTGCGAGCCAGATCTCCCCGTTCACGAAGACTTTGCCGTGGTGGGGTGATATCGTCTCGACGACCTCCGCCAATTGTCCGACTAAGGTCTCGATCCCTGATTGGACTTTAGTCTTCTGGCTTTTAAGAACGAGATAACCTAGCCCAAAGGCCGTGGCTGCAAGACCAGCCGCTAGCGGTAAAATAAGGGCGAGAGAAATCTGAAATTCTGGAGCTTCCGTGTCCATTAAGAAAAGTGAACCAAAGACGAACGCGGCAATCCCTCCAACGCCCAAAACTCCAAAGGACGGAACGAAAAGTTCAGCGGCAAGAAGCCCCATTCCTAGAAAAATGAGCGCCAAAGCCCCATAGGAAATGGGTAGGAGCTGAAACGAAACTAGGCTGAAGATGATGCAGAACGCGCCCAGAACGCCGGGAAACATTAGCCCCGGGTGGCTTAATTCGATCCAGAGACACAATCCGCCCAAGGACATGATCAAGTAAGCAAGGGACGGGTTGGCCAGGAATGAAACAACTCGGTGTTTAATGCTCGGTGTGATTTCTCTCAAGGTAAAAACGTCGTGAGCAAGGCCAGTCATCTCTCCTTTTTTCACTCTGAAGCGGAAGCCCTTGAGTGCCCCCAGAAGTTGCTCGGGGGAATCGGCGATCAGATCAATGACATTGTCTTTAAGCGCGTCAATCGCAGGTAATGAAGCGCTTTCTCGAACGGATTTAATAGCCCACACTGCGTTTCTTGCTTTGGTTTTAGCAAGGCTCTCAGCAAAGGCCGCCGTGTCGTTAGTCACTTTCTCACTCATGGTTTTATCCATGGTTTCACCGCCACCTGTGACCGGATGGGCGGCGCCAATGTTGGTACCGTTTGCCATTGCGATCACATCGGCAGCAAAGCAAATCAAAGCTCCTGCTGAGCCTGCCTGAGCTCCCTGAGGGCCGACATAGACGACCACGGGAATTTTCGCGTTCATCATCGATTGGACAATTTGCCTCGTAGACGTCAGTAGGCCACCCGGTGTGTTCATTTGGAGAACGACAAAGGGCGCCTTCTCAAGTTCAGCCATCTCAATTGTCTGGGCAATAAAATCCGCAGTCCCTGGATTAATCGTATCCGAAACCGTCAGCCAAGGAACTGTGGCAGAAAACGCCGTGAATGGAATTAATCCCAATAAAAGCCAACGGCTAAGTGAGTGGATCATGCGTTCTGCCTGGCTTTCATGACTTGTTGGACATCTTCCCAAACCAATTTCTTGGCCGGAGGGTTTCTGAGTAAATAGGCTGGGTGATACGTCGGTAAAACTTGAATCTCCGGGTTCCATGGCAGGGGATGAAACTTTCCACGGATCGCGGTCATCGGTCCTGTTGTGGCAAGTAGCGCGGA
>Ga0105164_10000508_pt1 | contig 27340 bp, 22 predicted proteins | sample VDWuncwatermetaG_FD_89674 | JGI IMG/M metagenome (GOLD analysis project Ga0105164, IMG submission 89674) | Wastewater microbial communities from Netherlands to study Microbial Dark Matter (Phase II) - VDW unchlorinated drinking water | ecosystem: Environmental > Aquatic > Freshwater > Drinking...
CTCTATGAGAATCATGGACCCTCGGCGCAGGTGGCCTGGGAAGAGTTGTCGGAACGAACGGTCACTCAGGAATTGACGCGCGAGGAGCTTGATGGCCGACAAGTGCATGTCGAGCTGGGCTTCGTGGATGACACGCACTATCTCTACTGCGCGAATACATTCGACCAACGGCAATTGGTCATGATGGAAGAAGCACGCGCTGCGCTTCTTGAGGCATACTATCTAGAAATCATACGTGGGCTCACCTAGGAAATCTACTGAGTTGTACTAGCCTCTGTATACTTGCACGCCGAACACGTCCATACTATCAGCATAATCTATGTGCAGTGGGTGATAGTAACTCGCTTTTCCTGCACTGCTCCACCTTCGTAAGAGAGAGCAGTCAGACGGCATCTGGGGCTCTGTGAAGGTTCGCTCCAGGCGTGAGTCGGAAGGAGGAATCGCCATGAAAGCAGCCCAGGTTCTTGTCGCGATGAGTCTGGTCTGTCTCGGCTGCTCCACTCCGCCGGAAGTCAAACAAGCCTTGATCGCCAAGGATCAGGGATATGCCGAGAACCAGCGGTTGATGGAGCAATACCGAGAGTTGGTGACGAATGTCACCGAACGGCAGCACCAGTGGTATCGCCATGTTCAAACCAGGCTCAAGCTCAACTTGGCGTTGCAGTGGGCCACGACCAACCCCAAGGTAACCGATGTGCCCGAGCCGGAATTGGCGAAGGATGATGCTGAACTTCTGGGATCTGAGGTCATCGCGCTGATCAATGACATTCGTCTCAAAAATCTCCCGGAGCGGAAAGGGCCGAATGGTCAGGTCGTCTTTCAGGCTGGTACAGGCGACATGAGCAATCTCCTCCAGAAGCTTCCCGAACTCACTGGCCGAGTTGTGCAGCGTGTGGAAAAGGACGGACAAGCCTCCTCAACCGTGGATCTCACGGCCTTCGATCAGTACCGCAACAACGTGGGTGCGCTTCGCCGAATCAATGCGATTATTAAGCAGTACCTCGATATTGACGTCACTTTGTCCCGCGACGAAGTGCAGCCGCTCGCAGCGGCCGTGCGGACTTTGCGCCGATGATGGATTGCTCCTGAGCAGGAGGAAACCGGTATGATCCGACAGATAGTCAGAGGCGTGAGCATCGGGCTCATCGTGATCAGCGCAGTGGGCTGTCATTCGATTCATAGTGATGCAGTCCGAGATCTGATTCGGCAGGAAGGCACGAAGATCGATGCGGCTCAGACCAATATCGACCTGTTCCAGAAAGAAACAGAAGCGCGTATCAAGTTCTTGGAACAGGCACGTAGCTCCCTCCATGAGAGTGTTAAAGCGTTGCAAGCGCAAGAAGCTAAGCATCAATTCGTGCTTTCCTCGTATCGGAATGTCGTCAGTAAGAAAGGCGAGGCGGCGTATGCAGCGGCCTATCTGGTCGGCCAAATGTACCTGATTGAATATCAGGGACTTGAAAAAGCCGTATGGGATCAGTTTGAAGAAGATTTCTGCGGCCTACGCGACACGGCCAATGCGCTAAACGACTCATGGAAGCACACGGCGGCGATCCATGCGCAGGTGAAGCGTTATGCGGATAAGTCGGGCTTGGCTTCCGTCGATCCGGAGTTCGTGGCTGCCTTGGTAGAGCAGGCCCCAGGGCAGTCTGAGCGTATCATGGAGATTCTGAATCATTCCCGGACCGTCAATGACGCATTGGAGGAGGTCACAGGCTCGCGCATCATCCGCTCACGGACACTGCAACGCGGGCATACCTTTACCGCCGACTTGGTCGACCTTCTGGACAAACTGAAGAAAGACGACGGGCAATAGAGGAGGTGCCATGGAGACGAGTATCGCGGGGGTCGTCGGTTTTCTGGAAGATAACGATAGTTTGATCAAGCAGTTGATGGAAACCGCCGAAAGTGCTCAGGAAGAAATCGGTAACTTATCCGTTGAGGTAGATCAGGCTCGTGAGGAGGCCAAGGCCCTGATCGATCAGTTAGGAACGGTCGAATTCGAGATCGGAAAGCAGGACGAAACCAAAGTTCGCCAAAAAGCACTCCTTGAAGCGGTGGCGGCACTACGGAAGAAATTTGAAACCTACAAGAATGATCCCCTTCGTCGAGGGATTTATGCGGCGGAAATCTCCAACCTGTACGTCCAACTAGCCAATACCTTCAATAATGAAACCATCGCGCAGATCGTTCCCTTCAGTAAGGATGAGATTCGAGCCTATAAAGAGCTCATGAAGGAAGCCATTCTGAACGCGGCCTCGTGAAAAAAGCGGGCTGCCGTCATCAAGGCAGCCGCGCAGATCTCCAGACTTGCCTTGGGAATTGCAGGGAAGCTAGCGGTGTAACGCTGTGACCTACCGAACGGGGTGGCCAACGCTCTTTCTGTTGACGATCATCGGCCTCTGCTATGGCTGCAGCCTCGATGCCGGTTCGCGGGGTCCGTTTGGTCCCGAGGATCCCGAGACCCTCGTGCAGAAGAGCAAGTTTCCCGAAAAGCCTCCTTCTCCTCACGTGCTCCAATTTACTAGTGACGACACTGCCGGGCACCACAAGCCCAAAATGGTCGGGGCTGTTTCAGAGACTGCCGTGAAACGGTCCACAAATGCCTTAGCTGTGTTGACCGCGAATGAGGTGGCAGCTTTACGAAAAGCAGCAGAAAGTGATCGCCGAGTGGTGCCACTCTTGGGAAGTCGCTGGGCCTTTATCGATGCGGATCGTTTGCCATCAGACGGCAAAGTCAGTTTCGGATGCTGTCGACTGACCACAAACCTCGCCCGACTTGTCTATTACAATTACAGTCAAAATGTTGCCGTAGAAGTCCGCATGAAAGAGACGGGCGTGCTCAGCGTCGCTCACCTGAAGGGGTATCAGCCACCAGAAGGTCAACCGGATATTCAACGAGGCATTGAACTGGCCAAAGCCGATCCACGCCTGGCTGGCAAGGTCGAGCAACTCCAAGGTCACGGGCTCCTCATGCAACCCGATCGCGGGTTCTTCAGAAACGATCCAGGGTACGCACATCGGACCATCTGGATTACCTTTTCAAATGGGCAGGACGGAGATCCAAAATGTTGGGCAGTGGTTGATCTGACAGAGGATAAGGTTCTTGAGGCCGGTGAGGAGCCGCCTCGCTCGTGAGAGGAATGGGATGACCCGTATCTGGTACACCGGCTTGTTGATGTGCTGCGTCCTTGTCTGGTCCGGATCTGCCATGGCCGAGACGCAGTCCGAACATGTGGATTGGGGGCGGTGGAGTTTCGACTGGGAAGTTCGGGACAACCAGGGCTTGGCGTTGCGAAACGTGAAGTATGCCGATGAGCTGATTCTCACCAAGGCCAGCATGCCCGTCGTGCGCGTCAAGTACGTCAAAGAGATGGTCTGGTGGAATCCCTTCACCTGGTTCGGGTCACGTGCCGAGAGTGGGCGCTGTGGCCCATTCCAAGATCGGCTGCGGTGGCAGGATTTGGTGCCGATCGTCAACTGTGGCGACCAGAAAGTCTGCATGGAACGCTCAACTCAGAATAATGTGAAGTGGCTTGAGTTGGGGGTCTATGCCCGGATCGGGGAATATCACCTCTACCAAGCATGGCACCTATCGGACGACGGCGAGCTCCGTCCCGTTCTGCATAGCCGGGGCTTGTCGTGCAACACCAACCATGATCATCATCCCTATTGGCGGTTTGATTTTGATATCAACGGTAACGGCATGGATCAGGTCTTTGTTCATGAGGAGGGGGGATCGGATCGTGGGTGGGGGCTAGGCTGGCGGAAGTATACGAATGAGCGAAACGACGTCAAGATTCCCGCGCTCAAGAAGACGTGGTTGGTACGCGATCAACTGAATGGCCACGGAGTCTGGATCCTGCCTGGTGCCGGGTATGTTCCGCTGAAGGATGATGGCGAACGAGACAGGTTTGCCGACCTTGATGTGGCGATTCGTCGAGCCAACGCCAGCGAAGACGTACCTTGGAGTTTCGGAGCGCGAGGTCAGCTGGGATACGACGAAGATAATCAGGGAGTGCAGGAGCAAGACATCGTGTTCTGGTACGTCGCCCACTTGCCTCATATGGCGGCGTTGGGTCCGACCAAATGGCTGACTCTCGGCCCCATCTTACGTGTACAGCGGTAGTATTCTGCTGACCTATCAACTCATCGGGAAATAAAATAGATGTCAGGCCTTATCTCCCGTTTCACTTCTTGTGTCCTCCGATGGAGGTGGCATAGCTTATGCTTTTCTTAAATTCAGAAGAAATTTGAATTACCCCAGTTGACAGTTAGGCAGGAAGAGGTATACAGAGAAAGTACAGTTCGATATCTACACAATTCTCCGCGTGATTCCGAATCAAGGAGGAGGTGAAGATGGAAGACCTTAGTCCACCGGATTACAATGGCCCGCCGAGTTATGGGCGGGCGTCTCCCCAGTCACGTTAGCCGGTTCTCTCTCGGCTGTCACATTCCCGTGTAGGGAATCCAGTATTAAATCTGATGAGCCGTGTGGAAGTTGTCGGCTGGCGTGAGTACGTCATCGCTGGGGGGATCGCAGTGCTCTTGATGGATTGCCTCCAAGCCTGTTCCTCGTGCGGGTTTTATCACTACAGACAAAATGTTCCAGGCGTCCTAAGCGCCCGCTGCGGGCGGCCTTCCGGATTGGGAGGCTGCTCGCTGTGACTTCATCAGGTCTTCTATGGGGCGACGACACAATGTGATGGTAGGCGAAAATGTTCGGGGTCGTGGTTCTAAGGAAAGGAGCTATCCATGGACACTCTCGTAATGTTTATGATCGTCATGGGCGTGATTTTTATCGGTGGCTTAGTGGTATACAAGAAGAGCCAGTAAGTAGTCTGCTATAGGACACCGGGGAAAGGGTTTACGAGTTCACGTGTCCGTCCACACGGATGAGGGATAGGCGATGGTCTGCGAGCTATCGCCTGTTCTTTAATGAGTGGGTGTGTCCGTATCGTAGTGTTGTGGATGGTGATGTGTATCGCTTTCGTCCAGTGTACTTGCGGAGGCTTCTCTTCAACCGATAAGCTATTTTCACCAGGTTGAGCCGCGAGCATTTTCTCTCTGCGAGGCGGTACGTTGTTGATCGACGTCCGTATCGGTAGCTCGCCATGCCCCCATCACTCATACTGACTTCCACGCTGGTCGGGTTTGTCTACTCACGAGTCTAACGTGGCTTGCTGTGCATTCAAGGTCCAATCGAACTCTTTCCGGAACGTAACGCGGTAAAACTCCCACTACATTGTCTGACCGAAGTGTGTGTGACCAGCGTTGGCCTGGGGATGGTCGTATCGTGGCTCGGTGCATCAATCAATGAAGGTCTGTTGGTGGCTGCGAGTGTATGCTGTTCACGGTGTGGGTTGCGCCCTGCACTATCTTATGCATTCGTTCTTGAATCCCTTATGCGCTTAATTATCAGCGGTAACCGTGTCCACTCTGATGCTGTACGTATCAGTGGGAGGCACATCAATAGGCAACACCGTAGGCTCTATCCATCACCTCAATAACAACCACTATACTTCTCTTGTGCATGGATGAAAACGTTATCCCGCCCTGAAGGTATTGAAATGAATAACGAGTTACGTTGGTTGTGAGGAATAGTAGCAACTCAATAGGGAACTTCGGTTACTGAGGTATCCAACTTGCTCTACCAGACTTATGGATTGCGGAGTTAGCACATTCGTAAGGGCTTATTACGTATGCGGATGTTTCTGGGGGCAAGTTCAGTGGAATGATGCGAAGTAAAATGGTTAATACACTGATCGCATTTCGTTGCGCATGGAGAAAGGGCATGCAGCACTTCGATGGTATTGAGCGCAGGTAGACTCTGCAGTAAGGATGAGATCTATCATCCGTATGAAGGTGCGAGCTAATGGTACTGTTCCATATGAAGGGAATGCTATTCAGCATCATTATCGGGCTACTCGTATGTTGTGTCGTTATGCAGATGGTCGGTATTCGAGCGTCACTATGGGATTCAAGTCATATCGCAGACAATTCCGTGGAATCATCAATTCTCGCCGCAAGTGCTCTGGTTACCGTTACAGGAGGCGTCTATATCTTCTCCATCGTTAAATTCGGAAACGTTTTTCGTTCCACCTCTACGCGCCAGGTGTTTCTCGTTTCCATCTTTCACCCTCCCGATTTCTCGTAATCTGCCTCCTCTTTTTGACCGACGAATGTCTGAGCGTAGTACAGCATAAGTGCAGCTCTGCACAGGCTTCAGCCGACGTCAGCGAGAGCCGCGATGAGGTGGTTCTCGACTAAATCTTATCGAGCCAGACCATACACTACACTGGCATCGCCGATTTGGAAGTGGTCGGTATGCGTCCCTATCGGGAATGATGGCAGTGGTCAGTCTGTTGGGTATTTGCTGATGTGGTTGCCAATTACACGACTTCGCAAATTATTGAACGCCAGAGAACAGCGTCTCTCGTCTCTGCTGCTTGGGGGAATGGTGCTTGCTGGTTTAATCGATGTCGTGGGAGTGACATCGATTTTGCCGTTTATGGCCGTGGTGGCAAAACCGGAAACGATTGATACGAATCCCTGGTTGCACAAGATTTTTACCGAGCTGGCGTTTGAATCCACCAATAGCTTTCTGATCAGCTTGGGTCTTGCGGCGCTGGGGCTCATGCTCTTCAGTAACGTGGTGTCGCTCACCACCTCAACTGCCATCTTGTGGTTTTCGAGCAACCTGGGTCATAACATTTCAAGGCGGATACTCACGAGCTATTTACGGCAACCCTACGCATATTTCCTGGAACATAATACGTCAAACCTTGTGTTGAACTGTACTGAGGATGTTGTCCGTGTCACGAATGGTGTCGTTGCGCCTATCCTCCAGGCAATTGCCAAATCGGTCATCGTCGTGAGTATCCTACTTCTTGTGCTGTGGGTCGATCCGTGGTTGGCGATCTCGGTCGGGATGGTGATAGGGGTGGTCTACACCGGCGTGTTTCTTGGTGTTCGTCAATTGGTGAGCAGACTTGGAACGGCCAGTAAAAATGCAAACCGAGAAAGATTTCGCCTTGCCACCGAGATGCTGAATGGGATCAAGGAGCTCAAGATCCTGGGGCAAGATGAGGCCTATCCGCAACGGTTCGCGAATTGGTCAGCGGTGTATGTCAAAAATCAGTGGATCGGCGCCGCGGTGAATCTGGTGCCGCGATATGCGATCGAAAGCATTGCGTTCGGGTCTATTATTGTGGTGGTGCTCTATCTGCTTGCAACCCGCAAGGATTTCAACGACGCGATCCCGTTGCTGGTTCTGTATGCCTTTACGGCCTACCGGTTGTTACCGGCATTTCAGCAGCTCTTCAGTAGCGCCACGCAGATCCGGTTCAATCTGAGCTCCTTGGAGGTGGTTGAAGAGAAGCTGAAGACCGCAGAGAGCACACACGTCAGAGATGCCAAGCCGAGATCGCCGGTGAACAGGGACCGCGTTTCCTTCGAGCACGAGATTGAGCTCAGGAACATTCGCTTCGCCTACTCCACGGCGCGCGCTCCGGTTCTCGATCATTTCAATCTTACGATCCCGCGTAATTCGACGATTGCTTTAGTGGGGAGCACTGGGGCCGGGAAGACCACGATTGTGGATATCATTCTTGGGCTGATGGAACCGCAACAGGGATCCCTGTTCGTGGATGGCATCCCGTTAGCGGCTGCGAAGGTGACCGCCTGGCAGAAACAGCTTGGGTATGTGCCGCAGCACATCTATTTATCCGACGACAGCCTCGCGGCGAATATTGCATTCGGTGTGCTCCCCGAACAGATCGAGATGGATCGAGTGCGGTATGCATCGAGAATCGCCAATCTGGACGAGTTTGTTCGTGAGGAGTTGCCTGACGGGTATGACACCATGGTGGGCGAGCGTGGGGTGAAGCTGAGTGGTGGGCAGAGACAACGCATCGGAATCGCTCGGGTATTGTACAGCGACCCGGACGTGCTGATTCTTGACGAGGCGACGAGTGCCTTGGATGGCATCACCGAAGATGCGGTGACAGACGCGATCCGAACGATATTCCATGAGAAAACGATCATCATGATCGCCCATCGCCTGGGGACCGTTCAACATGCTGATAGGATTTATCTGCTCGAATCCGGAGGCGTGGCAGATGAGGGGACCTACGAAGAGCTTCTGGATCGAAACGAAACGTTTCGTGCCATGGCAAAAGTGTCTGGCTAGCAGAGGACTGGCTGTCGGTTTCTAAACAATGCCCGCACTGCGAGTATTGTGCGCATCCTGAACACGCCTAGTTAGACGGGAACAAGATATACGGGTGTGGCGGCTCTTGACCCGGCGGAACATAGGCGGGCGCCGGTTCTCCGGCCGGGCCGAGCGTTCTGATAAATCGATAGATGGCCCGCAGGTCCTGCTCGGTCATCTCGCGCAGAACGAACCATGGCATGGGTGGTCGAAACTCAACCGACCGTGAAACCTGGATCCACTGGGCTTCTGAGAGGTTCTGCATATAGAGCCGTATGTTGCTTGCGTAGGTTGTGCCCCAAGGACCGCGCCATCCCATCGCATCTCCCTTGAGCCAGTCTTTTTCGGGAATCTTCCCTGCAGCTTCCGCATAGCCGGTGGTGTGGCAATCATTACATCCAGCGATCTTGATGACATACCGTGCCCTATCCTCAGTTTTCTTATCCATTGGAGCAGTCTGACCGCTGGCGCGTCCCTTGTCCCCGGCAGTGGCTGCGGGCGCCATGGCAGTGATGAGGAGCAAACACAGCGCGGATGTTTGGATGCTTTGAATCAGGCGCATGGTCTCTTCTCCCTGATCGTGATGATGCGTGTCGGCTCTCTGTGCTCAATGCCACGGATAGGTGGAACGGACCATGGGCGTCGCTCAGTACTCGTCGATTTCATCGGTCTCATCCAGCATCTCGGCCGCGATCTCACCGGCCTCGGCGGTCCATTGAGCCAGGGGAATACCTTTGGCTTTCAAAATGGCTTCCTGCTCTGTTCCTGCAGCCGTCGTCAGGTCATAGGTGACAGTTTGTCTGACTTGAAACATTCTCATAATCATCCACCTTTGAATTCGTCCTAATCTGCCATTGATACGTGGTTATTGACTATTCGGTCTATAGCACGACGAAACTGACGATCGGCCAGTTCGGAGGGCTTGTGGCTCACTAGCAGGGTTTCTTTTTCCCTTGCATGCGTGCCTGTTCCAGCTCAGTTTGTTGGCGTATATGGTCGAGTTGAAGCTGAAACTGCCGCTCCCGCTCATCATTCGAGAGCGGAGGCCGTCCACTCCCTCCAATTCCATCTTTCCCTGCTGCCTGGACCACCATCGTGGTAAGGACCGCACCGACCGTGACGCCAAGGATGAAGTTTCGCATCGTAGCTTCTGTTGCGCTCCTTTCTATTCAGAAATCTCTAACTGCCATGCAAAATTGCCTAGAGAAGAGAGCTCTCTGATCACGGACTTCGCCTCGGGGAACCGTTGCATTGTAATCGATCCAACGACGGATACCATAGGGCTCTTTTTCAAGACATCATTCTCCAAGGCATTATGGCGGTTGCCTTGACTCTATTTCCGTCGCTTTGCTACAGTGGTCAACCCAAGTCTAAATGATTGAAAGTTCCGCTGTTTCTGAGTCGTTCCCACGAGCAATCTGAGGCAACACCGTGATGAAAGCTTGGCTTTTTGACGAGATGTTTCAATTCGATCGGTCCCCCATCCGTATCGATGGGCTTCATGGAGAGTGGGGTGCCGGAGATTCAGTGGCGGAGGAAGAAGAGCTGCCGTCACCTCCGCAACACGTTCATGCCAAACCCGGCAATGGGCGTATTATCGTCACATGGGATCCGGTTCCGGATGCCATGTACTACAACCTCTACTTTCAGACGTCCAAGGGCGTACAGATCAAATTCTCGGAACTGACTCGTCCCATCGCAGGCCCTGAAGATTTTAAGGGCGTGATCGGTGTGAAAAAGGACAAGGCAACATGTCTGGAGGGTGCCTCGAGTCCATACGTTCATGATGACCTGGCCAACGGCACCTGTTACCACTATGTCGTCACCGTCGTCACCTCGAAGGGCGAAAGCCCTGAGTCGCTAGAAGTGATGGCGATTCCATCGCCCTATCTCCTGGCCATGGTCATCGGCAGTGAAGGGGTGGGCGACGGGGAGTTGAACTCGCCCACGGGGATTGCGCTCGACAAGAACGGCAACATCTACGTGGCAGATACGGATAACCATTCGATCCAAAAATTCGATAAGACTGGAACGTTCCTGGCGCGGTGGGGCGGTGAACCCAGTTCACAGGAAGGCCAGTTTTACTATCCCCGTGGTTTGGCGGTCGGACCGGGCGATGTTGTGTATGTTGCTGATAGCGGCAACAACCGGGTGCAGAAGTTCGATCTCGAGGGTAACGCGCAGAAAGCATGGGGCAAGTTTGGGTTCGCCTGGCGGGGGGCCGATATGGGCCGCTTCGATGTGCCCTGGGGCATTACAACGGATCAAGACGGCCATGTGTATGTCTCTGACACGAGTAATGCGCGTATCCAAAAATTTCAAGCCGATGGCCAACCACTGCTGAAGTGGGGCCGTGACGGCAGCTTCGACGGCGCCTTCTTCTTTCCGCGCGGCGTGGCGGTCGATTTTATCGGCAATATTTATGTGGCCGATGAAAGTAATAATCGCATCCAAAAATTCGATGCCCGAGGAAGCTTCTTGACGAAATGGGGCCGGGAAGGTCAGGGACCCGGACAGTTTAAGTCACCATGGGGCATCGCGTGTGATGCACTCGGCAACGTCTATGTCGTCGACAGCGGCAACCATCGCATGCAGAAGTTCGACGGCAACGGGACGTTTCTGTGCTCATTTGGGAACCGAGGAAAAACAGAGGGACAGGTCAATTTCCCCTATGGCATCGCGGTCGATAAGGAAGGCTGCGTGTTCGTCGTCGACAGCGGCAATCACCGTGTCCTGAAATATGTGCCGACCGAAGAAGAGATGAATCGTGGGAAGGACCAGCCTGCGCAGCCAGTGGAGGCCGGGGCGGTGCAGCCACCCCGCAGCCTTGCCGTCAAGGCCGGCGATACGGAAGTCTTTCTGAGTTGGATGGAGGTGCCTGGCGCGCAGGCCTACAATCTCTATTTCAGTACCTCGCCTCATGTCACGATCGAGGGGGCGACGAAGATCGAAGGCGTGACGACCCCGTACACGCATGAAGGTCTCACCAACGATACGCCCTATTTTTATGCTGTGACCGCGTCGTTCGAAGATGGAGCGGAAAGCGGACCCTCGGAAGAAGTCACAGCGATACCCGTGCTCATCGATATCACGGCGCCGCAGAATCCTTACGCCGTGATCAATCACGGGGCCTTCATGACCAACTCGGCCGAAGTCGTGGTGACGATCTCGGCAACCGATTTGGATACAGGGGTCGGGGCCTATTTTATTTCTGAAAGTCCGTTGACGCCTGTGGCTGGCACGCCCGGGTGGGTGGATGTGACATCGGCGATCAAGTTCGGCGCCACGATTCCGTTCATTCTCTCGCCTGGAGATGGGCACAAAACCATTTATGTATGGTTCAAAGATATCGGTAACAATGTCTCCACGCCGGCCAGCACGACTATTTTGGTCAATACGTCTGGCTATCTGTGCGTGTCGAAGTGGGGAAAGCCTGGACGGGGTGCGTCGTTGCTGCACGGCGGAGAGTTTATCGCGCCGATGTACGGGCTGTGCGTCGATCAGCAAGGGTCGCTGTTTGTCGTCGATAACGGCAACAATCGTGTGCAGAAGTTCGATAATGCCGGGAACTTCATCATTCTATGGGGAAGTTTTGGATCAGCCAATGCGAATTTTCACAATCCCACCGGTATTGCCTGCGACGGCAAGGGCGATGTCTGGGTGGTGGATACCAATAACCACCGGGTTCAAAAGTTCGACGGGAAGCTCGGCGGGTACATGATGAAGTTCGGTTCGCGTGGAAACGGCGAAGGACAGTTCAATGCGCCCTGGGGGATTGCGGTCGACCGCGTGCGCGGCTACATCTACGTCGTCGATAGCGCCAATTTCCGCGTGCAGAAATTCGACATGTCCGGCGAGTTCATCATGGCCTGGGGCAGCTTCGGCAACGGTGACGGGCAGTTCTATTTCCCGCGCGGTGTGGCCGTCGATCAAGAGGACGGGACCGTCTATATCGTCGATATGGGCAATCACCGCATCCAGAAATTTGACACCAGTACCAACGTCTTACCCCAGTTGTTAACGAAGTGGGGAGGCAGTTCAGCCCCCGGGCATGCCAGTAGTGCTCTGGCGCAAGAGGCCGGACAATTGCGCTCGCCCTGGGGGATCACCGTTGACGGAGCTGGACAGCTCTACGTGACGGATACGGGAAATCATCGGATTGAAAAGTTTGATCGCGAGGGCAATTTCATCACCCAGTGGGGCGGGTTCGGCAACGGCGACGGGCAATTCAATTTTCCCTACGGGATTGCTGTCGATGCGAAGGGGAGCGTTTTTGTCGTGGATAGCGGCAACACACGGGTGCAGCAGTTCATGCCGGCGGACGAGGGCAGTGAACGGTTGCAGGGCGAGGCGGAGGAGTTGGCCGAGGTGGAGAACATGCAACGAACGCAGAACGTGTGAAGAGGGAGCGATGCTTGATAAAGAACCGCGACTCGGACTGACATACGACGACGTGGTCCTCGTGCCGGCCAAGTCGAAGATTGTACCCAATGAAGTCGATACCAGCACCTTTGTATCGCGCAATATACGGATCAATATCCCGCTCGTCAGCGCGGCTATGGATACCGTGACGGAATCTCGCCTGGCGATTGCGATGGCGCGCGAAGGGGGTATCGGGATCATTCATCGCGTGTTGTCTCCGGAAGATCAGGCGACGGAAGTCGATAAGGTGAAGAAGTCAGAAAGCGGAATGATCCTCGACCCCGTCACGATTTCTCCCGACCAAACGATTCGAGACGCGTACCAACTCATGGCGAAGTATCGGATCTCGGGTATCCCCGTCACCAAAGGGCGCAAGCTGGTCGGGATTCTCACCAACCGTGACCTGCGGTTTGAAACGAGGATGGACCTGAAGGTGGCGCAGGTGATGAAACGAGACCGGTTGATCACGGCGCCGGAGGGCACCAGCCTGGAGAAGGCCAAAGAGATTCTGCATGAGCACCGGATTGAAAAATTACCGGTGGTGAATAAGCAATTTGAGCTCAAAGGGCTCATTACCATTAAAGATATCGAAAAGCGGGTTAAGTATCCCAACGCCTGCAAGGATGGCCATGGGCGCTTACGGGTTGGGGCGGCGGTGGGTGTCGGACCGGAGACTGAAGAGCGGGTGACGCTGCTCAAGAGATCCGGCGTGGACCTTGTCGTGATCGACACGGCGCACGGCCATTCGCAAGCCGTGCTGGATACGGCGAAGATGATCAAGAAACTGTATCCGGCTCTCGAACTGATCGTGGGAAACATCGGCACCGCAGAGGCGGCCAAAGACCTCCTCAAAGCCGGAGTCGATGCGGTCAAGGTCGGGGTCGGACCGGGATCGATTTGCACGACGCGGATCGTGTCGGGCGCCGGAATGCCGCAGCTCACCGCGATCGCGGATTGCGCAAAAGTGTTAACTGGCAGTGGGGTGCCGATTATTGCCGATGGTGGCATCAAGTTCTCAGGCGATATCACAAAGGCCTTGGCTGCTGGAGCGTCGTCTGTGATGCTTGGTGGACTCTTTGCCGGAACAGAAGAGTCTCCGGGTGAGACGGTGCTCTATCAAGCCAGAACCTACAAGGTCTATCGCGGCATGGGTTCCATCGGGGCGATGGAGCGAGGGGGCGGGGATCGGTATGGACAAGGAGGACGCCCGGCTCAGAAACTGGTGCCCGAAGGGATCGAAGGTCGTGTGCCCTATAAAGGTTCGATGGCTGCCGTGGTGTATCAGCTAGTCGGCGGTGTGCGATCGGGAATGGGGTACTGTGGCTGTAAGACGATTGTCGATTTGCAACGGAATGCCACGTTCATCAGACAATCCGTGGCCGGTCTCCGTGAGAGTCATGTGCATGACGTGATCATTACCAAAGAAGCGCCGAACTATCGGATGGATTGGGAATAGGTACTGGTACGGAGTGAGGAGGCAGGAATGAGGGGTTCCTGTTCCTAACGAGTTGAAAGGGCCGTTACCCCCTTACCCCTCACCCTGTATTCCTCACAACATCACGATGGAACTTTGGCACAATAGAATTCTGGTCCTCGACTTTGGGTCGCAGTACACGCAACTGATCGCCCGCCGCATTCGCGAAGCCCAGGTCTACTCACAAATTCTCCCCTGTACGGTCCCATTGGCGACGATTCTTGCGTATCGGCCGCAAGGTATTGTCCTGTCCGGGGGGCCCTCCAGCGTCTACGAAAAGAACGCGCCGCTTGTCTCCAAGGAGCTCTTTGATCAGAACATTCCCATCCTTGGCATTTGCTATGGCATGCAGTTGGTGACGCATTTGTTAGGCGGGAAGGTCGTCAAGGCGCCGCATCGAGAATATGGCCGGGCGGATGTGCTGATCGATGACCGCAGCGATCTCTTCAAGGGCATCGGCGCCGGTGGTTCCGCGGTAGTCTGGATGTCCCATGGAGACCGGATCGAGCGCATGCCGAAGGGGTTCCGGTCCATTGCCCATACCAACAACTCGCCGGTTGCGGCCATGAAGTCGGAGAATGCGCAGCGGCGGATCTATTGCCTGCAGTTCCATCCGGAAGTCGCGCATACGCCGGAAGGAGCGAAGATGCTCCGCAACTTTGTCTATGAGATTTGCGGCTGTACGCCGACCTGGACCATGCAGTCCTATGTGGATCAGGGAGTGAATCAGATCCGCGAGCAGGTCGGAAAAGATCGCGTGATCTGCGCGCTGAGCGGCGGAGTCGATTCGTCGGTCGCGGCGGCTCTTACGCATCGCGCCATCGGAAACCAGCTGACCTGCATCTTCGTCGATAATGGGGTGCTTCGGGCGGGCGAACGCGACCAGGTGAAGAAGACCCTTGCGTCGCAGATGCATCTCAATCTTCGGGTGCTTGATCGGACGACACAGTTCCTGGACGGTTTGAAGGGTGTCACCGATCCCGAACGGAAGCGCAAAATCATCGGACGCTTGTTCATCAAGAATTTTGATGTCGAGTCTAAGAAGCTGAAGGGCGTCAAGTACTTGGTGCAAGGGACGCTCTATCCCGATGTCATTGAGAGCGTGAGCTTCAAGGGGCCGTCAGCCACGATCAAGACGCATCATAATGTCGGTGGTCTGCCGGCCAGAATGAAGTTGAAATTGATCGAGCCGCTTCGGGAATTGTTCAAGGACGAAGTGCGGGTGCTGGGGACCGAACTGGGCTTGCCGGACGAGATTGTCTGGCGGCAGCCGTTTCCCGGTCCTGGTCTTGCGATTCGGGTGCTTGGCTCCGTGACGAAGGAGCGATTGGCGATCCTCCGTGGAGCCGAAACGATCGTCGATCAGGAGATTCGCGGCGCGGGACTCTACCGGGATATCTGGCAATTCTTCGCCGTACTCTTGCCGATCCGCACCGTCGGCGTCATGGGTGATCAACGGACCTATGACAATGTCGTGGCGATCCGTGCGGTGACCAGCGTCGACGGGATGACCGCCGACTGGGCCAAGATCCCGAACGATGTGCTGGGCCGGATGTCGAGCCGGATTATCAATGAAGTGAAGGGCGTGAATCGAGTGGTGTACGACATCAGCTCGAAACCGCCATCGACGATCGAATGGGAATAATGTCCGGCGTCGTTTGTGAAGCGTGACGTGCCGACCGGTGTGGTCATGCGAATGACACGATATACTTGACGGGGAAATTCATGGACATTCGTCTCCAAAAACTCATCGCGAGCACAGGGCTCTCGTCCCGCCGAAAGGCTGAGATGCTGATTGCGTCCGGCCGAGTATCGGTGAACGGCAAGGTGGTCACGGAACTCGGGACCAAGGTCGACCCTGAACGTGATCACGTGAAAGTGGACGGGAAGCACCTGACCTCGGCACAGCCGTTTGTGTATTTGATGCTGAACAAACCCAAGAACGTCATGTCGACGTTGGACGACCCCGGTGGGAGAGACACCGTGAAGGACTTTCTTCATGGCGTGTCCGTGAGGGTGTTTCCGGTTGGCCGCTTGGACTTTGATAGTGAAGGGCTGATGCTGCTCACCAACAATGGTGAGTTGGCGCAGGCCCTCCTGCATCCGCGCTATCATGTGCCCAAGACCTATCTCATTAAGGTCAAAGGTGTGCTGACAGATGCCGAGATCGTCCAACTCCAGCGTGGAGTCAAACTAGAGGATGGCATGACGAGTCCGGCGATGGTCAAGAAGATCAAGAGAGCCGAGGCGAACTCTTGGCTCGAGATCACGATTCGGGAAGGCCGCAAGCACCAAGTGAAACGCATGTTGGAATCCGTGGGGCATCTGGTAATCAAGCTGATGCGGGTCAGGATGGGGCCACTGGCGCTTGGCAAACTGGAGCCCGGCGAGTTTCGGTTCCTCACCGATCGAGAGGCCAACGCCTTGCGCGAATTGGTTGAGGAACGCGTGACCTCGGTCGAAAAAGGAGAAGAGCCGAAGGTTGGTCCCAAGCGGCTGGTTAGGCGCGAGGGCTGGGCGAGACCGCTCAAGACCAAGAAGTATGTTGGCAAGAAAGCGAGAATGGTATGAACATCCGCACACATCGCTGCGGCGAGTTGAAGAAGCAACATGTCGGGCAGACCGTTGTGCTGAACGGCTGGGTTCAGCGACGTCGTGATCATGGCGTGGTGATCTTTATTGATCTTCGTGACCGGACTGGCATCACACAGGTTGTCTTCAACGCAGAACGAAATCTCGCGGTTCACCAGGCCGCCCATGCACTCCGCAGCGAGTGTGTGGTATCGGTCACCGGCCATGTCATGGCGCGTCCGGATGAGTCAAAGAATCCAGACCTCTCGACTGGCGAAGTTGAAATCTTTGTCGATGCGGTGGAGATTCTCAATGAGGCCAAGACCCCGCCATTTGTGATCGAAGACGATGCGGAAGTCACGGAAGCGATTCGGTTGAAGTATCGGTTCCTGGATCTTCGTCGGCCTCGGATGCAGCAGCTGTTGAGCCTGCGTCATGGCATTCTGCAGGCCACCAGAGAATTCGTAAACGCGGAAGGGTTCTTGGAGGTAGAGACGCCGATTCTGACAAAGAGTACGCCGGAAGGTGCTCGGGATTATCTGGTGCCGAGTCGCGTCAATGCCGGACAGTTCTTTGCGCTGCCGCAGTCGCCGCAACTTTTCAAGCAGGTGCTGATGGTGAGCGGCGTCGATCGGTACTATCAGATCGCGCGCTGCTTCCGAGACGAAGATCTCCGCAATGATCGGCAGCCGGAGTTTACCCAGATCGACATGGAACTGTCGTTCGTGGATCGAGAACAAGTCATGAGCCTCATGGAGCGCATGATTGTCACGGTCTTTGATAAGGCTGGCAGCGTGCAGTTGCCGACACCCTTTCCTCGGATGACCTATGCGGAAGCCATTGGTCGTTACGGCTCAGACAAGCCGGACCTTCGGTTCGACATGCCGCTCTATGACATGACGGCATTCGGCGCCGCGAGCGATTTTAAGGTGTTCAAGGATGCGGCGACCAAGGGCGGCATCGTCAAAGCCTTGATCGTAAAGGGCGGAGCGTCGCTGTCGCGGACACGCATCGACGCGTTGGGGGAAATGGCGAAGAGCTTTGGTGCGAAAGGCCTGGCCTGGCTCAAGCTTACGGCGGAAGGGCAGCTCGAATCCGTCATTGCCAAATTTCTGAATGCCAATGCCTTTGCGGCGGCTTTGCCTGAAGCACAGCCGAATGATCTGGTCTTGTTCGGCGCTGATAAGCCAGCGGTCGTTCATGACGTGATGGGACGAATCAGGCTCCTCTTGGGTGAGGAGTTGAAGCTGATCGACACCGCAGCCTGGCGACCTCTATGGGTCGTTGATTTTCCCATGTTGGATTACGATAAGGAACAGAAGCGGTACGTGGCCATGCACCATCCTTTCACGGCGCCACTCGATGAGGATCTACCGTTGTTGGAGTCCGACCCGCTGAAAGTGCGGGCCAAGGCATACGATATGGTGCTGAATGGTAGTGAAATCGGCGGTGGCAGTATTCGTATTCACCGCAGCAATGTGCAGAGCAAAGTGTTCGATCTCCTTGGGATCGGCAAGGAGGATGCAGCGAGTAAGTTTGGATTTTTGCTCGAGGCACTGGAGTATGGCGCTCCGCCGCATGGTGGGATCGCATTTGGGCTAGATCGCTTGGTGATGTTGCTGGGCCACGCCGATTCAATCCGTGACGTCATCGCGTTCCCCAAGACGCAACGGGCGCAATGCCCATTGACCGATGCGCCCTCGGTTGTCGCTGCTGATCAACTCAAGGAATTGCGCATTAAGCTGGATCTGGTCGAGTAGGGAGCGTGCCTCCATATGGCCGGTAATACATTCGGCAGAATCTTTACCGTCACCTCGTTCGGCGAGAGCCATGGACCCGCCATCGGATGTGTCGTCGATGGCTGCCCACCTGGACTCGCACTCTCGGCAGAAGATATCCAGCAGGACCTCGACCGGCGAAAGCCTGGGACCTCTCGCCATGTCACGCAACGGCAGGAGTCGGATACCGTTGAAATTCTCTCAGGAGTGTTTGAGGGACAGACGACGGGTACGCCGATCGCGCTGTTGATTCGTAATGAAGACCAGCGCAGTCGAGATTACGGCAACCTCGTCGATACGTTCCGTCCGGGCCACGCCGACTACACCTATTGGCAGAAATATGGAATTCGTGACCATCGGGGTGGAGGACGAGCCTCGGCCCGCGAGACAGCGGTGCGCGTGGCAGCGGCCGCGATAGCCAGGAAATGGTTGTCGGAGAGATACGGCATCGTCATTCGCGGCTATCTGAGCCAGTTGGGGCCTCACGAGTTGCCATTCAAGGATTGGGCGGCGGTCAGTCAGAATCCGTTTTTCTCTGCCGACCCAGATATGGTGCCCAAGCTCGAATCATTCATGGATGACCTGCGGAAGGCCGGTGATTCGGTTGGCGCCAAAATCACGGCAATCGCCGAACATGTGCCGGTCGGGTGGGGTGCGCCGGTCTATGCCAAGTTGGATTCAGATTTGGCTGCTGCGATGATGAGCATCAATGCGGTGAAGGCCGTTGAGATTGGGTCCGGCTTCGCGTCAGTGGCTCAGCGCGGGTCCGAACATGGCGATGAAATGACGCCCGAAGGATTTCTGTCCAACCATGCTGGCGGTATTCTTGGTGGCATCTCTACCGGACAGGATGTCGTCGTCACCATCGGCATTAAGCCGACATCGAGTATCCGCATCCCCCGCAAGTCGATCGACAAGCAAGGCAACCCGGTCATGGTAGAAACCAATGGCCGCCATGATCCCTGCGTCGGCATCCGCGCCACGCCGATTGCCGAAGCCATGTTGGCACTCGTTCTCATGGATCACGCACTCCTGCATCGCGCGCAAAACGCGGATGTGATGTCAACGACGCCGAAGATCCCTGCTGTGCCACGTCGTCCTTCGTAGTGCGGCGACGTCCTTCGCACGAGCCACTCGATCTCAAATTCTTGTTTTTCCCGTAACTCTGATAGAATCGCCCGCATGTCCGATAGGAAAAAGTCGAATGACTTTGTCCAACTGGATCGCACATTTCGCGAGCTCGCCAAGCATGCTCGTGAGAGTGACACTTTTGACTTGAACGAGACATTCTTCGCTGGTCCGCGGCTCAGCTGGGAGGATTTGCTCAAGGGATTCCGTACGGTGGTCTTGTCTGAAGCCGGAACGGGAAAGACTGAGGAGATACGGCAAACTGCAAAACGCCTCAGAACCACGGGCACGAGGTCGTTTTTCCTACGACTTGAGCACATTCCCGACGACTTCGAGAATGCGTTCGAGATCGGCACCTTTGATGAATTTGAGCAGTGGCTCTCCTCACCGGATGAGGCGTGGCTCCTGCTGGATTCCGTTGACGAAGCGCGGCTGCGAAACCCTGGAGATTTCGAGCGTGCGGTCCGAAAGATTGGACGACGCATTCAATCCGCCAGTGCGCGGGCCCACATCCTACTCACTGGCCGCACGAGCGCCTGGCGCGCCAAAACCGACCTCGATCTTTGCAAAACGCATTTTCCGATTGCTCCCGAAACAACGAGAGTGAGTGCGGCAGAACCCCTGGAGCAATCTGATCTGATCAACGAGCTAGGCCTTCAGTCACTCGGCACCGAGGAGTCAGGGCAGAAAGAAGCTCCCTCTGGATTTCGAATTGTCGTACTCGATGATCTGACTACGTCGCAGGTCGAGGCATTTGCCCGGGCCCGAGGTATCACAGACACAAAGGCCTTTCTCAATGAGATTGAGCGAGCCGATGCGGAGTCTTTTACGACCAGACCTCAGGACCTTGAGGAACTCATCGAGCTTTGGACCAAGGAGCGCCGTATTGGCACGCGCTTGGAGCTAATGCAAATCAGTGTCCAGCGTCGTCTTGAGGAGCGTGACCAAAACCATCGCGAGGCCCATCCACTCTCGGCGGAAGGGGCACGCGAGGGCGCCCGTCTCTTGGCTGCAGCATCGGTCCTTGGCCGAGAGGCTACCATCCAGGTGCCGGATGGATCTCACAATGACAAGGGCATCGCGATTCAGGCGGTGCTGCCGGATTGGAATGACCGCGATCAACTGGCGCTCCTCTCCCGTCCGATATTCGATGAAGCGATCTACGGCACGGTTCGTTTTCACCACCGATCGGTTCGTGAGTTTCTGACAGCGGAGTGGCTGGCAGGGCTCCTTAAACGGTCGGCCTCCAGGCGAGAAGTCGAAGCACTACTTTTCCGCGTCCAGTACGGTATCGAAATTATCGTGCCGACAATGCGGCCAGTACTTCCTTGGCTCGCCATTTTTGATGAACGCATCCGTGAGCGAATTCTACGTGTTGCGCCTGAGGTACTCTTCGAGGGTGGAGACCCGAGCGCACTGCCATTTGTAACGCGCAAGGTGATTCTCGCTGATGTTTGTAAGGAGCTGGCAGCTGGCATATCTAGCCGGAGTGCGCTTGATTATTCGGCCGTGCAGCGGTTCGCCAGCCCCGACCTGGCTGACGATATTCGCGCCCTTCTCGACCAGTACGCGTCCAATGATGAAATAGTGAGTTTCCTTGTCAGGATGGTGTGGCTCGGGCGGATTGCTTCGCTCAAAGACGAAATAAAGATCTTGGCCCTTGGTATCTCCACATCCCAGTACACGCGTATTGCCGCAATTCGCGCTCTACACGCGGTCGCGACAAATGCAGACCTCGATGACCTTCGCCAATCTTTTGTGAAAGAGGCATCGCCCTTAAGGCGAGATTGGCTCAGTGAAATCGTCACAGCTTCAACCCCATCGGTCGAGACCGTGACATGGCTTTTAGCTGTACTAGACAGGGTGGCGGCAAAAGAACGCTACCGCGTAGATTCGCTCACAGGCACGGTTGCCAGCTTCGTCGAAACAGCTTCGCTCGATATAGTGCCCACCCTCGCTCAAGGTTTGAATCAACTGCTCGACGAACCGCCGTTTATCGAGCGCGGTTTCTGCAAAGTCTCGGAGAAAAATTCTTGGCTGATTAAGGCGGCATCAGCTGCAGCTGAAAGGCTTATACGAGAGCGGAGGCCAGAAGCCCTCGACAGTACCACGCTTGATATCCTTCATAAGTTCCAAGCTATTCACAACTGGAATGATGACTTACGTGACACAAAGATAGAATTCGGCACGTTAGTGCCGCAATGGCCCGAACTAAATAGAGCCGCGTTCTGGTATGGCGTTCGGAAAATTCGCCAGACCGCTCCCTTCGTTAACAACGGCACACGCCTTACCAATTTCTGGCAAGCCTATGGCTTGGGCGCTTACTGTAAGTTCGGCATTGATGATTTCGACTATGTGGCCGAGTCTATTTCGACGCTGGTAGATCAAGACGACAGGCTTGTTGCCCTCACGCTCGCGTTTGACATTTATACCAAAGGCAATCGTCCTCAGGCATGGCGAGATCGACTCCATGAGTTGGTCAGGGGCAATGACGAGCTTGAGAAGTGTCTCGATCTCCTTCTCAATCCGCCTGTCAGTGAGTACGAACGGCAAGAACAAGAGTGGAAGGAGCGCGCCTCAGCGCGTAAGAAGCAGGAACAGGATAACCGCGCACAATCTAAGGCGTTCATCCTCTCACACGTTGAGCTTGTTCGTGCTTCGCAGTTGAACGAACCAACAGATATCTCACAGCCACAGTGGTATTTGCATGAGCGTCTTCGTGAAGGGGCAGACAAATCAAACCGGTGGACCGTTGGTCGTTGGCGGGAACTAATCCCTGAGTATGGCGAAGCGGTTGCGGAGGCCTACCGAGAAGGGGTCACAAACTACTGGCGCAAATACCGACCGCTCCTCCGTTCGGAGGGAGCGCCATCGAATTCTATCCCAATAATGGTCATGTTTGGGCTCACAGGTCTCGACATTGAAGCGGTTGAAACACCGGACTGGCCGTTGAAACTATCCGAGGAGGAGGTCCTTCTTGCGTGCCGCTACGCTGTTTACGAACTGAATGGATTTCCGCCGTGGTTCCCCAGGCTATTTGAAGGGCACCCTGACATCGTTAGTGAATTCGTCCTGAGCGAAATCAAACAAGAGGTTGCGTCGGAGATACCAGGCACGGAGTCTCACTACTTGCTTAGCGATGTTAGTTCGTCTGGCCAATGGGCATGGGACCAGCTGGCACCAGCTCTCCTTAAGCTGCTTTTGGAGCACAATCTTACCAACGCGTTCAACCTTGGCAAGTTGCTGAGGATTGTTCAGGGCAGCACATCGGTCACCGATGACGATCTAATACTACTTGCAGGGCAGAAGATGAAGTCCGCTGACACTATCGAGTTTGTCGCTATCTGGTATGCGGTGTGGGTGGGCGTGGATCCAGAAAAGGCAATTCCTGCACTTGCCGATCATCTATCGTCTATTTCAAGCGCCATGGAGCAGACGGAGTTTGCGATGACATTCGTCACGCGGCTATTGGGAGGTAGAGGCTCTGGGACAACCGGGGTTCGACAGACCTATGTGACACCCAAGCATCTCAAGGAGTTGTTTCTTCTGATGCATACGTATATCCGGGAGGATGAAGATATTAATCGTATCGGAGGCGGGGTATATTCGCCGGGTTTGCGCGATGAGGCTCAGGATGCACGCGATGCTCTATTTACTCATCGGTCAGTAAGTTAGACAACACATGCTGATTGTGTCATACTCCGTTCCGCTATGACGCGAGACGGACGGACACTGGATCACGGCACGCTGGAGACCATTCGCACGATGGCTGTTGCGCGCGTACGCGAGGGCGCGCGCCCGAGCGAGGTGATCGCCAGTTACGGCTTTCACCGCTGCACGATTTATCGCTGGCTCAAAGCGGCTCGCGGTCGAGGCCAGGGACTGAAGGCGTTGGCGGCGCGTCCGGCGACCGGGCGCCCACGGACCCTGACCGCCGCGCAGGAACGGCAGGTGTTTCGCTGGATCAACGGCAAGAATCCAAGGCAGTACGGGTTTGATTTTGGCCTCTGGACCCGGCAGATCGTGCGCGAATTGATCGTCCGGCGATTCGGCGTGCGGTTGAGCTTGGCTTCGATCGGCGCGGTGCTGGCGCGACAAGGCCTGACACCACAGAAGCCCCTGCAGCGGGCGTATCAGCGTGATCCCGATGCGATTGCCCGCTGGCAGCGTGAGACGTATCCCGCGATTGCGCGCAAGGCCAAGCGAGACAAGGCCGAGATCTATTTCTGGGACGAGTCCGGCTTTCGTGCCGATGCGGTCCACGGCAAGACGTGGGGCGCACGGGCGCACACGCCGGTGGTTCACGTGCCCGGCCAACGCCAAGGCATCAGCGCCGCCTCGGCCGTGAGTTCCACAGGCGCCTTCTGGTTCGCCACCTATGCGGGTGCCTTGACCAGCCCGCTGTTCGTGGACTTGCTGCGCCGGATGCTGCGCGGACGACGCAAGCCCTTGCATCTGATCCTTGATGGACTGCCGGCCCACAAGGCGCTCGCGGTCAAGGAATACGTCGCAGGGCTCGACGGCAAGCTGACCGTGCATTACCTACCCGGCTACGCCCCGGACCTCAACCCCGATGAGTTGGTCTGGAGTCATGCGAAGCGCACCGGCAACGCACGCCGGCCCTTGCAGAAGGGCGAGCGTCTGGCCGATCGCATTACCGCGCAACTCACCGAGATGGCGCACTGCCCCGCACTCATTCGCTCGTTCTTCAGGCACCCAAGTGTTGCCTATATTTCTGCCTGCTGAGTAATCAACTCAAGCGAATTCCTGGCAAGGAAGCGTTCGTTGCGCTAGATGAAATCGCCAAGCAGCATCCAAAGGCCCGGACGCGGCCGTGGTTGGCTTCCTATGCCAAAACCAAAGCGGAGCAGGATGCAGACATTACGCCCTGGTGGCCTGTGCAAGTGCGTGACTTTCATGAGCGCCTTGATCGCACGCCTTCGAACCATCGCGAGCTTACTGACTTGGCAATCATGCGTCTTCTCGACCTGAAGGATGATCTTGAGAATGGAGACGACAGCGTTGCGAGGCTTCTCCTAAGTGTGAAGGCAGAGCCCGAGATGCGAAACTTCCTCGCGCACGCACTCCGCGAGAAAGCACATCGTCGCTATACAATCACCCAGGAAGAAGAGCTCGCCGACGACAAGCGTCCCGATCTGCGTTTCCATGGTATTGGTTTCGATGCGCCGGTGCCTGCTGAACTCAAGCTTGCTGATAGGTGGACAGGGCGTGAGCTTTTCGAGCGACTGGAAAATCAGCTGTCCGGCGACTATCTGCGCGATAATCGCTCAGCGTACGGGATATTTGTCCTTGTGAATCTTTCCCATGACAAGCATTGGCAACCGCCATCCAGTGAGCGGGTTGACTTTGATGGATTAGCTCAAGCGCTACAGAATCACTGGAAATCCATTGCAAACAAGCACCCTCATGTCGAGGATATTGCGATTATAGGTATCGACCTCACGAAACGATTCAGATGACCTGCGGAGTTACTTGTTCACTGTGCCGTTGCCTGAAGCCTGGCAAATGCTTCTCTTGCTTCGTTCACGATTGCCGACGGTGCTTTGTCTAGGCTGCCGGCATTGAATGGTGGTTGTGGGTCGTACTCGATCAAGAGTTGGGTGAGTTGTGCCGCGTTGACGCCGAATTCTTCAGCGACCAATGTGAGGGCCATATCGATTCCTGATGAGACGCCGGCGGCTTACGCATCAGCCGGAGCGAGGACGAGAAGTACATGGGGATGGCGGGAAAAGGTTCTGGCTGGCGAAATCTCGGAACAAGGTCCAAGAAAGTCTGTCTCGAATCAGAATCATGATCCTCCCGAAGCATAACGAATCAGTTTCCGGCTGCACGCTGCTTTTTATAGGTGGAAGGTCGTGAGGGATATGGTCTCTACTGCGGTGCACGTCCATCAAACGCGCGAATCTCAACCGTCTGCAGGGTCGCGATTAAGCCTGAGTGGACCTGTTGCTCAATGAATGTAAGAAACCCCTCTACTCTCTCTCGGGAATCTAAAATCTCGATGGTAATAGGAAGGTCTTCAGCCAATCGTTCGATCTTGAAGGTGTGAATCACGCGGGTGTGGGGTCCGAAGCCCATGAGCCCACGGTAGACGGTGGCTCCGGCGAGTTGTTGCGTGTGAGCCTGTGCGACGATCCATTCATAGAGAGGCCGCCCGGCGTGTTTATCGCTTTCCCCGACGTAGATTCTCAGTAGACATCCGTGGTCTATGCGCATTGATCATTTCCAAAGTAGATAGGCGGTGGAGTAGCCGAGCCATACGGCGACGAGGCTCAGAAATATATGGCCGACGATATTCCCTCCGGCGAGCCAGAGTTCTCCGTCACGCAGCAGGTTCATCGTTTCGTTGCCGAACGCCGAGAACGTGGTAAATCCTCCCAATAGACCGACGATCAGAAAGGCCCGGGTTTCCCCGGAGAGGACGCCTCGCTGATCGGCGAGCTCAGCAAGGAAGCCGACCAGCGCACAGCCCACCACATTGACGGCCAGAGTGCCGAAGGGAAATTGGATACTCTTGCTCAGCTGTTGCGCATAGCCGCTCAAGAGGTAGCGAAGGATTGCGCCGATGAACCCGCCTGTGCCGATGAGAAACAGGGTACGCAGGATGTGACTCTCTCAAAAATGTGAGCGTGATTGCTGGGCCATTGTACCCAAGTAGCTTCGTCGAGTCACGGAATTCGCTATGGTTCTGATGGAAGGCACATAGTACAATCGCGATGCAAAGCAACTGAGGCAAAAGAATACACACATGATCGACATTTATACAGATGGCGCCTGCAGTGGGAACCCTGGGCCTGGGGGCTGGGGGGCCTTGCTGCGACATGGTGAGACTGAGACGGAACTCTGTGGTGGTGAGCCGGGGACGACGAACAATCGGATGGAGTTGCTCGCGGTGATTGAGGCGTTACAGTCGTTCCCTCAACCGGTGCAGGCGCGAGTCTATACCGATTCGCAGTACGTCCAAAAGGGCATCAGCGAATGGATCCACAGTTGGAAGCGGCGAGGGTGGAAAACGGCCGGAAAAGAACCGGTCAAGAATGAGGACTTGTGGCGGCGGCTCGATGCGCTGGCTGCTACGCATACAGTGGAATGGCGTTGGGTCAGGGGACACAACGGGCATCCCGAGAATGAACGGGCGGATGCCTTGGCTCGAACTGGTCTTGAGCAGGCACGGCGAGGTGGGAAACCTGGTAAGCCTCCAGTGGAGATCCCAGCTCAACCCCCTCGTCCTTCAACCAACACGAAGGCGATTGTCCAAATTGAGCATGCCACGGTGTATCGAGGCGAGACCTGTGTCTTCTCGGATTTCTCCTTTGTTCTGCGTGAGGGAGAGCATGTGGCAATCCTTGGCCCGAACGGGGCAGGGAAGTCCACGCTGCTGAAGTTGTTATCAGGTGAAGTCCATGCCATGCCGAATGATGACACGCGGTGGGCTCTCTTTGGTGAGGAGCGTTGGAACGTCTGGGATGTGCGGAAACAGATCGGCATTGTCTCGCATGACCTGCAGCGAGAGTATCTGATCTGTGCTGAAGGATTGAACGTGATCCTTTCCGGTTTCTATGCGAGCAACGACACCTATGAATACCAACAGTTCAGCAAAACCCAGCTGACGAGGGCATATGAGGTGATGCAGGAGTTAGGTATTGCACCTTTAGCTGGTCGGCGTTTTGGCCATCTCTCCACCGGCGAGCAGCGGCGGTTTCTGTTGGGCCGAGCTCTTGTGCATGACCCGCC
>Ga0105164_10000509_pt1 | contig 27331 bp, 25 predicted proteins | sample VDWuncwatermetaG_FD_89674 | JGI IMG/M metagenome (GOLD analysis project Ga0105164, IMG submission 89674) | Wastewater microbial communities from Netherlands to study Microbial Dark Matter (Phase II) - VDW unchlorinated drinking water | ecosystem: Environmental > Aquatic > Freshwater > Drinking...
CTCACTCTTTTCGAAAAAACACCACTCGATCAATTACTTAAAAATGTGGAGCAACAAATGAATCTTTCAAAAGATACTAACCAATTGAATTTATTTAATTAAATGTCCGGACACTACTGAAATTAAATACATTAGTGTTGCTGGGGCGTGGCAAGCTTGGCTTGTTTTAGATACTAGTTTTTGGGGGTCGCCATACTTTTCGGAATTAAAAATTTTTGAGTGACGCAATGTGATGCACCCAGTTTATCTGGATTTTTAAAGCTAAAAAACCTTCTCTTTAAGTAGCGAAAGCAAATATTGCCCGTAGCTATTTTTTGCCAATGGGCGAGCCAGCTTTTCAATTTGCGCTGCGTCGATGTAGTTGCGGCGATAGGCGATTTCTTCGGGGCAAGCAATTTTCAGCCCCTGGCGTTTTTCTAGGGTTTGAATGAACAGCGACGCTTCTAATAAAGAGTCGTGCGTGCCCGTATCCAGCCAAGCATAGCCACGTCCCATCACCTGCACGTCGAGCTTGCCACGATCCAAATAAATTTGATTGACGGTGGTAATTTCCAGCTCGCCACGTGCAGAAGGCTTTACGGACTTCGCAACCTCAATGACATCGTTGTCGTAAAAATATAGCCCCGTGACCGCGTAATTAGATTTTGGTTTAAGCGGTTTTTCTTCTAAGCTAATGGCGCGTCCGTTATTGTCAAACTCCACCACGCCATAGCGTTCTGGGTCGTGCACGTGATACGCAAACACGGTGCCACCCTCTTTTTTGTTTACGGCGGCAGATAAGATGGACTCAAAATTATGACCATAATAAATATTGTCGCCCAGCACCAGCGAGCAGGCATCTTTGCCTATAAACGATTCGCCAATAATAAAGGCTTGCGCTAAGCCATCCGGCGAAGGTTGCACGGCGTAAGAAAAATTGATGCCCCATTGCGAGCCGTCGCCCAGTAGCTGCACAAAGCGTGGTGTGTCTTGCGGTGTGGAGATAATTAAAATATCGCGGATGCCCGCTAACATGAGGGTGGACAGCGGATAATAAATCATCGGCTTGTCATACACCGGCAGTAGCTGTTTAGAAACTGGTTGCGTGACCGGGTATAACCTTGTGCCAGAGCCGCCTGCGAGGATAATGCCTTTCATGATTTTTCCCTATTGTCGTAATTTTGTTGGAGCCAGTTGTGATATTCGCCACTAACCACGGCCTCTACCCAAGCGGTATTTTCCAGATACCAGATGACGGTTTTGCGTAATCCGCTGGCAAAAGTTTCTTGCGGTTTCCATCCCAGCTCACGGGCAATTTTGCCTGCATCAATCGCGTAGCGTTGATCATGTCCGGGACGGTCTTGCACATAAGTAATGAGCGCGGCGTGTGGTGCGCTTTGTGGGCGCAGCTCATCGAGAATAGCGCAGATCGCATGCACTACTTCAAGATTCGTTTTCTCATTCCAGCCACCGATATTGTACGTCTCACCCAGGCGGCCATTTTCCAGCACCACGCGCAAGGCACGCGCATGATCATCTACATACAGCCAATCGCGTACATTATCGCCCCGGCCATAAATTGGCAGCGGCTTACCTTGGCAGGCATTTAAAATAATCAGCGGAATGAGCTTTTCCGGAAAGTGATAAGGGCCGTAATTGTTAGAGCAGTTGGTGGTGACCACAGGCAAGCCGTACGTGTGATGCCAGGCGCGCACCAGATGGTCTGCCGCCGCCTTGCTGGCAGAGTACGGTGAGTTAGGTTGATAGGCAGTTTCCTCGGTAAAAAAACCGCTGTCGCCCAAGCTGCCATACACCTCATCAGTAGAAATATGGTGAAAGCGAAACGTATTTTTGCGGACATCAGGTAACTTATTCCAATATTCGCGCGCCGCTTGCAGCAGGGTGTACGTACCTAAAATATTGGTTTCGATAAAAGCCGCCGGGCCGGAGATGGAGCGATCGACATGCGACTCTGCGGCCAAGTGCATCACCGCATCCGGTTGATATTGATGGAACAAGCGCGTGACTTCTGCGGCATCGCAAATGTCGACTTGCTCAAAAAAATAACGCGGATTATTGGCAACGGAAATGAGCGATTGCAGATTGCCCGCGTAAGTAAGCTTGTCAACATTAATGACGGTGTGGTCGGTTTCAGCAATGAGTTGGCGGATGACGGCAGAGCCGATAAACCCTGCTCCACCCGTGACGAGAATTTTCTTCATATTCAAAATTGGGTTAATTTATAGGTCGTGATTTTACTGTAAAGAAAGGGGTAAAAACGGTTTGATATGCGTGAGTGCCTGTTGTGTTGCACCGCGATGGGCGGCTACAAATTTTAATGCGGCTTGGCTGATCGACTTGGCTTGCTCCGTATCCGCGAATAAATTTTGCAACTCGTGCGCTAACTCGGTGACGCTCTTTATACGTATGGCCGCGCCGCATTCCACCGCTTGTTCGCAGGCTTGTGCGAAATTAAAAGTATGTTCGCCAATCAACACGGGCTTGCCTACGCTGCATGCTTCGATTAAATTTTGTCCGCCAAACGGCAGTAGGCTCCCGCCTATAAATGCCATATCACAGGCGGCGTAGTAGGCAAACATTTCGCCCATGCTGTCACCCAGCACGACTTGTGTTTCCGTTTGGATGGGGACATTGGCACTGCGGCGTTGAAAATTAATTTTGTGTTGTGCGAGCAGGGTTGCCACCTCGTCAAAACGTTGCGGGTGGCGCGGCACGATGATGGTGAGCAGGCCGGCAATATTGATATGCGGGATTATTTCTAGCAGTAAAGCTTCTTCGCCGGGGCGCGTGCTGGCGGCCAGAAAAATCTTTCTATTGCGCCCAAACAGCGTGCGCAATTTTTCACCCAGCTTCAACATTTCAGCAGGGGGATCAATGTCAAACTTTAAGTTGCCCATGATGGCTACTTGAGGCGCGCCTAATCTTTTTAATCGCGCTGCATCATCTTTGGTTTGTGCGGCGATTGCACTTAATTCGGTTAGACCTAATTGCGTGAGGCGCGGAAATTTTGCATAACGCGCTGCAGATTTTTCTGACAAGCGCGCATTAAGCAACAGCAGTGGAATTTTTTTTATGTGGCAGGCGTGAATTAAATTAAACCAAATTTCCGTCTCGAGCAAAATGCCCAAGCTCGGTTTGAAGTGTCGCAAAAATCGTTCCACAGCAAAGGGATAATCATAAGGCAAGTAAACCCGCAGCATGCTATCACCATAAAGTTGCTCACCGGCGGCGCGACCCGTAGGCGTAGTGTGCGTGAGCAGTAATTGATGTTGCGGATAGGCTTTTTGCAGTTGCTCGATCAGGTTCGCAGCGGCGCGGGTTTCACCGACTGACACAGTGTGCAGCCAAATAACAGGCCGCTCAGCAAGGGCAGAATAACGGCCGAAACGCTCGCCGACATACTGTAAATATTCCGGCTGTTTACGCGCGCGCCACAGCAAATGAAGTGCCACATACGGCAGCAGCAGCCACAAAATAAAAGTGTAAAAGCGGCGGGAATTAAGCAGGAATGTCATGGTTGTGCGGCGGTGTTTCCTTAGTCGTCGAATGCTACATCTCCCTCGGCGACCAAATCTCCCGCTTTAATATTTTTAAAATCAAACCAGTTGCCATCCATTAAATGCGAAGGTTTGGCATTTTGCATGGCGGTAAAAATAGTTTGATTGCGTCCGGGATATTGCCGCTCCCACTCGGCCAACATTTCCTTGATATTTTGACGTTGCAAATTTTCCTGCGCACCACACAAATTGCACGGGATGATAGGGAATTCCATTTCGCGCGCAAAACGCGCAATATCTTTTTCTGCCGCATAAGCCAAGGGACGGATGATCACGTGATCGCCTTTATCGGTAACCAATTTGGGCGGCATCGCTTTTAATTTGCCGCCAAAAAACATATTCAAAAAAAGCGTTTCGATCATGTCATCGCGGTGATGTCCCAATGCGATTTTATTTGCGCCCAACTCTTTTGCCACCCGATAAATAATGCCGCGCCGCAAACGCGAACAGAGTGAACAAGTGGTTTTTCCTTCAGGGATTTTTTCCTTAACGATGGAATAGGTGTCTTGTGTTTCGATGTGATAGTCGATGCCGATAGACTTAAAGTAATCGGGCAAAATATGTTCTGGAAAGCCGGGTTGCTTCTGATCCAGATTCATTGCGATCAGCTTAAAATCAATAGGCGCACGTTTTTGCAAGGTGCGTAAAATTTCCAATAGGGTGTAAGAATCCTTGCCGCCAGACATGCACACCATGATGGTGTCGCCATTTTCGATCATATTAAAATCGCTGATGGCGCGACCGACATTTTGTTCCAAGCGACCCCGCAGGCGTTTGGAGTTGTTGGACAGGTGTTCGAAATGAATGGGTTGTGCAATAGCGTTCATAATTTTTGCGCTCGTAATTTAAATGGTGATACTTTTTCCGCCATCCACCGCGATGATTTGTCCGGTGATATAGGGCGCGTCGGCTAATAAAAATTGCACGGTACGGGCAATGTCATCCGGCTCGCCCGCGCGCTGCAATAAAGTGTGGGCGATATTTTGTTGGCGCTGCGCGGCATTTGCCCATTCGCTGTTTTCTGGCCAGATATTGATTCCTGGAGAAACACCGTTCACGCGCACATGCGGTGCTAATTCCTGCGCCAGCGCGCGGGTTAATCCAGCCAAGCCAGATTTGGCCACGCTGTATAAAAGATGGTTTTTCATCGGGCGCTCAGCGTGGATGTCGATGATGTTAACGATCGCGCCGTTGGTGCGGCGCAATTCTGCCGCCGCCGCCTGCGCCAACAACAACGGTGCTTTGAGGTTGGTGCCGAGTAAATCATGCCAATGCTGCTCGGTGATTTCATGTAATGGTGCTGCAAAAAAACTTGAGGCATTATTGACTAAGCCATCTAGCCGCCCGAAGTGTTTAATGCTCGCCGCCACCAGTTCCGGTAAAGTTTCTGAGTGCAACAAATCAGCCTGCACACACAGCACAGAGTTTGCCCGCACCGCGTGTAGTTCGGCTTGTAAGGCCCGCGCTGGCTGAGCCGAGGTGCGGTAATGTAGTACGATAGCCGCGCCCGCTGCGTGTAGCCTGCGGCAAATTGCCGCGCCAACTCGCTTCGCACCGCCCGTTACCAGTATAACTTTGCCTTGCTCTGTACTCTCCACTAAACTATTGCCCTACCAGTTTATTGAAAACGACTGATAAAACAACTAGCCATCTGACTAGGCTGTCAAAAATCGCCAGCCAAGTCATTGGTTATGCGCTCGGCATAACGGTGTTGCTCAAGGACTCAAAATGCTCATTTGCAATCAGCAAACTCCGCTTTTTCACCCTTTCGCGCCTTGTTCTACCATCGCTCGTTACGTTTTTCAATAAACTGCTACATTCCCGCTCGGTAATTTACCATGAAGCCCGCGCATAAATCTCATGCTTGAAATAATGCGGGTTAAATATAGTTGGCCTTAAGCCGCAGGAGACACCATGTCCTCTTTACCTCAACCCTCGTCTGATGCACTGGCACATAGCAAACAATTGTGCGATTTAATCCACCATGATATTGCCATTCAAGGTGGCTGGATTCCGTTTTCACGATTTATGGAGCTGGCACTATATGCGCCGGGGTTGGGCTATTACAGCGCGGGCGCGCATAAATTTGGTGAGGCGGGCGACTTCGTAACCGCACCCGAAATTTCCTCATTATTTGGCCGCACCCTAGCGCGGCAAGTTGCAGAAATGATGGCGCAAAGCGTGCCGTATATTATTGAGCTGGGTGCGGGCAGCGGCAAATTAGCGGTGGATTTGTTAGGCGAATTAGAAAAGCTGAACAGCCTGCCCGAACGCTATGACATATTAGAAGTCAGTGCAGATTTGCGCCAGCGCCAAAATGCATTCCTGCAACAACATCTCCCGCACCTGATGAGCCGCGTGCATTGGCTGGACGTGTTACCCGAGAAAATTTCGGGCGTGGTGCTGGCCAATGAAGTATTGGATGCGTTGCCCGTGCATTTGGTGCGGTGGGCACAAGGCAATATCACGGAGCGGGGGGTGAGCAGTGCGGCGGTATCAATTCCGCTCAGCCTAGAGTTGAATGCGGCTGGCCTACCGTCGGTGCAAAAATTTGTATGGCACGAGCGCGCACCACAAAGTCATATGCTGCATCATTTTGCGCAAGAAGTTGCCCAGCGAGTTACTGGGCAAATTGCAGCCACCGATACCGTGTTGAGCGAAGTTTCTCTCACCGCACGCGGCCTGGTTGGCAGCTTGAGTGAACGTCTGCAACAAGGTGTGATGCTATTGATCGACTATGGTTTTGGTGCGCGCGAATATTATCATCCGCAAAGAGTGAATGGCACGCTCATGTGCCATTATCGGCATCATGCGCACGACGATCCTTTTTTTCTACCGGGTCTGCAAGACATTACCGCGCATGTAGATTTTACTGCCGTGGCGGAAGCGGCCATCGACAGAGGGTTGCACTTGTATGGCTATACTACGCAAGCGCATTTTTTAATTAATTGCGGCATTACTGAACTGCTCAAGACCACGTCACCCGACAAAGTATTGGAGTATTTGCCGCTCTCCACGCAATTACAAAAACTCACCAGCCCGGCTGAAATGGGCGAGCTATTTAAGGTGATTGCGTTAGGCAAAGGGATAGAGGGTGGGCTGTGCGGCTTTATGGCGGGAGATAAATCGCGCGGGTTGTAGCATAGCGGCAATGAAACGTGACCATCTCTATTTTAAAGAGTTTGCGAAGTTAATAAATAAGATTGCTATCACCCAAGAGACAGAGTTGTCTTGATTATCTATTTTGAGCAGCACGTTTATTGGGGAGAGGTTTGTTGACCACTTTCGCTTTTTCCGCATTCGGACGATAGATCGTTAACGTTTTGCCAATATGTTGAACTGGTGCAGCAGCAAGTACGGTACACATCTCTTGCAACATGGCCTCACGTAATTCTCGGTCATCGTTCATTACTTTTATTTTAATCAATTCGTGGCGGGTAATGGCCACGCCAATTTCTTTGATCACCGTCGCAGATAAGCCCGCTTCGCCGATCATCACAACAGGTTTTAGGGCGTGAGAAGTTGCTTTTAAGGCGCGGCGTTGTGTGGGTGTGAGGATTAACATTGCATATAAAGAGCGTTTGTGAATAAGTGTGGCATTCTAAACGATGCAGGTTGCGGCCAGCAGGAAAATATAGGTTGGCTTGCTAGCGATAATTTTATTGGGTGGCCGTAATGTTGTGCGGGGTGCGGGAAAAAAATGTACGCGTGGCGAATATCGAAGCCGGAAATTTTTTCACGCGGGGAAGTATTTTTCCTTCCGAGGTTTTTTTATCGAGCGTTTGCACACGCAAATGCCGCTTCAACACAAAATCAAATAGCAGCGGATTGTAATCGCGCAAGGCTTGTATAACAGGCGCAGCCGCTTCATCCAGCAAGCCTTGCTCGGCAAATTTTTGGACAGAGAACAGCGGCATCACGCCGACCAGCGGGTAATCCGAGCCGTGTAACAAACGGTTATGCCAATCGCTGTGGGCGAGAATGCGCGGCAAGATGTGCATACGATTTATTTGTGTGATCGCAGAAATTTCGCCGAATAATCGTCCGTGATATTTGGGCTCGGCCATCATGCGTTCGAACAAATCAAAGCTTTCGACCACAGGTTGTTGCGGGTGATCGAGGTCAAGGTCGGTGCCGTGTGAAGCGCAGTGTGCCACCACCACGCGCACGCCAGCATTTAGCGCGCGGCGCAAGCGTAGCGGATTGCCGAGGTGTTGAAAGCCCGCGCCTTGCACGGCTTTTTCTTCGCCCGCATGGACAATCAGCGACAAATTATGCTTTGCCATCATCGCGAAATATTCATCACATTTAGGCGAATCTGGATCCATGCCCATCGCCGCAGGTAGCCATTTCATTGCTACCGCGCCGTCGTTGATTGCTGCTTTCAGCGCGGGCAGCGCGTCTACGCGATAGGGATGAATGGAGGCCACCCATTCAAAATGCTGCGGATATTTGCGCGCCGCATCGCGCGCCGCTTGGTTGGGCACATGAAAGGTGCTCAAATCTTCACGCCGCGCGCCATCTTCGCTGTGATGCCAATCAAACGCAAATAGTATGAGGCGGCCATGTTTTTTTGCTGTGGCATTGGGCTGCATGGTTTGTAGCAAATGTATTAGCCGCTCGAGATAAGCCGCATCTACGCGCCCGACAGCATCGGTTGTGCAAGAGGCATTTAGGTAAAACTTTTTTTGTAGATAGAGCGTGGGATGCAGCAGACTGTCCATTTTTGGATTGACCCAAATGCCCGTGCCGCCATTGCCCACGCCGACTAAATGCACATGGCAATCCCACATTTGTTCAGCATCTACCCCCTCCCACGCGGCGCGTACCACGGGATGGTGTAAAAGGTGATCGGGTATGGCACTTAAACAGGGGTTAAAAAATCCGCGTTCTGGCCATAAACTTAAGCCACTTAAACTGCCTGCCGAGGCGTAGTTAGAAAAAAATGCGGCACTGGCTCCCAAAATAAAATGTCTACGATCCATGTTTAATTTGTCCTATTTAAAGGCGGTGTTTCCAGCACAGTTTGCGTGTCGCCCCACGGCGCGATTTTTAGCAGCAACAACATGCCGGGTATAGCTAAAGCGACGCATAACAAAAAGAATCCATCCCAGCGCAGTTGTTCGACTAACCAACCTGCCGTGGCATTAACAAAAGTACGCGGCACAGCGGCAAGGCTGGTAAACAGCGCGAACTGGGTGGCGGTGTACGCGGGATGCGTGGTGTGTGCAATGTAGGCGACGAATGCGACCGTGCCCAGCCCAACCCCCATTGCTTCGAGACCGATGACGAAGGCCAGTTGCGCGAGGTGTAGCGGCGTAATTTCTGTTTGCGCGCCTTGCAACGCCAGCCAATAAAACCCAAAAATACTGACCAATTGCACCACGCCAAATAGCCACAATGCGCGGTTGATGCCGAGTTTTAACATCCATATTCCACCCAGCAATGCGCCGATTACCGCAGGCCATAAGCCAGCATTTTTGGCGACCACCCCAATTTGCGATTTGCTGAATCCCATGTCGAGATAAAAGGGTGTTGCCAGCGCGGTACACAAACTATCGCCGAGTTTATAAAAAAAGATAAAGGCCAAAATCAGTAGCGCGCTTTGCCAACCTTGCCGGTTGATAAATTCTCGAAAGGGTTCGACTACAGCAGCGCGTAGCGTTTTGGGCGGATTGACTGATAGCGGCTCGTCGGTCATCAGCGTCATCACCATGCCGGGCAGCATGAATAGCGCGGTGATGATGAACACCATATTCCACGGTAGATAATCGGAAAGGATCAGTGCCAGTGAGCCGGGAATTAAGCCGGACAAACGATAAGCATTCACGTGCACCGCGTTACCCATGCCCAACTCGTGGTCACGCAGCAACTCGCGGCGAAAGGCATCCAGCGCGATGTCTAGCGTGGCACTTAAAAACGCCAGTAGCGTTGCGAGCAGCACAATCGTGCCTAAATCTGTTTGTGGCGAAAATCCACCCATCGCGGCAATGACCACCAGCAGCGCAGCTTGCGTGACTAGCATCCAACCACGTCGCCGCCCCAGCATAGGAATTACATAACGATCTAACAGCGGAGACCACAAAAATTTCCAGGTATAGGGAAATTGAATGAGCGCGAAGAGGCCAATCGTTTTGAGATCAATCTGCTCGGTGCGTAGCCAGGCAGGAACGAGATTCAGCAGCAGATATAGCGGCAGGCCGGAAGCAAATCCGGTGAACACGCAGATGAGCATACGGCGAGTAGTGAGCTGTTGCCAGATGGTCATCACGCCCTCCGCGCAACGACCGCATTTGCGGCGTTAGGGGTGGGTTTTTTACATCCATCCGATTTATTTTCCACGCTGAAACCGGTACACCGCCGTGCTGCCCAGCAGGTTGGGCAAAAAGTTGACCGCGTGCTCATCGGTCATGACGCGGTGATCTAAAATGTTGATGCGATGTTGGCTGCAAAAAGATTCAAAATCATGCAGGGTACATAAGTGTACGTTGGGCGTGTCGTACCACTGGTAGGGCAGCTCTTTGGATACGGGCATGTTGCCGCGCAAAATTTGGAGTCTGTTTTTCCAATAGCCGAAGTTAGGAAAGCTGACAATACCTTCGCGTCCGACACGCAGCATTTCTTGCATGAGCCGCTCGGTGTGGCGCGTGGCTTGTAGCGTTTGCGATAGGATGACGTAGTCGAAGGCGTTATTTTCAAAGCCAGACAAGCCCGAATCTAAATTGCCTTGTATGACATTTATGCCATTCAAAATGCAGGCTTCAATATTTGCATCATCAATTTCTACACCGTAGCCATGAATATTGCGCGTGTCTTTAAGATAGCGCAGCAGACTGCCGTCACCACAGCCGAGGTCCAACACCAGCGCGCCTTGCGGTATCCATGCGGCAATCGCGGCAAAGTCTGGGCGGGCAGCGGCCAGCCCAGATTGATTGAACTCGGATTGATTAAACCCAGATTGATCGGGCACGTTCATGCGGAAAACTCGCGGGCAATGTTGTTGAGGTAAGCGCGCATCACTTTGTGATAGTGCTCGTGCTGCATGAGGAATGAGTCGTGACCGTGCGTGGAGGAGATTTCGGCGTAGCTGACATTGCGCCGATTATGCAGCAGCGATTTTACAATCGTGCGCGAAAGCTCTGGCGCAAAACGCCAATCGGTGGTGAATGAGACCACTAAAAAGCTGGCGCGTGCGGCCGCAAAAGCGTGGTTTAAATCGCCATTAAATTTTCTGGCGGGGTCAAAATAATCCAAGGCCTTGGTCATTAACAAATAGGTGTTCGCATCAAAGTGCGCGGCAAATTTATCGCCCTGATAGCGCAGATAAGACTCAATTTCAAACTCGATGTCGTAGTTAAAACTATACTTTCCTGCGCGCAGCCCACGGCCAAATTTATCCGACATGGCATCGTCGGATAAATAAGTGATGTGCCCTAACATCCGCGCTAATCTGAGCCCACGGGTGGGCACCACGCCGTGCTGGTAAAAATTACCGCCATGAAAATCAGGGTCGGTCAAAATCGCATTACGCGCCACATCGTTAAACGCGATGTTTTCCGTCGTTAAACGTGGCGCAGTGGCAATCGCCAACACATGTCGCACGCGCTCAGGATACGACAGCGACCATTGCATGGCCTGCATCCCACCCAAACTGCCGCCGAGCACCGCGGCGAATTGTTGTATGCCGAGGCGATCTGCCAGCCGCGCTTGCGACTCGACCCAATCTTCCACCGTTACCAGCGGAAAGCTCGCACCATAAGGCTGGCCTGTTTCTGGGTTGGTGCTGGATGGGCCGGTAGAGCCGCTACAGCCGCCGAGATTATTCAGCCCCAGCACAAAAAACTTGTTGGTGTCGATGGGTTTGCCGGGTCCCACCATGTTGTCCCACCAGCCTATGTTCTTTTCTTTTGGATTTTTTTCTTGGGTGGAATTCTTTTCATCATCCGCATAATATCCTGCCACATGATGATGGCCAGACAACGCGTGACAAACAAGAATCGCGTTGGACTTATCCGCGTTCAACGTGCCATACGTTTCATACACCAACTCGTAGCGCGGCAACACCGCGCCGCTCTGGCATTGCAGGGGCGTATCAAACTGCGCGCGCTGCGCGCGAACTATACCGACGGATTGAGAAAGGCTGGACATTGCATCAATGAATTAAAAGGCTGCGCGATTATATCTCAGCAGGGAACATATTTTGGAGGGGAAATTGCGTGGAGCTTGGGGGGGTGTGCCGATGTGGGAGGGGCCTCGGGCAAGTATCTTTGTGTAGCGCGAACCCGCTATGCAAATCAGCGGATGAATTCCTTGTGAATGCTTTACGCGAACGACGCGCCTCAAAAAATTCAGCACATTGTAAAGTTAAGGGGCGCGCTTTAGTGCAGGGCTAGACCTGCTTTTCACGATGAAGACTTTCGGCAATAGCAATAGACGAACTTCTGCATCGTTCCGAAGGGGGTACGATGTTCTTCTTTTTCGTGGCTCAGCAAGGTGAAGGGCGCACCGAACTCGGCGTGGAGTTCGTTTGCGTCGTAGCGCATGACTGGCAAGCCGCTGCATTGGGTTGGCCCATCTTCTGCGAAGGTGGCGACTATCACATGACCACCAGGCTTGACCGCCCGAAGAACGGTCTCAACGTAGGCATGACGATCTTGCGGAGATGTGAGGAAGTGAAAAACCGCGCGGTCGTGCCAGACATCATAGGCGTGAACGGGTAGCGATGCGTCGATAATGTTTGCTTCGATCCATTGCACTGTACTCGACTGTGCACCGAGGCGCGTTTGTGTCGCAACGAGCGCAGCCGCAGAAAGATCAAGTACGGTGAGCGAGGAATACCCGCTCCGCAGAAGGTCATCGACAAGCGTAGACGTGCCGCCGCCAACATCAATGATTGAAGCGGTGAGCGGTATGCTCGTGCCTCGAATGAGGCGCAAGGATTGCTCGGCATGCTCTTGAAACCAACTGACACCATCTGTGGGCTTCGTCGAGTAGACGTTATCCCAATGTTCTTTCGACTGCATGATTACTCTCCTCTCTGTGTGCGCAGGTCTAATGTGAATTAGGCCTGGCTGGCCACCGACGATGGCTTTGGCGACGCCGGCTGATGCTCCACCCGCTCTAACGCGGGGTCTAGGCATGCCCAGCTAGGGGCACTTGCAGCCCAAATATTCATTCTGGGGTGGACGGACGATGGTTCATCGAGATTTCCCGTGCGCACCACTCTGAACTGCGGCCGACCAGATGATTTGGCAAAGAGATGGGTACCGCAGTTGGGGCAGAACTGGCGCGTGACCTCGTTGCCGCTGGCGGCCTTCTTCGTGTGCTCCGCCACCGAACCAGAAACAGTGAGGGCCTCAGCTGGCACAAGAAAGTTCACCGTTCCACTCGCAGCGAGATGCTGGCAGTCGCGACACCAGCAAACCCGCGTTGCGAGGGGTTCGGCTGCGAGTTTGAAACTCACGGCGCCGCACAAACAGCGCCCAGTTCTTTCAGTCATTCAAAGTACCTCCCATTGGTTGAGCTAGGCCTAACTTGAAATAGACAGGCGAAAAAGCCAAATAATCTGACATTTGATACTGCATAACTTTGAGTCTGGCTGCCTACCCTCTTTTCAGCCACCGCGCTACATTCAGCGCAAAGTAAGTCAATATTCCATCCGCGCCCGCGCGCTTGAAAGCCAGTAACGATTCCATCACACACGCTTCTTCGTTGAGCCAGCCATTTTGCGCGGCGGCTTTGAGCATGGCGTATTCGCCGCTGACTTGGTAAACGAAGGTCGGGGCTTTGAATTCGTCTTTGATGCGGCGCAAGATGTCCAAATACGGCATGCCCGGTTTGACCATAACCATGTCCGCGCCTTCTTGTAAATCTAGCCCCACTTCCCACAGCGCCTCATCGGCGTTAGCGGGATCCATTTGATAGGTATATTTGTTACCCGCGCCGAGGTTGCCGCTGGAGCCGACCGCATCGCGGAAGGGGCCGTAAAAATGGGAAGCATATTTGGCCGAGTAAGCCATGATGCGGGTATGGATGTGCCCTTTGGCATCCAAGGCGGCGCGCACGGCGGCGATGCGGCCATCCATCATGTCAGACGGTGCAACAATGTCCGCGCCTGCTTGGGCGTGGATTTGCGCCTGCTGTGCCAGCATGGCCACGGTTTCGTCGTTTAGCACATAACCGCTGGCATCAATTAAGCCATCCTGCCCGTGGCTGGTGTAGGGGTCGAGGGCGATGTCGGTGATGATGCCCAGTTCTGGAAAATGTTTTTTGAGCACCGTTACCACGCGCGGGACTAAGCCATCAGGGTTGAGCGCTTCGCGCGCATCTTCGGTTTTAAGCGCGTTGGTAATCACTGGAAAGAGGGCGATAGCGGGAATGCCAAGGGCTACACACTCCTCCGCTTGCACCAGGAGTTTATCCAGCGTCAGGCGTGCGATACCGGGCATAGAGGCAATGGCTTCGCTGCGGTTATTGCCATCCAACACGAATACCGGGTAAATAAGATCATGCGCGGTGAGCGTATTTTCGCGCATCAAATTGCGTGAAAAACCATCACGGCGCATACGGCGCATTCTTTTGTTTGGGTATGTTCCAAGTGGGCGCATATAGTTAATCCTTCGGCCAATATTTTTTGGGAACTCCATTTTTTATGGAACTCTGGGCAAACTTTAGTATCTACTCGTTCGGATAATGCAAATTATCCCCCCGCCACTCCCCCGGCGGGGCTGTTTTAACGCTGCAGTTAAAACATTTTTGTACCCCTAACCTCCCCCCTTTGGTTAGGGGTATTTTTTTGTCCAGCAGAATGCTGCTGCGCTCGCCATAACTGTGTTGCTCAGGGGCGCAAAATGCTCATTGGCATTTAGCCAACTGCGCTTTTTTGCCCCTTCACGCCTTGTTCTGCCATCGCTCGCGACGCATTCCCGTTGCGGTTAAGTGGCCACGTTAAAAACCCAAATTTTAATCCGCCGCCAACCAGCCTGCAATCACGGCCTCGGCTTCTTCCATACCAACTTTTTTCAAGCTGGAAAATAATTGCACGGAGCAGTTTGGGTAATATTCGTTGATATGCGCCTTAACGCGACTCAAGGTGAGGGTAGCTTGTTGGCGGCTGAGTTTGTCCGACTTGGTTAGCAAAATGTGCACCGGTTTGCCCGTGGGCATGAACCATTCCAACATGCGTTCGTCCAGCTCGCTCAAGGGATGCCGTGAATCCATGATCAGTATCAAGCCGGATAATGTCTCACGGGTTTGCAGATAAACATTGAGCAAATTCTCCCAGTGCGCTTTGATGGCGGGCGGCACTTTAGCATAACCGTAGCCCGGCAAATCAACAATGAAGCGGCTGTCGCCTAAACTAAAATAATTGAGATGTTGCGTGCGTCCTGGCGTTTTGCTGGTGTAGGCCAGCCGTACATGGTTGGCTAATGTGTTAATCGCGCTGGATTTTCCTGCATTGGATCGTCCGACAAACGCCACCTCTTTGCCGCCATGGAGTGGCAGCGCGTGCAGATCGTTAACAGTGGTAAAAAACTCGGCTTGGCTAAAGAGTCCCATATTAACCTGCTGCAAAAATTGCATCAGCCGCAGCAATCGTTTGGGCGATGTCGGCTTCGGTGTGTGCGGCAGACACAAAGCCGGCCTCGAATGCAGAGGGGGCGAGATAGATGCCTTTGCTCAACATGGCATGAAAAAAGTGGTTAAAGGCATTTTTATCGCACGCCATTACCTCGGCGTAGCTGGTTGGTAGCGCACTGTTGAAGTACAGGCCGAACATGCCGCCGATGGATTGCGCGCAAAATGGAATGCCGTGTTTTTTTGCACTGGCGGTGAGACCCTCGGTGAGTTGTTGCGTTATGCGCGCGAGACGCTCGTAAAAGCCAGGGGCTTGCACCAGCTTTAACGTAGCCAAGCCCGCCGCAATAGACAGCGGATTACCCGACAGCGTACCCGCCTGATATACCGCGCCGAGTGGGGCTAAGCATTGCATGATGTCGCGTCGACCCCCAAACGCTGCCGTCGGCAGCCCGCCACCCATGACTTTGCCGAGCGTGGTTAAGTCGGCTTGAATATTAAAATGCCCTTGCGCGCCGCGTAAGCCGACGCGAAAACCCGTCATCACTTCGTCTAAAATCAGCACCACATCATGCTCGGTGCACAGCTTGCGCAGCGCGCTTAAAAATTCGGGCTTGGGCATAATTAAATTCATATTGCCCGCCACCGGCTCAATAATCACTGCTGCAAATTCATGCCCCATCTGCGCGAACACGCGCGCTAATGCAACGGTATCGTTATAGTCCAGCACGGTGGTGAGCGCGGCAATTTCGGCCGGCACGCCGGATGAGCTGGGTTGACCAAAAGTTAGCGCGCCAGAGCCGGCTTTGACCAGCAGCCCATCGGCATGGCCGTGATAGCACCCTTCAAATTTAATAATCCGGCTGCGTCCGGTATAACCACGCGCTAAACGGATCGCGCTCATGGTGGCCTCGGTGCCGGAACTCACCAGCCGCACCATGTCCATGCTGGGCAATAATTGACACAACAGCTCGGCCATTTCTAGCTCAACTGCTGTGGGTGCACCAAAGCCCAAGCCATGCGCGGCGGCATTTTGCACCGCTTTAACGACATCGGGATGGGTGTGACCGACGATCATCGGCCCCCACGAGCCCACGTAATCAATATATTTTTTATCATCCGCATCCCACACATATGCACCCTGCCCGCGCTTGAAAAACAAGGGGGTGCCGCCGACCGATTTGAATGCGCGCACGGGTGAATTTACGCCACCGGGAATGAGGCGTTGCGATTGTTCAAAAAGTGTTTGATTAAGTGAAGTCATGAGGCGAAATCCTAATAGCGCTATGTGGTAGCTGGAAATAAATTGGAAAATTTTTGTGCGGTGGCGCAAATATTCGGCGAATTAAATAAAGCGGAAATAACCGCCAAGGCATCTGCACCCGCTTGCACCAAGGGCGCGCCGTTGCTTAAGGTAATGCCGCCAATTGCGACAATGGGTACGGCGAGCTGGGCGCGTGCCAGCGATAAAATTTCTTTGCTCGCTACCACCGCATAGGGCTTGGTGGGCGACGAATAAAATGCGCCGAACGCGACATAATCTGCGCCGGCTCTGGCGGCACTGATCGCCGCAGGCAAGCGGTTGTAGCAAGAGATGCCGATGAGTTTATTCGCGCCCAAAACCGCACGCGCCTCAGCCACCCCGCCATCCCCTGCGCCTAGATGCACGCCATCTGCCCCCACGTGCGCGGCCAGTAAAACGTCATCATTCACAATAAAGGGGACAGAAAATTCGTGTGCTAATTTGCATAAAGCCAGTGCTTGCTCACGGCACAACGCGAGGCTGGCCGTCTTGTTGCGATATTGCAACACGCTGATGCCACCGACCAAAGCTTGTCGAACGCGGCGTAGCAAATCAGCCGTATCGGCGCAATCCGGCGTGATGGCATAAGTGCCGTTAATGGCATGTGGCGGATGGACTTTAATGGCGTGTGCCAGAGTCATCGTCCTCGTCGTCATCTTCATCCTGCGCCCAAAATAAGCGATCGGGTATGTGCTGCCCCATGCCGGGACGAAAGCCATGTTTTAATGCCTGCCAGGTATATTCCTGTGCCTCTTTCACTGCTTCATCTACGGGCAGTCCATTCGCCAGCAGCGCGGCAATGGCTGAAGCCAGGGTGCAACCAGAGCCATGATAAATGCCCGGCAGGCGCGGCCAGTGTTCTTCGCCGACTAAACCTTGCTCACCGTACAGCGCGTTAATAACCTTGGGCGTGTGTTCGTGCGTACCAGTAATTAAAACGTATTCGCAGCCCATTTGCAGCAAAAGTTTAGCGCACTCTTTTAGCTCAATTATGCTTTGCGCGCCCTCTTCTTCGCTGTCTTCGTCTTGTACTAGGCGGCGTGCTTCAATGCTGTTCGGCGTGAGTACAGTCGTTTGCGGCAGCAATAATTCACGCAATGCGTCCAACATATTTTCGTCGGCCAACTCGTCCCCGCGCCCAGAAGCCAGCACCGGGTCAAACACCAGCGGGATGTCGGGATAGTCCGACAGAATGGCGGCAATGACCGCAATATTTTCTACGCTGCCCAGCAAGCCAATTTTGAAAGCCGCTACAGGCATGTCTTCCAACACCGCGCGCGCTTGATCGTTAACCCAATCGGCATCAATCGGCAACACGTCGTCTACGCCGCTACTGTCTTGCACCGTAATTGCCGTCACGACCGTTAACGCATGGCAACCCATGCTGGCAATTGTCAACAAATCCGCTTGCAAACCTGCGCCGCCACTGGGGTCAGTCGCACCAAAACACAGAACAATGGGGGGGTTATCAAACATGGCAGCAGCGTTCATTGTAAAATGCGAAAGTAAACCGCAATTCTAACTTAAATTAACCATTATGACCGCTCACCCCGAATATAAGACTTACATGTGCCTCATCTGCGGCTGGCTGTACAACGAAGCTGAGGGCGCGCCCGAAGATGGGATTTTGCCCGGCACGCGCTGGGAAGATGTGCCGCTAAACTGGACGTGCCCCGAATGCGGCGCACGCAAAGATGATTTTGAAATGGTGGAGTTTTGATTGGGCGGGGGAGGATATTGATGCCCCTCGCTTGAAATCGCAGCTTGAGTACAAATAATTCAGCAGATGCAGGAGACGTTTTGTGAGTTGGATGACAAGGTGTCCATCCCTGCAAACACCATTTTGTTTAGCAAACTAACGAACGCGCCCTACGAACACTAAGGCCAGCAAGAAGCATTTGAAGTAGTTATACTTGCGCTTCAACCAAGCTATGTTTGATCAAATTATGGGTAGTATTTTTGCCAACGTAAAGCCCGAAATTCTCCAGTGGGCGCGAGAATCAGCAGGTTTTTCGCTGTCGGAGGTGGCTGTTGCTATGGATAAAAGCGAAGATACGCTTGCCAGTTGGGAAAAAGGATCTGCTTCGCCCACAATTCCTCAGCTTAGAAAACTGGCTCAGCTATACAAACGCCCTCTCGGTGTTTTCTACCTGCAAGAAGTGCCTCAAGGCTTTCAGGTAATAAGCGATTTTCGTCGGTTTCCCAGCGGGCAGCCGAGGCACTTTTCTCCACAGTTAACACAAGAAATAAGAGTCGCTCACCAGCGGCGCGAACTGGCATTGGAGTTGTTGTCAGATTTGGGTGAAGAACCAAAATCGTTCGGCCTTTCCTTCGGACTCACCGTCGATTCCGAGACGGCGGGGGAAATGGTGCGTGACTTCCTCGGGTTATCCATGAGCGATATGGACGCATACCGTGGAGACGCTTCAGGGCGTAAGGGTCTCAATTCATGGCGCCAGCGTATTGAAAATGTCGGTGTGCTTGTATTTCAAGCTGCGCGCATTACTTCCGAAGAGGCCTCTGGGTTTGCCTTGGCTTATGACGTGCTGCCTATCGTTGTTATTAATCGTAAAGATCCGCCCGTACGCCGCCTGTTTTCCCTAGCTCATGAATTTGTACACTTGGCACTCCGTAAAAGTGGCGTGTCCGATCTTGACATTGATGCGATACGCCCACCGGAAGACAACGTCATTGAGGTGTTCTGCAACCGAGTGGCCGCTGCCGCCCTGATGCCATCACAAATTTTCATGACTGAGCCGACCATTACTGCACATGGTACGGCAATGAGCTGGACGGATGAGGAGATTGCCACATTAGCGAATAGGTACAACGTCAGTAGAGAAGCGGTTTTACTAAGACTACTTACATTTGACCGCACGACACGCAATTTTTATCAAACCAAGCGTAATGAATACGCTGAAGAATACCGCCGTAAAAAATTATTGGAGCGTGAGTCTTCGCCTTCCAAGCCAAGACCTAGGAATATGCCGCAAGAGGCCCTAAGCAATTTCGGTCGTCCGTTTGTAGAAATGATATTGGGTAACTATTACCAAGATCGCCTCACACTTAGTGAAGTATCGGGATATTTGGATCTTCGGACACAGCATGTCGAAAAGCTTCAGTCTAAACTTGGAGCGCACTGATGGCGAACAATGGGAATGCCCGCTACAGCATCGATACTAGTGCACTAATCCATGCGTGGCGACGGGCTTATCCCCCTAAAAACTTCGCTAGCTTCTGGGCAAAGATAGAAAATTTAATTGAGGATGGTGTAGTCCTCGCATCAGTTGAAGTATTAAATGAGCTTAAAAAGAAAGACGACGAAATTCACAGCTGGTGCAACGGTCGTCCAAACTCCTTTTGCGTTGAAATCGATGATGATCTGCAAGAGCATCTAGCGCATATCATGGGAACATATCCACGCCTCGTGGATACAGTAAAAGGTCGTTCAGGTGGCGACCCTTTTGTTATTGCACTTGCCCGCTCTCATATGCCGTCACCACTTACAGTAATTACACAGGAAGGGCTTGGAAAAAAGAATAGCCCGAAAATTCCCGATGTCTGTAAGGCAGAACAAATCCCGTGCATAAACCTAGTCGAGCTTATTCAAGCCGAAGATTGGCGGTTTTAACCTGCGTGAGGAGTAATACAAAAGTGATCATGGTCAACATTGAACTCGCTAAAACGGACATTAATTTCTGAGTTTGGTTTTTGAATTCGCTCTGCCAACTTATTTCTGAGCCAATCGTTTTTCTCCAGCCACAAACCCCGCCATTCGAGCAAACTCTGCCACGCCTAAATTTTCTGCGCGGAGTTGGGCATCTATTTCTAGGTGCTTAAAATCGGTTTCAGCCAAATAATTTTTCAGGGTATTACGCAATGTTTTGCGACGTTGGCCAAATGCTGCCGCGACAATTTGTGCGAATAATATTTCGTTTTGCACCACTATTTCGCTGCGCGGAAACGGGGTCATGCGGACGATGGCAGAGTTCACCGCAGGGGCGGGGCGAAAAGATTCCGGTGGGACATCCATTAATTTTTCCATGTGAAACCGATATTGCAACATGACGGATAACCGCCCGTATGCTGGCGTAGAAGGCGCGGCCACCATGCGTTCGACGACCTCGTCTTGCAGCATAAAATGCATGTCTTGAATGCGCTCGGCGTGGTCTGCAAAATGGAACAACAGCGGTGAGGAAATGTTGTACGGCAAATTACCCACGATGCGCAGTGGCGCGGGCAGGATGGAGAGATCAAAGGTGAGCGCGTCTTGCGCGTGAATGATGAGCGGCGTATGGGTGTTATTTTGCGGATAATCTTTTTCCAGCAGTGCGATTAAGTCACGATCAATTTCGATCACATGCAGTTTTTTTAATTGTTTCAGCAAAGGTCGCGTCATCGCGCCGAGGCCGGGGCCAATTTCTACCATGTGATCGTCAGGTTTGGGCAGAATGCAACGCACAATGTTGGCGATGATTTGGGTATCGACCAGAAAATTTTGCCCAAATCTTTTTTTGGCTTTATGGGACATGGCGGGTTTTTTTGCTCATGTGACTTTACGCATTAGGGCGCCTCTAAAAATTCAAATTGCTAAGCCAGACAAGGCGCGAGCACAAAATTGCGCCGACGCATATGTTTGATATGTTAGAAGTAATTTTTTGCGAGCAACACAGTATGGCAACGGAAGTTGGATTTTTAGAGATGCCCATTATGCGGGCTGCTGACATTGCACCATATCAGCCGCAAGCTGAATTGCCTCTAGCAGGCTGCCCACCTCGGCGCGCCCACTACCCGCCAAATCTAGCGCGGTGCCGTGGTCAACCGAGGTGCGAACAATCGGCAAGCCCAGCGTGACATTAACCCCGCGCCCAAAGCTGGCGTGCTTTAACACGGGCAAGCCTTGGTCGTGATACATCGCCAGCACGCAATCACATTCCGCCAAACGATGCGGCGTGAACAAAGTGTCGGCGGGCAGCGGCGGGCTGACATTCATGCCCTGTGCGCGCAACTGGTTTAATACCGGAATCATAATTTCAATTTCTTCGCGCCCCAAATGACCGTCTTCACCGGAATGCGGGTTGAGTCCGGCCACTAAAATACGCGGTTGAGCAATACCAAAAAACTGGATTAAACCGCGATGGAGAGTGAGCAAAATATTGTTCAACAATGTTGCGGTAATGGCATTTGGCACATCGCGTAAAGCCAGATGCGTGGTGGCCAGGGCGACGCGCAAACCGCCGCCAACAAGCATCATAACTACATTTTCAGTGTGGGAATGTTGCGCTAAAAATTCGGTATGACCGCTAAATGGAATACCCGCCTCGTTGATAATTCCTTTGTGAACGGGGGCGGTGACCATGCCCGCAAACTCACTTGCCAGACAGCCTTGCACGGCGCGTTGCAGCGTGTCCAACACATACGGGCTGTTGGCCGAATTTAAAGTGCCAGCTTGTACGGCTTGCGCCACGGGCGTGTGCAGAACATAGAGATGCCCAACAGGCAAGGGCGGTGTGGATGCCGGATTAAAATCATGCAACTGCACGTTCAATTTTAATGCGGCGGCGCGCTGCTGTAATACGGTTTTGTCGGCGATGATAACAACGCTGTGCGCCAATTTTTGAAAGGCTAATTGCAGGCATAAATCGGGCCCGATGCCCGCAGGCTCGCCCGCTGTAATTGCCAAAGGCAAAGCATTGCTCATTTGGAGCCGGGCTGATTTGCGCCGATATTGTTGAGGCGATACTCGATATAAGCGCGGTCACGTAATTGCCGCAGCCAATCTTGATAGGCCTCATCTGCCTTAAAGGCGCGTAGGGCTAAATGGGCGCGCTGGCGTTTTTGCTCAACCGTGACATCAGCATTGCGCCGCTCGAGCACTTGAATTAAGTGCCAGCCGAAGCCAGACTGCACCACATCGCTTATTTGTCCGGGCTGTAATTTTTGCATGGCAGCCTCAAATTCAGGCACGGTTTCGCCGGGCGCAATCCAACCTAAATCGCCGCCTTGTGCGGCACTGCCATCTTCCGAAAACTGTCTTGCTTGCTCGGCAAAATCTGCCCCAGCATCAATACGCTGCTTGACCTCTAAGAGTATTTTTTTGGCCTCAGATTCGGCCATCCATTCGTTGGTTTTAATTAAAATATGGCGCACATGCGTTTGTGTGATGACCACCGGTGCGTTTTTATTACGCCGCTCCACGAGCTTAAGAATATGAAAGCCATTAGGACTGCTCAATATAGGGCTTACTTTTCCAGGCTGCATTTGTTGTAGTGCATCGAGGAATATGCTGGGAATGCGATCCGGCGTGCGCCACCCCAAATTGCCTTGTTGCAGCGCGTCGGGCGCATCCGAAAACCCCGCTGCCACCTGCCCAAAATCTGCGCCTTTGTTTAATTCGGCCCAAGCTTTATCCGCACGTTGGCGGCTGAGCTGAATTTTATCCGCACTGGCTTGTTCGGGAATTCTCACCAAAATATGTGCCAAGAGGTATTCCTCATTTTTGCCCGTTTGCCGCGCTTGGTTGGCGAGGAAACTATCAATATCGCTTTCGCTAATCGCCAGTTTGTTTTCTACCTCGCGCTCGCGCAGCCGCGAAAATATAATTTCGTTGCGAATTTCTTCGCGGAAATCTTTAAAGTTAACTCCGTCCGTTTCTAGGCGGGTGCGAAATTCGACCAGGGAGGGAAAATTATTTTCTTGTGCGATGCGGCGCATCGCTTTATCAAGTTGAACGTCATCTACGCGCACGCCCGTTTCCTTGGCGAACTGGGTTTGCAGCAAGTCGATAATCATGCGCTCCAGTATTTGTGCGCTTAACAATTCTGCGGGTGGCAAGGGCGTACCTTGATTTTTGAGCTGCTGTTTGACCATGGTCAAACGGGCCTCCAGCTCGCGCTGGGTAATGACATCGCTGTTCACAATGACCGCAATGCGATCAATCAGCACCGCAGATTTAGGCAATGCCGCCGCGTGGCTGGCAGGATTTATAAAAAGCAAAAATGCCGTAGCAAGGGCACTTAAAAAACGCGGGTTAAGCAACATAAAGGATGGCCTCAAAAATCATTAACGTGCGGTGGGTGGAGCGGTTATTCGGCCGGAAGCCTGTTTGACAACGAATTTGTTTTGGTAAAGCCCGGTATGCTTTGACGCAACATGGCAAGCGGGTCGGAGCCGACTCTCAACAAATCATTTAATTCCAGCTGTAAGAAAATTCCGGTAGAGACTTCATTGGTCGCCACCGCAAAACGCTGCACAATCATACGCGCCGTCCAGCAACGGTCATTATACTCAAGCCCCGCCACCGACTCCACGGTTCGTTTATCTAAAATAGAATAGTTCCACCGCCCCAACATATACCAGCGATTAGAGAGCGGCCATTGCATGGATAAGTCGGATTGCTCTAATTTATCGCGCGTAAACCGATAGCCAAAATTGAATGCCTTGCCGCTTTCGGGGTGATAGCGCGAGGTGATATTCAGCTTTTCTCCACGCGTGTTATTCGGGTCATACTGAAAGTTACTATCCAGTGAAAAGGATTTTGTGATGCGCCCACTCGCCGCAACGAGTATGTCGGATTTGTTCGGTACTTGCGCCAAACTGGCCTGTGGTGTGCCTTGATTAAAGCGCTGACCGATGAATAAGCGTAAACGCTCGGCGCCGCTATCTTGTTGCAATAGACGCGAAGTGAGTGCCAGCGTTACATGGTTGGCATCGCTGATGCGATCATGCCCAAAAAAGCGATTTTCACTGAACATTTGCGTGAAGCTAAAATCAGACTGCGCGGTATCAAAGTTAGGCAAAGCGTCTTGATCGCGGTACGGCACGTACACATAAAATGCACGCGGCTCCAGCGTTTGCAAAAAAGTTTGTTCGCCTAAATTAAAATCGCGCTCAAATGCGATGCCGCTATCTAGGCTGTAAATGGGTACAGTGCGGCGGATGCTGGGAGTTGCGGCGGGGTTATTTTTGGTCAGCGTATATTGAGTGTTGTGTACGCCCACTTTGGGCGTTATATAAAATGCTGAGTGCGCTACCAGCGGGTAGCTCACGCTTGGATGCAGCACCAAACGTTGCGCGTTAATTAAGGTGGGATGGCGAAAGTCTACATACTCACCCGTTAACATAAGGTTTGCCCCGGCGAGAGTTTGCTGGCCGTTTACCGCGATTTGCGGCATACGCTGATACGGCTCGACCACGGGTACGATTGGGTCTTGCAGGGTTTGAAAGTCTTGCACGCGCAAGCTGGCATTCCACCCTACCGTGCGATAGGACAATATGCCGGCTCGCTCTAAATTGGTTTGCGATGTGCTACTAACGGTTGTGCCTAAATCTCTAAAATAGGCATCATCGGAAACATAGTTGAGATTGGCCGACGCGCTCAAACTTTTGCCCAAATGATGGTTGTGTTGTAGTGCTGCGTGCCGACGATTTGTTTGTGTTTGGCGGTCGCCTTGCAATCCATTCACATCCACTTTCCCAGAAAAGGTGGGCTCTAAATAACGAAATTCATTGCTGAGCAACGTGCCACGTTGTGACATGGTGCGCGGGGTAAAAGTGGCATCGCGATTAGGCGCAATATTCCAATAATACGGCAGGGTGAGCTCGTTACCATTTTTAACTGTGCGTCCCGGAATGGGGGCAAGGAAGCCAGATTTGCGCCTATCCCCCAGCGGAAAGTCCATCCACGGCGTGTATAAAATGGGCACGCCCATAAACTCTACGCGGGCATGTTGTGCGGTACCAACCTCTCGCCCGCGATCAATTTCCAGCTTGCCTAAACGCAGCAGCCAATCATCATTGCCCGCAGGACAGGTGGTATAGCTGACGTTGTGCAAAAGGTATGTTTGTCTGTCCAGCATACGAAAATGATCCGCGCTGCCGCGAGCGTGAATGTCGGTGAATTGAAAGGTGGGCTGTGTCATATTGCCCACATTTTTATCTAAATTAAGCTGCAAAGATGCACCTTCGATGATTGTCCCCGGCTGCTCTACCCGTACTGCGCCGTCGGCAGTTAATTCATTGGTCGTTGGGGTAAATGTTAGATGATCAGCAAAAATGGCCTGTTTGCCCTGGCGCAATTGAACCGCGCCCGTAGCTTCGAGCTGCTCGCCTTGCACCCCTTTTAATTGCTGTGCGGAAAGATAGGCGGGCACCTTGCCATCCTTGCTGGCTGGGCTTTTCAGGATAATGCTAGGCGTGGGTTGCGGCACGCCCTCGGCGGCCAAGGCCGTGGGGACAAACGCATAGAACAGGAAAAAAATGGCAGGATGGCGGTGAAAACGCATGGTGTAAGGCTAACAAGTTAAGGTGCTAAAATCGCACAAATCCACAATTAAGGCAATCTAGAACCGATCATGAATCGTCAACAACTACGTGATGCTTGGCTACAAAGTTTATTTCCCGATACCGCTTTTAGTGTAACCACGGCCTCTGCTGATGCCAGCTTCCGCAGTTACTTTCGCGTGGCTATTGGGGCGCGCACACTCATCGTGATGGATGCGCCACCGCAGCATGAAAACTGCCGTCCATTTATTCAGGTTGCGCAATTATTTTTGCAAGCGGGTGTGCATGTGCCGCAGGTGCTGGCGCAAAATTTGGAGCAGGGCTTTTTATTGCTGACCGATCTGGGCGACACCACTTATTTGCAAGCCTTGAACAGCGATCCTAAAAACACTGCGCGTCAGTTATACAGTGCCGCAACGGATGCCTTAATTAAAATTCAAGGGGCCAGTCGCACCGACGAGTTGCCGCATTACGACGAAGCAATGTTGCTGCGCGAAATGCATTTGTTCCCCGATTGGTACATCGCCAAACATTTGCAAGTGACGTTAGATGACAAGCAGCGTACAGCACTGGAGGCCGTATTCCAACACATTGTGCAAAATAATTTGGCGCAGCCGCACGTGTATGTGCATCGTGATTATCACTCGCGCAATTTGATGGTCATCACCCCCCCCCTCTCTAACTCTCCCCCGCAAGCGGGAGAAAGAACAAACGAGAAAAGCAATTTTTTAATTTCACCCGGCATTCTAGATTTTCAAGACGCGGTGTTCGGCCCGATTACTTACGATCTGGTGTCGTTATTTAAAGATGCTTACATTAGTTGGGACGAAGCTGAAATACTGGATTGGCTGATTCGCTATTGGGAAAAAGCGCGTGCCGCAGGCGTGCCGATACACACCGATTTCGCTGAATTTTATCGCGACTATGAATGGATGGGCGTACAGCGACATTTGAAAGTACTGGGCATTTTTGCGCGGCTTTATCATCGCGATGGTAAAGAAGGCTATCTTAAAAACTTACCGTTGGTGATGAAATATTTGCGCGATGCGTGCGAGCGTTACGAAGATTTGAAACCACTGCTAAAACTATTGGATACGCTAGAAAACAAACAAACCGTCATGGGGTTCAGCGTTTGAAAGCCATGCTGCTAGCCGCAGGGCGCGGGGAGCGTATGCGTCCCTTGACCGACCACACGCCCAAACCCTTGCTCGTAGCAGGCGGCAAACCACTCATCGTGTGGCATATCGAAAACCTAGTGCGCGCGGATATACGTGAAATAATAATTAACCACGCGCACTTAGGTCAGCAAATTGAAAACACATTAGGCGACGGCAAAAAATGGGGCGCGCAGATTCGATATTCACCGGAAAATCCCGCGCTAGAAACAGCGGGCGGCATTGCACAAGCCTTGTCACTGTTGGGCGATGCGCCCTTCGCGGTGATTAATGGCGATATTTATTGCGATTATGACGTTGCGAATTTACCCCACCATGTGACGAGCATAAAAAAAAATAACCTCGCTGCCCATTTGGTACTGGTGAATAATCCTGAGCACAATCCAAACGGGGATTTTGGTTTGAGCGATGGCCGCATCATTCAAACCCCTCCCGCC
>Ga0105164_10000510_pt1 | contig 27325 bp, 27 predicted proteins | sample VDWuncwatermetaG_FD_89674 | JGI IMG/M metagenome (GOLD analysis project Ga0105164, IMG submission 89674) | Wastewater microbial communities from Netherlands to study Microbial Dark Matter (Phase II) - VDW unchlorinated drinking water | ecosystem: Environmental > Aquatic > Freshwater > Drinking...
CTCGTCCATCAGGTTGCCGAAAATTGGTAGGAAATAAACATCTTTGGAGAATCAGAGTAGGTGATTAACGGATAGTTTATGCGGTGTATGATGATAAAAATCTAGTAGACATTGTAGCAGTACGTCATAGAAAAGATGTTTATGAATGAAAATGTTTTAAGCCTTTTCCGCTATTGCTGTTAATACGGTGCATGTGCAGAGTTTATTTAGGTTGTGTAGAGCGCAATCGAAACCCAACACCAATCAAAGCATTTGCAGAAAGGTTGGGTTTCGTTCCTCAACCGAACCCTAGTGTCCTTGTGCTAAAATATCCTTGACCTTTGAATGGTGTGGGGTATAGTATTTTCTTGGGTGGATGATTACCCCGGTCCGAAAACCAGGGAAGAGGTTGAAAAACCCTGGGGCGTCAGGACAACGGCCATTGGCCCCTATTAATCCCGTTTCGGGAGCGCCAACCTCATTGTGACATCCACCCCTTAAATTTCCAGAAGGATAAAGACGCCATTGGACAATCTAAATCTGAAACAGGGAGGTGATAGTGACAAAAATTGTCAAAAGTGAGGGATTACTGGCTTTTCAGCCAGAGTTGGGACAAACGAAATACTTCGTCTATAATCCCAAAACTGGATTAAAAGGAGGACATAGACATGAGTTTCATAAATGAGTATATCAATAGAAGATTAGGTGTTTCTGAATTGGAATCTGAACTGTTGAAATTAATATCAGAATACAACAAATTGAGGGATACCTATTTATTTGTATACGCCTCTGCTATTGGGAAGCCAATCCCAGCGGTTCCCTTAGAGCAAGCAGACTTTTATGTAATTCGTGATTTATTGGCAAGCAAAAAAGACCTTCAGAAGGTTGATATGTATATTGAAACACCGGGAGGCAGTGGCGAAACAGCAGAAGAAATAGTCAAGTTCTTACGCAATAATTTTGATACGGTTTCCTTTGTAGTATCTGGGGAGGCTAAGAGTGCCGGCACAATTATTGTTTTATCAGGTAACGAAATTTTAATGACTGAAACTGGGAGTTTGGGGCCTATTGACGCTCAAATGAAAATTGGACGATCTGTAATATCAGCATATGACTATATCGAATGGGTTGAAGACAAAAGGAAAGAAGCAGAAGAACAAGGTAGGCTAAACCCATTTGACGCAACAATGGTAGCGCAAATCACACCCGGTGAATTAGGTAGCGTATTTCATGCTTTAAAATTTGCTGAAGATTTGGTGGTTGAATGGTTAATAAATTACAAGTTCAAAAAATGGGCTGCTACCGAATCCCGAAAAATACCTGTTACTGAAGAAATGAAAAGAAAACGAGCTGAGGAGATCGCGAAGGAATTAACAAATCATTCTAAATGGAGATTACACGGAAGATCAATAAAAATTGATGATTTAGAGGGAATTGGTTTAAAGATAATAAGGATTGATAGTAATCCCAAATTAGCCGAGATTGTATATAGAATTCAAACAGTGTGTAGACTACTTTTTGACACTACTTCTTCTTTTAAAATATTCGCGACTCAGGATAACAAAATATTTAGACAAGCCGTTCCTGTCAGTGCCCCGATAAGAATACCAGAAAAGCAAACTGTTGACATAGCTGAAATTGAGCAGAAATGTCCGAAGTGCGGTGAAACATATAAGATATATGCCAAATTTGTTCCTACTCCCAAGATTGATGTAGATTTCAAAAATAAAGGATTTATACCTTTTCCAAAAGATGCTAAAATTATATGTAAGTGTGGTTTTGGAATTGACTTATTAGGTATTAAGAATCAAATCGAAATACAAACAGGAAGAAAAGTTATTGTTGAATAAGGAGGAAAAATCATGGAATCGAAGAAGAAAGAAACAAGGCAGAATGAAGAAAAGGTGTTGTTGACCTTTTTAAAGCAAACGCGCGAAGGAAAGTACGCGAAAGTGGATGAAAGTTCACTGTCCTATTCCAGACTCAAAGAACAAAGAGAAGAACCTTATTATGAAGATGAATATTACTACAGCGTTAGATAGGACAGCAAGTAGTAAGGCTGCAACATCGCCTAACACAGCATAAAAGGTTCGTCCTTACGGACTCACCTAAATTCTTGCTACGCAGAAACTTCTTTTATGCTGGGAAACGTTAGCGGAACATATGACCAATTTCAAAGAAAGAAGTTTAGGTAGGTTGGGTTGAGGAACGAAACCCAACAAAACAAACTTGGATTATAAGATTCTGTAGTTGAAAGGAGGTGTAACATGAATTGGAGAGAAAGAATAACCGTTGATCCGCTTGTATGCCATGGGAAAGCCTGTATTAAAGGGACTCGTATTATGGTATCGGTTATACTGGACAACCTGGCAGAAGGCATTAGTGAGGGCGAAATTTTAAAGAGTTATCCTTCATTAAAGTCTGAAGATATTAAAGCAGCAATATCCTATGCTGCCGAATTGTCTCGTGAAAGACTGGTATCTGTACCGGAATAAGTTAATATGCAGTTTAAGATAGACGAAAATCTGCCGATTGAAATTGCGGAACTGCTTAATGATGCTGGGCATGACGCGAAAACTGTAAATAATCAACAATTACAAGGTGCAAAAGACCATCTTCTCGTCAATGTGTGTAAAAGTGAACATCGTGCTCTGATCACTCTGGATACAGATTTTTCCGATATTAGAGCATATGCACCTGAAGAATTCTCGGGTATTATCGTTTTAAGAGTTAGAGTCCATTCAAAAAGTCACATCATTAAAGTATTTTGCAGTATTCTACCTCTTTTTAACCGAGAGCCTCTAACAGGACATTTGTGGATTGTTGAAGAAACAAAGGTCAGGATTCGTGGTAAAGATGATGAATTATAAAAAAGATGCAGGACAGAAGCTGTCTACACTCTCGGAGAAAGAGCAGCTTGCGCTTTTAGCCAAGAAATAAAAAGAGAGATGGTATTGAAATGATAGAGTTAGAATATTCGTTAATAATTGAAGCAACTGAAGATCCAGAATTTTTTGGTTTTTACTCTCCCGATTTGGAGGGCTTTACAGGTATAGGGCATTCAATTGAGGATTGTCTATACAAAGCAAAGTGGGGTATGAAAGAGTATGTCGATTTGTTAAAAGAGCATGAAAATATTTCACCCTCCCTTATTCCCTCCCATCAAGGGAGGGAAAGTTCCCTCGCCCCTTGTGGGAGAGGGTCTGGGTGAGGGGTATTTTCGTGTCAATACTATAACGTAAAAATTGCAGTTGGACACAGATAAACGCTGATTTACACAGATTTTTCAACGACATAAATAATCACAGGTAATCACCTAATGGGTGGGTTAAACAAAAGAATTGAGTCATTATTTTATCTGCGCTTATCTGTGTTAATCTGTGTCCCATTGCAGAATTTAGGTATAACATAAATCGAGATTATTTTTAAAATCCACCTGGATTCGGTTTGGGAGACACAACGGTGTTAAAAGTAGGAATTATAGGGGCTACGGCTTATACCAGCCTTGAACTCATAAAAATTCTCCTGCGCCATCCGGAGGTAAAGATTACCTATCTCGGCGTGCGACGAACTGACCGCCCGAAGATATCTGATGTTTTCCCGGCATTAAAAGGACTGCTTGATCTGCCATGTGAAACGATTGAGCAGAAGGAAGTACCAAAAAACATTGACCTCGCCTTTATTACCTTGCCGCCAACAATTTCTATGCAGTATGTTCCGCTATTTACAAAAAGTGGGATTAAAGTCATCGACTTTAGCGCCGACTACCGTTTTCGTGACAAATCGCTTTACGAAAAGTGGTACAAGGCGCAACACACAGACAGCAAAGGCATAGAAACTGCCGTATATGGCCTTCCTGAGCTTTTCAGGAATGAAATTAAAAAGGCCAATCTTGTGGGCAATCCCGGTTGTTATACCACTGCCACGATATTAGCCTTAGTCCCGTTACTTACAAAAGGACTAGTCTATTCGGAAGACATTATCGTGGACGCCAAGTCAGGGGTATCAGGGCGCGGGCGTGAACCGAGAGAGGATACACATTACTGCGAATGTAATGAGAACGTAGAGGCATATAGCGTTGGGGGGCATCGCCACAGCCCGGAGATTGAACACATACTTTCTATCAAAACAAACCAGAAGGTGTCCATCCAATTTGTTCCGCACCTTATTCCTATGAATCGCGGCATTCTGTGCACCATCTATGCCAAGCCGAAAGATGTAGAGGCGAACAGCCATTCGCTCTTACGTGATGATGAAGTACGCAAACTCTACAAGGAATTTTACAACAATGAACCCTTTATCCGCCTTAAAGAAGGCAATGAGACGCCGAAGACAAAAGACGTAATTTACACTAATTTTTGCGATATCGCCACGAAGGTAACCGAAAACCGCATCATTATCCTTTCTGCAATCGACAATCTCATCAAAGGCGCTGCCGGCCAAGCCGTCCAAAACATGAACGTCATGTGCGAATTTGATGAAAAGATAGGGCTAATGTGAAATTGATATACCTACCCAGTATCTTAGTAAAAAACTAAAAAGGAATATGTAACTTCCATTTATTGTCAAAAGAAATTTGACTGTTTTATAATCCCATGTTACATTATATGCCAATTATTCTGAAACCTCTGAGTGAAGGCAATATATTGTCTCTTCGTCTTGTTGCAAAGTATACGCTTCAATACCGTATTAACTAAGCACGTGGGGTTATGATAAGACAACCGGCTGTGGCAGGCAGTTTTTATAGTGGAGACGCAATTCAGTTAAAAAGCGATATCGAAGGTCTCGTGATTAAGGATTGTAAAAAACAGCCTGTTTTGGGTATTGTTTCTCCACATGCTGGGTATATTTATTCAGGACGTGTTGCAGGAAATCTTTACTCAAAAATTAAAATACCTGATACCGTAGTCATTTTAGCGCCCAATCATACAGGTTATGGCGTATCATACTCCATCTGGCCGGGTGGATTGTGGCGTACGCCGCTGGGCGATGTTGAGGTGGATGAGGAAGTAGTAGACGAACTGGTGCATGTGTGCGATCTCGTTGAGAAAGACCAGGAAGCACATGAGCGTGAACATGCCGCAGAGGTGCAGATACCCTTTATCCAATATTTTAATCCGCATAGTAAAATCGTTGTGATGGTCATCTCTTCCGGGAATATTGCAGACCTTAAAAATATAGGGAAAAGTTTATCACAGGTGTTACAGAAATTACGTCCCAATGCATTGGTGGTGGCTTCTTCTGATATGACGCATTACGAGACTCAGTCATCGGTTAACCGGAAGGACAAGATTGCCATCAATGAGATTCTGTCCCTTAGCGAGGATAATCTGTATCATAAAGCGCGAGAGATGCATATAACGATGTGCGGCATCTATCCTGCGGTTACTATGTTGGTGTGTTCCAAGGAACGCGGGGCTAAAAAGGCAGAGTTGGTGTGTTATGAAACCAGCGGTGATATTACGGGTGATTATGATCAGGTCGTAGGATATGCGGGAATTATGGTAAGTTAAATATATTGATTTTTTGTTTTGGATACAGATACACACAGATTATCAAGATAAAAATTTAAAATATAATCTGTATTTATCTGCGGGAATCCGTGTCCTAATTAGAAACAAGGAGAAAGATATTTATGGTAATGGTTCCAAAGATTAAATTAAGCGTTGACGGCAAGACCGTAGAGGTTAACAAGGGTAAAACAATCTTGCAAGCGGCCAGTTCCATTGGTATTCGTATCCCAACCCTTTGTCACGACCCACGTCTTGAACCCTTTGCGGCGTGCCGCGTTTGTATGGTGGAAATGGAGAGGGGTAAAACAACTGCACTCATAACTTCCTGTAATACGGAAGCTACCGATGGTATGGTGATCCGTACCGATTCTGAGAAGGTACTGAAGACACGAAAGATGGTGTTGGAATTAATCCTTTCAGACCATCCCAGAGATTGCATGACCTGTGAGAAGTGTGGTTCTTGCACATTACAAGACCTCGCTTATGCGTACGGCGTGAGAGAAAGCCGATTCTTTGAAGAACCTGCCGGCGACGTTGTGGAAGACAGCAACCCGGTCATTCAACAAGATACAAGCAAATGCATCTTGTGCGGCCGCTGTGTCCGTATTTGTGATGAAGTGCAGCAAGACTATGCTATCGATTTTAAGAACCGCGGATTTGATACGGAGACAGGCACTCCGTTTGACAAACAACGCCGCGAGACGACGTGTGTGTTGTGCGGCCAGTGTGTGGCTACGTGTCCTGTCGGCTCTTTGGTGGAGAAACAGGCCGTTGGAATGGGACGGGAATGGGAATTTAAACAGGTCAAAACTACCTGCGCTTATTGCGGTGTAGGCTGTACGATGTATTTAAATGTTAAAGGGAATCGGGTTGTCAAGGTAACTTCGAAGGTGGGTTCTATTCCCAACGACGGAAATCTATGTGTAAAGGGACGATTTGGGTACGATTTTATCCATCACCCTGACCGATTGAAACATCCGCTTATAAAAAAGAATGGAAAATTTGAAGAGGCAACATGGGACGAGGCGCTTAGTCTGGTTGCCAGCAAACTGGGTGGAATAAAAACGAAATACGGGCCCGACAATATAGGGGTATTTAGTTCTTCACGATGCACCAATGAAGAGAATTATCTGGCAATGAAATTCGCGCGGGCTACGATGGGAACTAACAACGTAGACCAGTGTGCCCGGACTTGACACGCACCTACCGTCGCCGGTCTGGCGATGTCATTCGGTAGTGGTTCGATGACCAATTCGATCAGCGAAATCAAGGATTGTAAGCTCATCTTCCTTATTGGCGGTAATCCGACAGAGGCACATCCGATTGTTGGGCTGGAGATGAAGAAGGCGCTGAGAAAGGGATGCACGTTCATTGTTGCAGACCCGCGTCGAATCTGGTTTGCCCAGCATGCCAAGTTATACCTCCCGGTAAAACCCGGTACGGATAACTGGTTATTGAATGCAATAGCCCATGTTATCATTGCCGAAGGGCTTGAAAACAAAGAATTCATAAAGACACGCACTGAAGGTTTTGAAGAGTTAAAGGCATTTGTAAAAGACATTACACCTGAAAAGGCTTCGGAATTCACAGGTATTCCTGCCGAAGATATTCGGCAGGCTGCAAGATTGTACGCCAAGGCTGAGAAATCTGCCATATTCTACACATTGGGTATTACCGAGCATACCTGTGGTACCGATAACGTGCGAACCATTGCAAACCTTGCCCTGTTGACTGGACATATTGGAAAGCCCAGTACCGGTGTTAACCCTATTCGTGGACAGAATAACGTACAGGGCGCTACGGATATGGGATGCTTGCCCGATAGGGTGAATGGATACCAGTATCTTTCTGATGCGGCGGTTGTTGAAAAGTTTGAGAAGGCATGGGGTGTTAAACTAACCAAGACGCCAGGCGCCACCTCACCAACCATGTTCGAGCGCATGAACAAAGGACAATTTAAGGCGTTGTATGTAATTGGCGAAGACCCTGTCATGAGCGAGCCTAATCAGGAGTATACTATTCGGGGGTTGAAAAATCTTGAGTTCCTTGTTGTTCAGGACATTTTTATGTCAGAGACGGCAAAGTACGCGGACGTTGTCCTTCCAGCCACAAGTTTTGCAGAAAAGGACGGCACTTTTACCAACACGGAACGCCGTGTACAGCGCGTGCGTGAGGCTATTAGCCCTATTGGGAATACAAAACCCGATTGGCAGATTATCTGCGAATTATCCGATCGCATGGGTTATAAAATGGATTATCCATCTCCGAAAGAGGTCTGGGATGAGATTGCCAGTCTTGCGCCTCTGTTTGCAGGGATTAATTATGCAAGGATCGAGCATAATGGAATTCAGTGGCCATGTCTAGACACAAAACATCCCGGCACGAAATTCCTGCATGAAGGTAAATTTACACGAGGACTTGGCAAGTTTTTTGTGTTGCCGTACCGAGCGCCTGCCGAGAGTCCTGATGAGGAATATCCGTTATTACTTTCAACAGGGCGTACCCTGTATCATTATGGTGCGGGTACTATGACACGGAGGTCGGCTGGCATTATCCATAAAACAAATGACTGTTTTGTTGAAGTTAATGAGACAGATGCCCAGGAACTGGGTATCTTTGATGGTGAAATGGTAAGAATCGCATCACGTCGAGGTGAGATAACTGCACGTGCCGAGGTTTCCGAGAAGGTAAAAAAAGGCGTTATCTGGATACCTATGCACTTTGTCGAGGCCGCCGTGAACAAGTTAACGAAGGATGCATACGACAACATTACCCAAACAGCCGAATATAAGGTCTGTGGGGCAAAGATCGAAAAGCTAAATTAGATTCTTTGATTTGTTCATAATAGCTAAATCTGGGTAGGTACGGTTAGCATATGAATGAGGGAGGTAATAATGAAGAAATTAAGTCTTTATGTCGTAGTCTTTGCAATGTGCTTTTTTCATCAATTCAGTTCGGGGCTTTACGCAGAGGAGAAACCCATCCCTGTTCGGGTTGGTATATACGTCTTTGAAGGCGCCGAGGTTGTGGACTTTACGGCACCGTACGGAGTCCTTGCTGTAGCAAGAAGGCTTGACCCTTCCATTGAGGTATTCTTGGTTGCCGACACCATGCGGACGGTTACCGCTCAGGCTGGCCTCATGGTTCTTCCTAAATACTCTCTTAATGACAAACCCAATATGAGCGCCTTTATTATCCCAGGAGGTATTGGTACCCGCACCGAGGTCTTCAATCAGCGCTTAATAGATTTTGTAAAGGCATTGCCGAAGGAAACCCTTGTGACCTCGGTATGCACGGGTTCGTGGATTCTTGCACAAGCCGGGTTGCTGGATAACCTTCCCGCCACGTCAAGAAAAGAGGCTGGGCCGAATGAAATGGTACCGCTGGAGAGGTTAAAACTTTTTTGTCCCACGGTAAAGCCGAATACTGCGCGAGTAGTGGATGTGGGAAGAATCATCACTGCGGGTGGAATTGCTTCAGGGATGGAGCTGGGATTTTACCTGCTTGAAAGACATGGCTATGATGAGAAATTCATAAGTGAAGTAGCAAGAATTATGGAGTACAGCAAGGCGCGAGAACTCTTCAAAGCCGACCGCTACATCGATAAGTAGGCATTCCTAATTAAAGATACCATTCTCTATTTTATGGTAAAGATTCTTTTTGCTTTGATTATAAACCAGGAGAAAAAGTGAAAAGAAGAAGTAGCGGTATTCTGCTTCACATTACCTCATTGCCATCGCCATATGGGATAGGTGACCTTGGTACGCAGTCTTACAGGTTCGCTGATTTTCTTGCAGAAACCAAACAGGGATTCTGGCAAATCCTACCTTTAAATTTAACCGACCCAGCCCTTGGCAACTCTCCTTACTACAGTCCATCTGCATTTGCAAGCAATACACTGCTTATTAGCCCAGAGCTTTTGATCCAGAGTGGTCTGATTGAGAAAACAGACCTCGAACCCTTTCCGTCTTTCCAAAACGAACAGGTCGGCTATCACAATGCTACCACATATAAGAAAAAGCTCTTTTATCGAGCGTATGAGAGATTCAAAGAAAAGAAGTATGACAAGTATGAGTATGAAAGATTCTGTTTTGAAAATTCACATTGGCTCGAAGATTTTGCACTTTTTATTACTCTTAAGGCCCATTTTCACGGACAGGTTTGGAGCGAATGGCATTCGGAGATACGAGATAGAAAACCAGAGGCTTTACAAGTATTTAAAAGGCAGCACAACGACAGGATCGAAATGGAAAAATTTCTTCAATATCTATTTTCTCAGCAGTGGTCTTCCCTTAAGGACTATTGCAATCAGCATGGCATCCAGATCATCGGGGACATGCCCATGTATGTGTGTTATGATAGCGCGGACGTCTGGGCGAATCCTGACTTATTCAAACTGAACGAAAACAAACAACCGTCCTTCGTTGCCGGAGTACCCCCCGATTATTTCAGCAAAACAGGCCAGCTCTGGGGCAATCCTGTCTATCGATGGGATCGGTTGAAAGAAACAGGATATAGCTGGTGGATTCAGAAAATGAAGTACAATTTGAATTTATATGACATGGTACGAGTAGACCACTTTCGTGGCTTTGTTGCGTATTGGGAAGTACCCGCAACTGAAAAAACTGCCATCAACGGATGTTGGGTCGAAGCGCCGGCAGAAAATTTTTTTAGCACACTCCTGAAATGTTTTTCCTATCTTCCCATCATTGCAGAAGACCTTGGTGTGATTACCCCTGATGTGAGAGAAATCATGCATCGTTTTGAGTTCCCAGGTATGAAGGTACTTTTGTTTGCCTTTGGTGACGACCTTTCCACGAATCCCTATTTGCCGCACAATCATGTAAAAAACTGTGTGGTATATACGGGAACCCACGACAACAACACGGTAAAGGGGTGGTTTGAAAAGGAAGCCACGCAGGGAGAAAAAGAGAGTCTGTTTCGCTACCTTGGGCGGGAAGTTTTCTCAGAAGATATTCATTGGGAATTCATCAAACTTGCCATGACGTCCGTCGCAAATCTGGTTATCATTCCCATGCAGGACATCCTTGGCCTAGGTGAGGAAGCCCGTATGAATCGCCCATCTACTATAGAGAGTAACTGGCAATGGCGGCTTTTATCTGGCCAGCTCACGCCGGAAATAGCACAAAAAATAAGAGGAATGACAGAAATTTATGGAAGAGCCTAGAATGCGCTTTTCAATAGACCAAAATCAATCTCTCGGATTGGGGTTTTAACTCATGAAATTTCTGAATCCTTCTAATAAGGAAAGTTACTTCAACGAAATGTAAGTAATTATTATGAGAAATTAAAATTGATCTAATATATCCTTTTTCTTTTCATTGTAATCGTCTTCTGTAATTAGTCCTTCTGACTTGAGTTCTTTTATTTCCCATAGCTGTTCTTTTACGCTCATATCGCTCATGGCTTCTCTGAGCATTTTGGCCTTTTTGCCATTATAATCTTCTTCAGAAATAATCCCGTCATTGACCAATTCACGCAGGACGATAAGCTTGTTTTTTATTTTGCTTTCACTATGAATCTCCTTTGGATGGCTTGCTAATGCCGGTTGTTTTGGGGCATCGGCGTTACTCATCCTTTCCTCCAATTTCTTCAGGCGCTCATCTAATCCGGAAGTACCCTCCTTGATCTTTTCATCGACAGTTCCTACTCTTTGAGCTACGGGTCGTTGATATACTTCATTCGACAAGTCCATAACAAGCCAGTTTTCATGATCTGGTTCGAACCGCTGCCCGGATGATGGAACTATTTTCCAAAAACGGCTATTGCTTACTGTCGCAGGGTTTTCTCTTGCCGTCATGTATTTTTTCTTATCCGACATGGTGTCGTTATACGTTTGAAACATGTGAACACGGCTGAAGGCAATATTGAGACTGTTGCCTGAGATGAATAAGATGCAATAATTCTGCTGGTCGGTTAAGAGCACACGTTCAGAATAAGACGAGACCGTAACAACCTGCGTTGGTTCTGCGACTGAGAATGCCTGCACAATCAGGGGGACTAGTTTTCTTATTTCATCGTCTTGAAAAACCCTTACTGCCCCTTTCTTTTTTAACATGCCCTTTTCTTCATAATAAATGTACGACAAGGCGTTCGTGACGACATTTCCCGTCAGTTCATAAGGGTGGTTAAACGAGATACGACGGCCGTCCTTTTTAACAGGCAATTCTTCATGTTTTACGGTAATCAAGCCGTCAGTATAAGTATCTGCACGGATATTCCAGGATAAACAAAGTGCCGTTATAAAGACGATTCCCACGAGCAAAACTAATTGTTTTAATCTTCGATAGCTCACAAAAATTTACCCTATAATTTCTACAGCCTCAGAAAGATAGTCTACCTCGAATAATTCTATTCTCAATTCCTTTCCTATACCCTTTGCATTGTCTTTTGGAATAATAGCCTTCTTAAAACCTAATCGCTGTGCCTCTTTCAGGCGGATTTCAATTTGATTTACATTGCGAATTTCTCCCCCCAGTCCCACCTCCCCGATAACTATGGTGTCTGAAGGTATTACCTTTTCCTTAAGACTCGATGCGATCGTCATGGCGATGCCAAGGTCTGCGGCAGGTTCATCCACCTGAACTCCCCCGACGATATTCACAAAGATATCCTGTCCTCCAAGCTTAAGTCCTATCCGTTTTTCAAGAATTGCCAGGAGCATCGAAACTCTATTGTAATCAACGCCACTGACCTTTCGTTCAGGCATACCAAAATTCGCCCTTGTCGCAAGCGCCTGGATCTCGACCAATAATGCCCGCGTTCCTTCCATGCAGGGGAAAATGGTTGAACCGGTATTAATTCTCCTGCCTTGTGAAATAAATATCTCGGACGGATTATCCACCGGTTGTAGTCCATTTTTTCTCATCTCGAAAATTCCAATTTCATCCGTAGAGCCGAACCTATTTTTAACTACCCTCAAGATGCGATAGCACTGAAATTTTTCTCCTTCAAAATATAAAACAGTGTCGGCCATATGTTCCAATACTTTAGGGCCGGCAATGATTCCCTCCTTCGTCACATGTCCTACGAGGAAAATCGCAGCTCCAGTGGATTTTGCAAGGAAAATCAGCTCATTAGCGCATTGGCGCACCTGGGCAACTGTCCCAGGAGCAGACTCTAGTTGGGGTTTATAAATCATTTGAATAGAATCGATAACAACCAGGGTTGGATGGGTATTATGGATATTTTCCAGGATAAAATCCAAATTCGTTTCTGCAACCACAAACAAATTATCCGATAGGATGGATAACCGTTCAGCCCGAAGTTTGGTTTGAGCTACAGACTCTTCCCCAGTCACATAAAGAGTCGTGTACCCTTTTTGGCTGATGTATTGGCACACCTGTAAAAGGAGCGTTGATTTGCCTATTCCCGGAGTACCGCCGATTAATACCGCCGAACCGACAATCAGTCCCCCGCCCAGGATCCTATCAAATTCTTCCATTCCTGTTTCTATGCGGGGACACGCCAGCAGTTTTACATCCGTTATGGGCTGCGGCAATTCACGACTGAGAGTAACTGATTTACTGCCCAGACCGACATGAGTATTAACTTCCTCAACCGTTGAATCCCATTCCCCACAGCCACCACAGCGACCGACCCATTTCACACTTTTCCAACCGCACTGCTGACAGACATAAACAACGCCCGTTTTTGTCATATCTATGAATGGTAAAACTGCTAAGTATTAAGATGCTATAAAATAAAAAAGGGAAGAGTTATCACTCTCCCCTTTAATTCATTTCACTTGTTTCGTTTCATCTATAAGCCACTTTCGGCGTTCGCCAAAGCAGGTTCTGGATTTTCAACCACTTCATCAAAGACCAGCCTGCCATCCTGTATTCTTGCCTTCACACGTTTTTTCCCTTCGAATTTGCCCTGGAGTATTTCTTCTGAAAGGGGGTCTTCCACGTAATTTTCTATTGCCCTTCGAAGCGGTCGTGCTCCAAAATTTTGGTTGTACCCTTTCTCTATTAAGAAATCTAATACCTCATCTGTTAACGTGATATCTATGTTGTAATTTTCCAGCCTCTTTTTTACGCTCTTCAATTCAATCTCAATAATCTTTTTCAGATCTTCTTTGGTTAGCGGTTTGAAGACAATAATGTTGTCCACGCGGTTTAAAAACTCTGGGCGAAAATGTTTTTCGACCTCTTTCTTTAATTGTTCCTTCATTACCTCGTAGGTATGCTCGTCTGTTACCTTTTTGAATCCTAAAGAAGCTTGATTCTTAATAACATCCGACCCGATGTTCGAGGTCATGATAATGATTACATTGCGGAAATCCACGTGGCGGCCAAAACTATCAGTCAATTTTCCATCTTCCATAATTTGCAGCAACATGTTGAATACATCGGGATGTGCCTTCTCAATTTCATCTAGCAATACCACGGCATAAGGACGGCGGCGGATCTTTTCTGTTAATTGTCCTCCTTCTTCATACCCAATATAGCCTGGAGGCGCCCCTATCAAACGAGAAATGTTGTGCTTTTCCATGTATTCCGACATATCAATCTGTATGAGAGATTCTTCTTCTCCAAACATAAATTTTGCCAGCGACCTTGCAAGATGTGTCTTACCAACTCCAGACGGCCCCACAAATATAAAAGATGCCACAGGGCGGTTTGGATTCTTTAGCCCAGAGCGGGAGCGTCGAATCGCCTTGGCAACCGCTTTTGTAGCTTCCTCTTGACTAATCACCATCTTATGAAGTTCCTCTTCCATATGCAGCAATTTTTTGGCCTCGGCAGATTCGATGCGTGTAACGGGAATTCCGGTCATTTTAGAAACAACCTCGGCTACAATTTCATCATTCACGACACCTTTAACCTCTGCACGGGTTTCCCGCCACTCTTTCTCAATGGTTTCCTTTTTCTTTTTTAATTTGTCGGCTTTGTCTCTTAAACGGGCGGCTCTTTCAAAATCCTGAATTGCCACAGATTCGTCTTTATCTTTTTCAAGCTTATTAATTTCTTCCTCTATATGTCTCAAATCCGGCGGTTGCGTAGTTGCCTTGAGCCTTACCCTTGCACATGCCTCGTCAATCACATCAATTGCCTTATCGGGAAGGTATCTTCCGGTAATATAACGAACCGAAAGTTCAGTTGCAGACCTTAACGCCTCATCCGTAATTTGAACCTTGTGATGGGCTTCATATCGATCGCGAAGCCCTTTTAATATTTCAATGGTTTCTGCCTTTGAAGGAGGTTCAACGACAATCGTTTGGAATCTCCTTTCAAGGGCGCCATCTTTCTCGATGTACTTTCTATATTCATCCAGCGTAGTAGCGCCGATACATTGGATTTCCCCTCGTGATAAGGCGGGTTTTAAAACATTGGATGCATCAATTGCGCCCTCTGCGCCGCCTGCTCCCACTAAGGTATGTAATTCATCAATAAACAGGATAATATTCTTTCCCCTTTTTACTTCAGACATTACAGCCTTAATACGTTCCTCAAACTGACCTCGATATTTAGTGCCAGCCACCATCATCGCAAGGTCGAGGGCAACAATCCTGCGATCTCGTAACAGTTCGGGAATATTTCCCTGTACCACAGCCTGTGCAAGCCCTTCAACAATGGCTGTCTTTCCTACGCCAGCTTCACCTAACAACACGGGATTGTTTTTGGTTCTGCGGCATAAAATCTGGATGACGCGTTCAATCACATCTTGACGACCAATGACGGGGTCGAGTTCGTGTTCTCGGGCTTGTTGAGTAAGGTCTCTGCCGAAAGAATCCAATGCTGGGGTTTTTGATTTTCCTTTCTTTTCTTCTTTTTCTTGGGCGACACCGCCCTGAACTGCCTCTGAACCCAAAAGACCTATAACTTCTTCCCGCACGTCTTCCAATTTTACCCCCAAGTTTAACAATACTTGTGCGGCAACACCTTCCTGTTCTCTAAGCAAACCCAATAATAAATGTTCTGTCCCAATGTAATTATGGCCTAATGCCCGCGCCTCTTCCATTGCATATTCCAACACCTTTTTTACTCGTGGAGTGAATGGTAATTGGCCAACCGAAACCAGGTCGGATCCACTTTGAACAATTTTTTCCACCTCCAGGCGTATCTTTTTCAGTTCTATATCCAGGTTTTGCAGGACATTAGCGGCGACCCCGCTACCTTCTTTCACGAGTCCCAACAATATATGCTCTGTCCCAATATATTCGTGATTAAACCGCCTGGCCTCCTCTCGTGCGAGCGCCATAACTTTTCTAGCACGGTCAGTAAATCGATCAAACATAACAACACCTATCCTTTCAATTTTTTATCTTTTCCAGGCGTGTTCTCACATACGATGCGCGAATAATGTTCCTCTGCGTGGAATCAAGCTCGCGTCCTTCTAGTTTTTGCAAGTGCCCCGGTAATGTAAGAATGAAAAGCTCATTTAATGTTTTCATTTCAACATCGTTAATTATTCCTAGGTTTACCCCCATACGGACTTGGGATAATAGATGCATCATCTCCTCAGAAGTCATTGTCCGTGCCACCTTAAGCATGCCATACGATCGCCACACACGGTCTTCTAATTGCTCTCGACTTTCAGAGAGTAATGCTTTTCTTGCCATACGCTCGTAACTGGTAATCCTGGGAATTACACTTTCTATAATTTCAATAATTTCCAACTCCGATTTGCCGAGAGTAAACTGGTTTGATATTTGATATAAATCTCCGGAGACCTGTGTTCCCTCACCGTATAAGCCCCTTACCACCAGCCCTAGTTTCATAACAGCGTTAAATACTTTTTCGATGTGGTGGGTCATCCCTAATGCAGGTAAATGTAACATAACCGACGCCCTCATTCCTGTGCCAACATTCGTAGGACAGGCCGTCAGGTAGCCGAACCTTGAAGAATAAGCGTAACTTATCTTTTTTTCTAATTTATTATCAATTTCATCAATCGTTTTCCACGCTTCTTTCATTTCAAATCCAGAACGAATAACCTGTATCCTTAGGTGATCTTCCTCGTTGACCATCAGACTTATGGTTTCTGATTTACCAAAGGCTACGCCCCGGTCGCCATCTCCTCCAGCGTGTTCTTTGCTGATGAGATGTCGTTCTACGAGAAAAAGCCTGTCTACGGGTGTGATATCTGCGAGATTTATATAGCAAAGGTCTTGAGTAATCGCTGCTTCTTTAATTTTATTGCTTACAATTTCTTCTAATTCTTTTCTTTGCTTTGCATTTGCCCTTAAAAGAAAGGGGAATCGCGCCACATTTCGAGCCAAACGAATCCTGCTACTGATAACAATATCGGACTCGCTTCCTGTTCCCCTAAGCCATTCACCAGTATTATCAGCTAAATCACTGATCTTCATCGTTGTTGCCTGAAAGTTCATAAATCTTATCTCGTAACTCTGCTGCTTTTTCGTAATCCTCTTTTTCTACAGCTTTGTTCAGTTCATTCCGTAATTGCACGAGTTCATTTTTCTTAATTAATTCTTTTCCAGCCCTCGACGGTACTTTGCCAACATGTTGGGTACTGCTGTGCATCTTTTCTAATAATGGAATCAAGCCTTTTTTGAAAATGGTATAGTCAATTGGGCAACCTAATCGGCCGTGAGAGCGAAATTCTAAGTAGGATAACCCACATACAGGACAAACAGTCTTAGACATCTCACCGATTTCTGGCGCCACTTGATTAATGAGGCTTGTCAATATCTCAGAAGGCGAGGGTATTTTTGCAAGTTGTGTATTAACGCTCTGGGCACACTCTTCGCAAAGATGCCGCTCTTTCTTTACATTACCAACAATCTCGGTTAAATGTACCGTTGCGTGCTTTTTATTACAAGACTCACATTTCATTATTTGATCGCCCTCAACGAATCTTTAGGTTAATCCACTTTCTCCCATTTTAACACATCCATGACTTTTCCTAAAGAACTTTTTTCGGATAATATTTCTTGTCGAATCCTGTTCTCTTTTTCCAAGCAGTCCATACCCCGATTAACCATAACTTCGGCTTCCGGCAGAGGTATTACCATTAACCCGTCATCATCTCCTATAATCCAATCTCCTGGATTAATCTGAATTCCTGAGATACGGATTGGTATATTAATTTCTCCTAACCCCTTTGGTTCGCCAGCAGTCGGCGTTACCATTTTTGTAAAGGCAGGGAAATTTAATTTTCTTATCTCAGCAATGTCCCTCATTGCTCCATGAATTACCACTCCGCTTATTTTTTTCTGCAAAGCGCTATGGGTCGCCAACTCCCCCCACACCGCAGGTCCAACACCCCCTGCGTCTATCACAATCACATCGCCTTCTTTCGCAATATCTATAGCTTCTACGGGCTTTGCCCAATCGCCAGGATACGTCCGAACAGTAACGACGCTCCCTATCAATTTAATATTTGGATATATCGGGTATATGCCTGTAATACTTTCTGCACGATGACTGCCGTCCGAGATATTTGCTGCAGAAACTTTAATTAACGCCTCGCGTATACCTTCGCGCGTCACCCTTTTAAAGAGAGGTGTATCAATTCTTTTGTTTTCTTTGATCGCATTTTTAATGTTTTCTGCAGCAGCTTTTGCGTTTTTTGATTTACTGATATAACCGCCGACAATTATAATACTTGCCCCCATGTTTACAGCGTCTATTACATTTTCTGAATTGATGCCGCCTGCTACGGCAAGAGGTATCTTTACCTTACTGCAAATATTTTGCAACGTGTTGAAAGGCGTCTTGCCATACATTTGATCATCTATGGAAGTATGAATGGCGATATAATCTGCTCCCCATTTTTCTATCTCGGTAATACGCTCCTCAATCTTGCCATTGTCCATAAAATCTACGCAAATTTTTATACCGTAATTTTTCCCCGCTTGTATGCACTCTTTAATAGTTGAACGAGGGGCGTTTCCCATTACAACGGCAATATCAGCTCCTGCTTTGGCTGCCATTTCCATTTCCGTACGACCCGCATCCATTGTCTTCATGTCTGCCACTAAGGTTGTGGCAGGAAACAATTTCCTAAAATGGCGCACCGCATTCATCCCTTCGCTTTTAATAAGCGGGGTGCCTATCTCCAGCCAATCTACACCCCCCTTAATTGCCTCCTCAGCAACCTTTGAAGCCCTGTGAAGGTCAACAAAGTCAAGCGCTAATTGTAATGTTACCGCCATATATTTTATGCTCAATTGTAAAAGAGCTGCTATTCGAAATAAGTAGCCCCACAACGGTCGGATTCCCATGTTGTGACCCTGCTCACTTTTATCACCGTTGGTAAGGCATTTTTTAACTCGTTATAAAGTATTTTAGAGAGGTTTTCGGTAGTTGGATTTAAGATCTTAAAATCTGGCAATTCATTCAAATAGTTGTGGTCAAATTTGTTTATAATTTCCGCAATGATTTTTTTTGCTTCTCGGAAGTCTAGAACCATGCCTAGCTTATCCAAATTTTCAGCCTTTACTACTACCTGTACCTTCCAATTGTGACCGTGGAGTTTCTCGCACGGGCCCTTATATTCTCGCAGGTTGTGCGCTGCGGAAAAATCCGTTTCGATAACAAGTTCAAACACACATGTATCCCTGATAACTGGCTGATGACTATTAGATATTTATAAAAATCTTATCACTCACGGAAATAAAAGTCAAGGTATTTCTGGCTGTTCATATAGACTTAAACGCTCATTATAAAAAAACATAGGATAACTTAGAGTTTATTGCATGTGTTATTTTCTTTTGAACTGTTTTTGTAACTCATCAAAAGAAAAATGTAAGGTAGTTGGTCTGCCGTGAGGACAATTATTTGTGTACGCATTTATACTCGTTTTCTTTTTTAGCAGCTCTTCTATTTCTTGTAGTTCCAGCCGCTGGCCTGCCTTGATCGCCCCCTTACATGCCATAATGCTGATTAATTTGTTTAAGGTCTTGTCTTTACTTTTAAGATAATCTTCCTCGCTCAACTCAGCAAGTAAGTCTTCCATAAATTTTTTACTATTTAAATTCTTTAAAATCTGTGGGAAGGCGCGAATTACTATTGTATGCTGCCCGAACTCCTCGATCTCAATCCCAAGCTTTTCCAGATAGTCCTTCAAGCTGATAATGTTATAAAAATCTTTTGGACTCAATTCTACCAGTTCTGGTATCAATAAGCGTTGACTTAATGATTTGGAAGCGCTTATACTTCTTTCTATTTCATGGTATAAAATTATTTCATGCAGGGCATGTTGATCAATAATATTTAATCCATCATCTGCCTCTTCAACGATAAAGGCATTATGAATTTGAATATACGTTCTTTTTTTATCAAAGCCTTCAGTAGGAGGAAAATTTTCTCTCTCATCTGTCTTTAGATTTGTCTGACTATCTGTCCTCAAGTTCGTTTCATTTGTTTTTCCAAAAGAAAACTCTTCCCATAGAGATTTTTTTAGAAGATTGACTTCTGACCACGCAACCTCTTTTTCCAACTGTGGAGTGCGAGACGGCATACTTACGGATTTAATCGCTGATTTGTTTAAACTTTCTTTTAACGCAGAAAGGATATAATTATAAATGATGCCTGTGTTTCGAAAACGTACCTCTATCTTTGTTGGATGAACGTTCACGTCTACTTCCGATGGTTCTACCTGGAGAAACAAAAATACAATTGCGTACCTTTTGTGCATCAATTTCCCATGATAGGCTTCGGTAATAGCGCGGAAGATAGCGCTATCCTTGATATAGCGTCCGTTTAAAAATATAAACTGCATTCGAGCATTGGCTTTATCAAAAAAAGGGGGGGCGATATATCCTGAAAGAGTAACCATTTCTTCTCTAAGAAACACGGGAATGAGGTGTTTTCTCATCTCTTCACCGAAGACTGTTGCAATCCGCTCGGCTGTGTCCTGAACAGGCGGAAGATTGAAAACAGTCCTGTTATTATGCATGAGAGTAAAATGGATCTTTGGATAGGAGAGTGAAAATCTTGTCAATACCTCAGAAATATATGCCATTTCCGTAGATACTGTTCTTAAAAATTTCTTGCGGACAGGGACGTTGAAAAATAAATCGCGCGCCTCAACTTGTGTGCCTTCAGGCGCGCCACATTCTTTGACCTTTCCAAGAAGTCCGCCATCAATCTTTATTTCCGCCCCACTCATAGCCCCTTTAACCCGAGAGATGATACTGGCGTGCGAAACAGCTCCGATACTCGGCAGCGCCTCTCCTCGGAAACCTAACGTGTGAATTGCAAATAAGTCGTCCGCATGGTGAAGTTTACTGGTGGCATGGCTCTGAAATGCAAGGGCAAGGTCTTCTGCATCCATTCCAATACCGTCATCCGAGACCCGTATCAATTTTCTCCCACCGTCCTCCAGATAGGTATCAATTTTTGTTGCCTTGGCGTCGATCGCATTTTCAATCAACTCCTTTACCACCGATGCCGGGCGGTCAATTACCTCGCCTGCGGCAATTTTATTGGTGACAGATTCAGGAAGAATTTTAATTCGCGGCATATATTCTCATTTCTTTAAGAACAACAATAAACACCTAACCATAAGAATGCTGAGAAATTGTTAATCGGAAATTGAGATAACTGCGTTTCCTGAGTTCACCACTTCTAGCTTTTACGTCTTCTGCAGTTTCAAATATTTTTCCAATTGGTCTGAACAAATGATACCACTTAATTTATTTAAATCATACTAAATTTGTGTTATAGTAAAATCAATAGTCTGCCAAGATTCATCGGAAGCGATTCTGCGAAGAAAAGGACGAAGAATAAGGTATACTGGAGCGAAAAACATGGTTACACAGGAAGTGGAAAGAGAAGTTAATAAGTGCGCCAAATGCGGCAAATGCCGCTCAATCTGCCCTGTTTTTCTAGAAACCGGCAACGAATCTATGGTGGCACGCGGTCGTATCAGCCTTGCCGAAGCTTTGCGTAACGGTGAAATTTTTTACACGGAACTATTGAGGGATTATCTCCTCTCCTGCAAAAAGTGTCTTCGATGCTCCAGCATCTGCCCTTCTGATGTCGATTATGATTTAATCATCCAGACCATGCTTGACGATCTTGCAAACCATATTGGAATATGGTTTATACCACGAATGATATTTAAATTGTTTTTGACACGAAGGTGGCTCTTTAATGTACTCCTGAAGGCCGCAAGTGTTTTCCAGCGCCTTGTTCCATTGAAGCGTCGCGGTACTATGCGGCACCTCCCCTTAATGTTTATGGGAGGCAGATGGATTCCACCGCTGGCAAAAAAATCGGTACTGAAAAAATACAAAAACAAGGAAGTAATCCCTCCTTTAGAAAACAACGTAAAAAAATCCCCCTTAAAAAAGGGGGGGAGGGGGGATGTCAAAATGCGGGTGGGATTTTACGTGGGTTGTCTCATTAACTACGTCTATACCGATATTGCTGATGCGGTAATAGAGGTATTAAATAAGCTGGGAGTAGAGGTGGTTGTGCCCCCAAAACAGTTGTGTTGCGGCATTCCCGCACGGTCGTTGGGAGATGTAAAAACAGCAAGGAAATTGGCAGAGGTGAATATGAAGGTATTTACCGATGCCAACGTTGATTTTGTTATCACTGCTTGTGCTACCTGCGGAAGAACGTTGAAAAGGGACTATCCCCGTATCCTGGGTGATCGTGCCTTAAAATTCACGGATAAATTATACGACATATCCGAGTTTATTGAAAAATTTTTTGCATACGAAACAAAGACACTGAATACAAGGATTACCTACCACGATCCGTGTCATCTCTATTGGGGTCAGAATATTTCAAAACAGCCCAGAGATATTTTAAAACGTTCTTCCACGTTTCAAGAGATGGAAACCCCGGAACGGTGTTGTGGCGGAGGAGGGGTGTTTAATTTATTACACTACGACCTCTCCATGAAGATTGGAGAGTACAAGGCAAAGGCTATCGAGAAGAGCGGTGCTGAGGTCGTGGCAACAGGCTGTCCGGGATGCAGGCTCCAAATCGAAGACCTTCTTGCCACGAGGGGTTCTGCTGTTAAATGCACACACACCATCCAGGTGTTAAGAGATGCTATTAAAGTTTAATGGAGAGTGGAGTAGGATGGGTTAAACGAAGTGAACCCATCAAAGCCGTTCAGTCGGCTCAGAACGTTTAAACCGATTGTTGGGTGCGCGCTGCTTCACCCAACCTACAAGACTTCCGAGCGCGGTTCGTCCACCTGTTCAATCACCTGAAAGGGCAGAATGATATTGGTCACTTCGCTGGTTTTGCCGTTCCAGACCAGTTCCACCTCCCTCTTGTCGTCAAAGAGCATAAAGCGGTATTTGTCGGGAAGCGGTTTGTCCGCTTCAATAAGTTTCAGTATTTCGCGTTTTTCGTTGTCGGTAAGTTTCATTCACAACATCCTTTGTGTCTGTATCAGCGGTTGTTTTAGCGGGCTAACGTTAAAGCGCAGTTGCAAAAATTGCACTATCTATTTTTGTCAGCCGAAGCGCATTGTTAGGCATTAATTTCAAAATCGCCCAGTGATTTTTATATCTCTTTGTTGGACAGTCTACTTGTGAGACTATTGATTTTATCAGGCGCTATATAAACGTATTCGATGATTGCAATAAAGAACTCATGGATTATGGACGCTTCATCGGCTGTAATGCTAATTTCATCAGCATGTGCACCAACATTTCCCAAAAGCCGTACAGCATGGGACATTCTAGACAAAGTTTCAGGAATAAGTCCTTTCTCTGCAAGGTTATCAAGCTTATCCTTTAAGTCGTATCCCTTCGCATTTTTATCTATGCAAAGGCGTTCCAGGGCTTTACGAATCAAAACCACAAAGGCTCCAGGAGAAATTTTTTCTACCTTCTTAGCATCTTCATAATCATGCATTACGGTTGTTGGAACGGATGAACCCAAACTTTTTGAATAAGGATAAAGAAGCGTTGCTTTATTTAGATTTTCAGGTTCGGCATCAGCTTCACAACTGACATATAAAGAAATACTATCGCATGTTTTACATCTAGTTAGAAAAAAGTAATTATTCATAAAAGCGATACCTTCTCCCTTTTCGTCAAAGACCTCTTCGCAGGCTGTCTCACGATGACAAACTTCAATGCTGGTTCTATTTCCGCAATGTACACATCGTACTATCTGCTCCTTTAAATTACTCATGAATCGCCTATTTTAATGCCTAACGATAAGTTGTGTAGGTTGGGTTGAGTAAAACGAAACCCAACAAAATAAATTATTCATGTCCTACTTTCACTACACAACTAAAAATTCCGCCACGCTCACACAAATCGGCTTGAGCGACTGGTTAGGCGTTTTGCTTTCAAAGATTTATTCTGACAATAAACGGGGATGAAGGGTGAATTTTACACCATAAGTTATACCCTCTTGTCCCATGCCGATACCCATATTAACATCTGGACTTATTATGATAAACTTGTCTGCGCCAGATTCTTTTGAAATTTTTTGTAAATCATTGAATTGTGATGAAGTTATGCCACCGCTGAAATTTGTATTACCAGCTCTTAATGAGGGAAGTATTTTAGAGTCAATAATAGATAAAAGATGGCATAATCTTTCGGAAAGTGGTTTTGGCTTGACCGCTATTTCTGCCTCAGCAATTCGTTTCTCTAATTTAGAATTAGTGTTGCCTAATTCGCTTTTTGTAGTAGTTAATTCATTCTTCAATGTCGTTATCTCTTCTACGCGAAGCAATTCCTGCTTTAAAGACTCATTGTCTTTAATACTTTGCAAGTTAGATATTCTTTTAGTGAATTTTAAGCTAACTGCACCTGCCAACAAAGACAAAAACAGAAAAGAGATAGATATTGTCTGTAACCAAAAATTATATCTATTCAATAATTCAATGGATTCCCAAAATGTTCTCATTTGACTTATTCCTTTTATCAATTGTGTTCTTAGCAGGTTTAGTTGCAGCATATAGCATCAGAATCGCATTTCATTTATACAAAAGCAAAACGCCTAACGCTCCGGTTGAGCCGCGCGAGTTCCGCGAGCGCCGGTCTCAAACCGGCTGTTAGGCAAGGGTGCCAATAATTGGAATTATGCCCTTTTACTCTCCCGAGGCGACTAATTGCCGCCTTGCACGTAGAGCACCTTATCCAATACCTTCAGGACACTTGGGCAGCGACGTTCATCCCAGATTCGCAGCTCTTCAAGAAGATCGAAGTTTCGATTGACGACCTCACGGATCACCCGCATTGCACGGTGATAACGTCTGCCCATGCTCCCGCCTTCATCAAGTCCCAGCACCTTCGTCACTCGGGAGTCCACGATAGGGAAGGTATCCGGTCGAAGAAACTGAAGAAACTTTGTGCCCCATACAAACCACCGCTTTGTGGCATCGAATGGAGACAGCAGGCGCTCCAGCGACTGTTCTAATGGGATCGTCTCTACCAATGGGCGGCTGGCCGCAAGAAGGCTCCAATAGCCTTCGAGGTCAATCATTAGCTTGCCTGTGATCCGTTCACTTTCTGCCTTGTATCCGCCCGGGAGAAATCGCGCCTGCGCCCCGCCATACACCTCACCGACGAATAATACTTGTTGGATAAGCTGATTCCGATCGCGCGATATTCCCGAAGAAAATACTGCGTACCCCCGGGAATCGATCTCCACGTTAGTTCCAAAGCCACGGTAGCGTTCGCTGTTATATTCGAGAATTCGTGTCCGACATGCTGCGGGGTCTAGAAGAGGTACTTGACTCTTCATATGATCTGCCTTTTATCCCAAAGATGTCTTTTCACCCGCCTTTCTTGGGCGGTATTAAGGTGTAGCTGTCTCCAGTCATTTTTACGTCAAAGGTTACTCGGTCAGGATTTCCTGGTGGATTTTCTAAGGGCAACCCTGTTAGACGCTTAATTTCATAAAAAGCCTCATCATAAATCCATTTGCCACCAGACAAAGCCTTCAAATAAGGTAGACTCCTCTCCGATTTCCACCAGAATCTAAAAGCTCGCTGGCTTCCCTCAACAAATATCTCCTTTTGATGAATCTGGCCAGGTCCCTTATCATACACAAGCTCTCGATTGTTGGAGTCGCCTTTGTTAATTCTCAGCCAATATCGTTCCCGTTTCTTGTCAATTTCCACCGTCGCCGTCAATTGTTTCATTCCACCACCTCTTCCTTATTATTTGCTGTAAGCTTCTGCTAAGGGAAGCCTAACAATTATTAGATTGATCCGCATAGTATGCGGATCACCGGTTTCTGACCCATATAACACGCCTTTGAAACAGCGAATACTGCTATGATAATGCCTGTATGCTCGACCACTTGCGTCGCCTGGTATTTTTTATCTTGGCGTCTTATGCGGATCGGCATAAAAAACCTCACTCCCATCCTGTGGCAGTTGCGTAGGTTGGGTTGAGTAAAGCGACTATTGCAGGCAAATTATCATTCTGAGAAGCAAAGAGACGAAGAGTCTCATTTTACAAACCATGGGATTCTTCACTCCCATTCGTCGTTCAGAATGACGCCCCGCTCAACTTAATGGCATTGTACTCTACATCATATATTTGCATAACACCTGTTCATTACAACAGCTTTTCCGCAATTTGAATAGCGTTGAGGGCGGCGCCTTTTCGAATATTATCGCTCACAATCCACATATTGATTCCATTATCAATGGATTCATCTTCACGGATACGACCAGAATCACAAGGGTCACCTTCATAATTCAATATTTTATTTCAAGCTTGAAGTTACTTGTAAATATCCCCTCTTGGTCCTATCGCTTCAATAAGAACTGTTTTCTCTTCGCTGTTAACTCTATAAACAATTCTCAAATCTCCCACTGCATACCTGTATTTCCCTTCATGTGTTCCCCTCAGTCTTTTAATATGTAGTCCCTCAAGTGGATTTCTGCTTATTGCTTCGATGGCTTTATTTATCCTTCTTGCTGTCTTGTCATCAAGGCTTTCATAATATTTGACTGCTTTTTTGTGAGGGAAGACTTTATACATTTCGCTTCACTTTTTTCCAAGAAACAAACTCATGAAGTTTACCTTTTTTTATAGCCTTCTCCGCCTCCCCTATTTGTGCCATAAGTTCGCGACTGGACAGTATTTCAAGGGTTGCTTCCATTTCTTCTTTCTCTTTGAGGTAGTCTATGAAATCAATAGCAACTCTTACTTTTTCCTCTGATAGCTTATCTATCGCCTTTTTAGCTTCTTTCTTTAGCGTAGCGCTTTGCATTTTTCCCTCCCTTTACAGAAATTTGTAATTCGTTATACATACATCATATATTTGCATACCCTGTTCATCACAACAGCTTCTCCGCAATCTGAATAGCGTTGAGGGCGGCACCCTTTCGAATATTATCGCTCACAATCCACATATTGATTCCATTATCAATAGATTCATCTTCGCGGATGCGACCTACAAAAACATCATCTTTACCTACCGCATCCGTGGCCAGGGGATATAATTGATTAGCGGGGTCATCCACCAATTTAACGCCCGGCGCCGTTGAAAGAAGCTTTTTTACTGCTGCTGCGGTAATTTTCCTCTCTGTTTCTATATTTACGGACTCGCTATGACTCCGAACAACGGGCACACGCACGGTTGTTGCAGTTATCCGAATGCTGTGGTCACCCATGATTTTTTGTGTCTCGTTCACCATCTTCATCTCTTCGGATGTGTAGCCGTTGGGTAGAAACGCATTGCTCTGGGGAATCTGAGGTAAAACATTAAAGGCAATTTGGTGCGGAAACAAGTTCCTCTGAAAAGCCCCCTTCCCTGAAAGAATGCTGGAAGTCTCCTTTTGGAGCTCATCAACTGCCTTGAGTCCGGCGCCAGATACCGCCTGGTATGTTGAGACAACAACCCTCTTTATCCGGGCAGCGTCATGGATGGGCTTTAAGGCAACCACCATCTGAA
>Ga0105164_10000511_pt1 | contig 27301 bp, 24 predicted proteins | sample VDWuncwatermetaG_FD_89674 | JGI IMG/M metagenome (GOLD analysis project Ga0105164, IMG submission 89674) | Wastewater microbial communities from Netherlands to study Microbial Dark Matter (Phase II) - VDW unchlorinated drinking water | ecosystem: Environmental > Aquatic > Freshwater > Drinking...
ATATTCAGTCGACTGCTATAGGTACTGAACGGCACCAATACGACAAGATCATAAATTTCCTTAAGTTTCTCCAAATAGTCTGTCTCCCTCATCAGTTTCCCATCCACATCCACAAGCCAAATCGTATTTTTCCATCCAGCCTCTCTGAAGAGGGAAAGGACAATCCTAAATTCTTCTCGTGTTGTCTTGTTTTCAAGAAGTGAACCATCAATCACGAAGAGGGTCTCTGTCTTTGGTAACTTCTTAAGAGAAAATGGGGGCAGAGTTGAAAGAAGAATCTTTGCCCAGGGATATGTCTTGAAAATCGCCTTGCTCGAAACCATTTCTCTTGCGGAGACGACCTTAGCCGCACCATCTTTCCCCGCTTCTCCCTCTTCCCTTTTCTCGGTAAATTGATTCATTGTGTCCCGTCCCCCTGTCGGGCTTATAACTGATTGACCTCCGCGGCCCGCGGTATCCCTGGCTTCATTCCACTCGACACCGGCCCACCTCTGACTTCTGGATACGAAAGCGTTCCCGGCGGCAATCGCCTCATCTTGAAAATCGGCCACCGCCAACATTCCTTCTTCTTTGAACTTATCGGCAAACCGCTGGATACCATAGTGGTTCAGTTGGGAGCCTAAATAGGTAACAAACTGGAATTGAATTCCGGCCTTCGCCTGCTCGTCAAGAAATGTCCGGAGTTCCTCATCGGTCATTACCTTTCCTTCATGTTCACCACGCCAATAGAATGAGGGAGAAACGTTATTAGCAAGGAGAGGCTGGGGTAGCCCCAAGGTCTTGGCATGATCGATGAGAGCCTTTGCCCACATTCGGGTCTGCTCAAGATTTGGATGGTGCTGCTCCATCCAAGAGATGTCGGCAAGGGGCAAATAGGCCTTTGATCGGGCAATCGCCGTGTCGGTACCACTTTTAACCATCCATAAGGTATGCTCCAACTCTTCTGTCTTCGGAAGGTCCCAGTCCCACAAGAGGTGTTGTCCTTCCTGTAAGAGCTCCGGCTTGATGGACTGAATTAACTTCCATTCTGAAGCCGAATAGAGGTGAATCCCTAATTCCTCGGCCTTTGACTTGGCCGCTTCATAAGAGGTGTTTTTTGCAAATTCTCTCCACGCTTGGGCTGTCATGTTAAATGACTCCCCCTTGGCTTCGGCCTTTTCGATCACCTTCGCCACCGTCTCACCCAATGTCATGAGACCCGCCTCTTTCTGCCACTGTTTGTGAATCTTCTCGACTCCTGCCTCGCTTAGACCTTTCCCCCTTGCCTCCTGAATCACAGTATGATAGGGTCTTACCAGATTCGTCGCCCCGAGGATAAACGGATGATCATGTTCATCGAGGTTACTGGCAATGAACTCAGCGGCTTCGGCATCGGTCCGCGCCACAACGAGGGTATCCAGGCCCATCACATCCAGTTGAAGTCTCACTTCGTTGAGCCGTTTCTCCATCTCGGACGTCGAGACGACGACTTTCCCTGACATGTGGCCGCATTTCTTACACCCATGCGCTTGGTCTTCGATATGGATAGCACCCACCAGTGGTGCATCCATGCCATGGGTCATGAGATGTTCCACAATTTCCTTGGGAGCCAAGTGGCCTGTGTCAATATCCACAAAAAGTGGCACTAGGAAATCGACCTCTGACTCCTTGGCCAGTTGTAGGACATTCATCCGGCTCCGTTTTTCGCCCTGATGCCGGGCATGCTGCTGAAGGATTCTTGAAAACCGCGCCACCGTTTCGGCGATGTGACTATACGGATACCGTGCCTGATCGGAGCTACCGGCCCGGGCCGATTCAGCCCACCCACCGAGATAAATCCCTTCGATGCCTGCACGGGCCATCGCCTCGATCGAGGCTTCGTCAAATGGACCGAAGGTGTTGATCGACGTTCCTGTTTCTTGACGCTTGCGCAACCGCTCATAGAACTTGTTTGCGACCGCATTCTGCACGGTAGGGTCGGGACGAGGTTCGATCTGAAGGGCCGCAACGGCTTCCGCAGTGTGTAACCGCTTGATGAAACGACCGTCGGCCTGTTGTTTCTTCCACCCTATTTGAATCTCCGCGACCTTTTTGCGAAATGCTTTTTTCTCCCGGAGTGCTGAACCCAGAGCAAGAAGTGGCTGGGATTTGGTGGGGCCTTCGGTTTCCAGAAAGAGGTCGTAAACAAAGTCATGAGCCCTCAAGGCCTTTTGGGCAAGGAATAAATCGGCTTCACCTTCTGCCGCTTTGACTTTCTGAACAACTTCTTCCCGAGGACTAAAGATCGCATCCAGAATTTTTTCCCGCTCAGCGTCACTCACTTCAATCACGGAAAGAAGGACCCTGGAGCCATACATGATCCACTGGGGATGAAGGAGTTGTCTTTCCAAGATTTCCATGACAACCGGTGCTTTGCTTCTGTCAAACCGTCCCGTATCAGGAGTCTTGGCAAAATATTCTTCGACCGCCGCAGTTCTCTTCCTCAATAACTTGATCATGAGGTCCTTTGTAACCGGGGTCCCTTTTTTAAATTCTTCTCCGTCGGATGTCCTTCCATCTTGGGTAAGTTCTACTTCATGATCAAGGGCGGTCTTTAAGTAATGCCAGAAGATTTCATAAGTCGCGAAGTCATTCATCAATCGATTTCCAGAAAGATAATCTTCAATGGCGGCTGCATTATTTCCATTCAGTTGTTGAAACATATATTCGGAAGCCATATATATCGCATATTCAAGCCCTTCGATCGTCCTCTCCCCCTTTGGCACACGGAAGAGATTGTCCCAAGCATCTTGTGAATAAAGTTTCTCCACGGTCAGTTCTTCCCTTGAAATCTCAAAGGGGGTAATTTTTACCTTGCCTTCTTCTGTCTTAATAAGCCCTAATTTTTCGAGTTGCTCACGTTCCTTATCCGTTAACCGATCTACCAACCCCTGCAACGCGTCAACATCGACCTTGAGAGGCTCTTCCCCTGCACGGACATATTCTTCTTCCATCGTCGCCACCCAACTTTGGCGGTAGGTATCATAAAGTTTTCCTTCAAATACGAAAAGACCCGTGAGTCTTTCACGCAGTTTATCAAACCAGATTGATCGGACTGCTTTGTCATTCACTTCTTGAGGTGCGCCGGGCCTTTTCAGGGCGGCCGACATCCCACCGATCGGAAAACCACCCACCAGTAATGTGAGCAAGGCGTTCCGACGGGTATATTCTGTCATTGTCGGCTCTGTCATTGTTACCGTGTGGGGATCCGGAAAAACCCCTTTCGGATCGTCTTTGAGCATCTCGATGCGGCTATTGATATAATCCCATCGTCCAACATTGGGGCCAATTAAGTTTCCCCTTAACGCCCACATAATCGCTTCTTGGTTCGCGGTATATCTTGCTCTTTCATTGAGCATTTCAATCTTAATCGTTCCGCGCGGAACGCCAATTTCCCCTTCCAGGGTTTTTAAGAGCTGCGCCACAAGGAGGGCTTCTTCCGGGGTCTCGATTTTCGGAACATAAAAATAGACTCCAGATCCATTTTTCTTTAGGGATTCATAATTGAGTAGCGTGTGGAGAATAAGGGCTGGAATAATGGCGGGAACCTGTTGTCCATTGAGGGCGATTTGTCGGTTCTTTAAATGCAAGCCGGGGACGCGAAGGAAAATGGTGGGCCACTCCTTTCGTAGCACTTTGAGGGAATATTCTTTCTGTTTCGTCGGATGGAGATAGGTTTTTCCCTCCCACTCACCGGCGAGGAGTTGCATCAAATTTCGCCAAGCTTGATAAAATTTGTCTTTAAAGTCATTCCCAGCGTCTTCCCAATCAGCCATGTGTGAAGCGATGAGGGAGTTAATGGCACTCATCGCCATCCCGAGATCATCAAAAGGGCCGGTTCCCTGAAGTCCTGGACGCATGACCTCTTCTGGGATCGGAACACTCGCGTTGAGTCGCCATGCCACTTTTGTTTTCCGACCCAAGAAATTGTCAAGCATCCCTTGGCGGATTTGTACAACAGTTAACTTGTTTCCATCAGCATCTTCAATCACTTTCCCTGGGTCTAAAAAGCTGTATCGTGCCTTTCTTTCCGCAACCTGTTTTTGAAACTCCCACCTTGCACTTAATACCTTCATAAAATCAGGGGCGAAGTTTACGGTGAACGCTGCAATCAATTCTTCGACATGTAACTTACGACCATTCACGATCTTCGTGCCGAAGAGATCAGGGTATCCCTTCGCAATATCTTCCCTCAGCTCTACAAGCTGCCGGGTTGCCCCATCCTTAGAAAAAAGACCTAACTCTTGAAGAAACCGCTTACCGCTTCCATCTCCTGCTTTCGTGAGACCTTCCTTAAAACTCGGGGTGCGGAGATGATGTTTGTGAGAGGAATCTTGAAAGGAAGATGCGGGAAGAACGTTGGTGAAAAAGAAAAGTTGCGTCATCACCAAAGCCGAGATTTTGATACCATACTTTTTCATTTTTAACTGATTCTCCTTTTCTTGAACTGATTTTTGAAACGAACAAAAAGGCCAGGTTACCCTTAGGCAACCTGGCTATCTTTTTATCGCGGATGGCCGCGGATTAAAATGCGGATTTCCATAGATCATCCGCGAAAATCCGCAATAAATCCGTTTAATCCGCGTTGTTAAAGATCCTTGGTTTTGCCACCCCGCTTCGTTCTACACGCAGCGGGGTGATCCCGAGCGCTCTTATTCAACCATTAAGCGCGAGGGACGTCCCACTCTCACGAGTGGTTTGCCTTTATCTAGTTGTAACTTTATAAAACTATTAAACTTACAGCGAAAAAAAATTCAATGTTTCAACTTGTAACGAAGTATACCATGCACGACTTCATTTGTCAAGAGTCAATATCTACCTATTGCGTCGATTAACAGATTAGATACCCACACAAAGTTGCCTCCGCTTGCCGTTCGCTCTGATTAGGCATCTTCGCTCACTGTGAGTGAAAATCGGCTGCGTCACTTTATCGCCTTTAAGGATTGCACCCGACTTTCAACAGTCGCTCTGGCAGACTTTGTGTGTGTATCTTTGGACCAACTGAGAAGAGCGACGTGGTTTCCACGCTGAGCGAGTAGATTTTGCGCGGAACAATCAAGACCTCAAACCGCACGCAAAATCTCTCGAAGCGAAGCGTGCGGAACCACGGCGCCTTCAAAACGGAACCCGAACGCCGCCTTCGAGACGCGACTCTACTGCATCCTTATATAATCGTAAAAACGCCTTCCCCTCTTCCTCAAAAAAGCTCTGCGTAAAGGTCACTTCAACCCCAAGCCCCTTTCCTTTCTGATCCTTCAGGGAAAAAATAAGCTCATTTTTCTCATTCAGACGATACGTGGTGTTAAAAAAGATTGCGTGGCGTCTTCCCTCGTCATACGCAACTTCAAAAGAAAGCGAAAAATCCTTTGAGACTTTCCATTTTCCGAAAAGGATAACTTCCCTGAGAAGGGTCTTTTGTCCCGAAAGACGGATCCCGACTTGATAGCGGATCTCTCCTTTCTTCTCGAGAAGACTCGGGCTTTGTAGGGTGGCCTGAAAGTCGAACCGTGATTTTCCGTCGAGATCGAGACGATAAGTAAGGTGATCTTTTTCATCAATGTCCCAGACTCCCCGGAACGACAGAAGCTCTTCCGTCTTGACACCGGTGGACAGATCTCTCTTCTGGTAACGATAAAGAATTTCATGGCGCTCTCCGAGTTCCCATCCTCCTTCGAAGGTAAGAGGGTCTTCCTCTTTTCCTTTTTTGACCAGAAACGTAAGCCGGTTCTGGTCGTCTGCGCGCCACACTCCTCCCAACTTCACAAGACGAATGCTATCAAGTTCCTCTTCGGTGCGGGTCCTCGCCGCAAAAACAAGCTCATTTGCATCGACGGAAATAACTTTCCCCTGAAGGGTAATCGTGTCGCGAAACGGCTGATTCTTTGCCTGACGGAGTGAAAGTTTGAGGTCATGGTTCGGCGTCAGCGACCACTTTCCCAATTGCATCTCTTTTTTTGTAGGAAGGAAGGGTGTTTCCTGTCGCTTGTGGTTCGACAGGCTCACCATCCCTCGAACCATCCTGAGCGGAGTCGAGGGATTGCGTGTCGCCATTTTTCCTACATCCCCCCTTCCGGATCGGTGTGCACCGTGAGGTCGCAATCGGGAATTTCCCGTTGAATGGCCGAGATGAGAGACTCTGTCAGATTGTGGGCTTCCCTAAAACTCTCTTCTCCCCGAAGGACCACGTGGAAATCGATAAAGATTTTGTTTCCGACCCGCCGCGTCCTCAAATTGTGAAAATCGACAATGCGCGGGTCGTGGCCAAAGATGATCTCCTTGATTTTTTTATGAAACCCCGGTGAGATTTCCCGATCCATCAGTTCGTCAATGGAACGGCGGAGGAGGCTCATCGATTGCCAAAAGATATAGAAGGCGATCGCGAGGGAGACTAAAAGGTCAAAGACCACAAGATGGCTCATTTTGACCAGAAGGAGAATGACAACGACACCCAAGTTGGAATAGAGATCAGAGGCGAAGTGAAGTTGTTCAGAGTCCAAGACGATGGAAGGAGTGCGACTGGCCACAAACTTTAAGCGCCGGATGAGAAGAAAGGTGGCCGCCATCGAAAACACCATCACCCCCATACCCGCCTCCACACGACTGACATAGTGATTCCGCATGATGAGACGCCGGATCGATTCCGCGATGATGACGACGCCGCTCACGCCGATGAAAAGGCTCTGGAAAAGACCGGCGATGCTCTCTGCCTTGCCATGACCATAGGCATGGTCCGCGTCGGGCGGCTCCTCCGCTTTGCGGAGGGTGAAGAAATTGATCGTTGACACAAAAACATCGAGGAGGGAATCGACTCCCGAAGCGAGAATGCCAAGGGAGTGGGTGAGAATGCCTATGCCAAATTTAAGGCAGGCAAGAAGCGAGGCGACTCCTACAGAAAGCCGGATGACACGCTGTTTTTCGTTCATCGGTAATTCACGAATTGGAGAGGAACGTCAAAATCTCGTTGACGGAGGCTCTGGATCACCGCCTGAAGGTCATCCCTATTTTTTCCAAAAACACGAATCTGGTCTTCCTGAATCTGAGGTTGTACCTTCAACCCTGTCGTCTTAATGGCTTGAACAATCGTTTTCGCCTTCTCCTTCGGAATCCCCTGCTGGACAGTCACCGTCTGTTTGGCAACGCCGCTCACATTGGTTTCAACCGTTCCGAAAGAAAGGGCTTTTAAAGGAATCTGCCGGCGGACCGCTTTTCCCTGAAGAATCTCGATGATCGATTTCAAGACAAAATCATTTTCGGCGGAAAGTAAAATTTTCTTTTCATTCCGGTCAAACTCGACCTTGGCAAGTTTCCCCTTAAAGTCAAAACGCTGGGAAATTTCTTTGATCGCCTGTTGGACCGCGTTATCCACTTCCTGAAGGTCGACTTGAGAGACGATGTCGAAAGAGTTCTGCGCCATATCAGCTTCTTTCCTCCGTAAAAAGTCCGAAAAATTCCTCTCGCGTCAAAGGGGGGTGTTTTGCAAGAGAAAGATTTTCCGTCAGATGCTTTTCCTGCTTCATGCCGACAAGCGCCGTCACCAGCCCCGGTGTGGAACGGACAAATTGAAGGGAACGCTGTGCATCCGTTTCAAGACCTTTGAAAGCATCCCGCAGACTTTGGGGAAGGGTTCCCGTAATCCTCCCTTGAAGGAGAGACGCGCTCGCATAGACGGTGATGCCGAGCGCTTGGGCCGCCTCGAGGGGAGAAAGAAGTTGGGCTCCGAATCTCTGATTGGCATGGGTGATTGCTTCGGGCATGGCGAGGTTGTGCGGCAGTTGAATGATGCGGAAGTGGTGATGCTCGCCACCGGCGCTCCGCGCCAAGATGGAGATCTCTTCGAGATGGAGGTGGGACGGATGATCGGGACGGTTTCGGTATCCCTCCCATGTCGCCATTCCGTAAAAACGGATTTTCCCCTCCCGTACCTTTCCTTCAAGAAACACAAAAGCTTCTTCCAACCGGCGGTTGAACTCTTTTGGGTCTATGGCTTCAAGCTCTATTTCCGGATTATGGATAAAATAGATATCGATGCAGTCAAGTCCTAGATTTCTGAGACTGGCGTTGAGTTGATGGTCGAGATATCGCGGCGTCATACAATGACATCCTGCTACGAGTTCGTCGGGTCTCATGACACCGGGTTTGAAAAAATTCTCTTCGAGGTAAGTCTGAGGGTCGGGGGGGAGAGTGCCATCAAAGGGAACGAATCCTCCCTTCGTAGAAATAATCAATTCATCGCGGGAAAAACCTTTCAGGAAAAGGAGCTTGAGTGCTTGACCAATCACCCGTTCGCTCCGTTGGTGACGATAATTGATGGCTGTATCCATGACGTTACAACCCGATGCCACCGCTTTGAGAATGGCATCGAGAGAACGTCTGTCTGTCTCTTCATCTGGGTCTCCGAGGTAGGTCCCAAGTCCTATGGAAGAAAACCAGAGATCCTGCGAACGGCGGAAGTGACCGGGATCGAGGGTGTCTTGAAACCGGTTTTTATAATGGGCGGTGCCCTCGGTCGTCGCAAAAAGGTTCATTTTAAAAATCAGTCCACAATTAAAAAGTTAAAACGCAAAATTCAAAACCACAATTCAAAATTTTAAATTTTTAATTGCAATTTTAACTTTTTCCTTTTGAATTTTTCCTTTCTTATGTTACCACACTTTTGATTCGAATCCAAGAGACCATCCGGCCCGCTTTTTCCTTTTCTCTGCGGTAAGAATAGAACTTTTCAAGATGGCAGGAGGTGCAAGGAGGATTTTCACCCATATGTTCCTCCCGAATCCCTGTCTTCTCGAGCTGCTGTCGGTTTTCCTTGACGAGATCGAGATAAAAGGATCGGTCACGTTCAACGATCGTATCCCCAAAAAGTTTCTCAACTTCCATGCCGACCTGATAACAGCAGCCCTTGATGCAAGGACCGAAGGCGACGAGAAATGTCTTCGAAGACTGACGGGAAACGTGACGGAGTTGATGAACGGCGGATCGCGCAATGGTGGCGGCGGTCCCCCGCCAGCCGGCATGCACAATGCCGATCATGAGCGGATCGGGAACCAGGAAAAATATCGGAAGGCAATCTGCAGTCAAGATCGCCAGCGTGACCTCGGGCATCGAGGTTAAAAGGCCATCTGCTTTTGGAATAAGTTGTAGCGCCGAATCCTTTTGAAGATCCTCCTTGCAAAGAAATTTGACCTTTGATCCATGGATCTGCTCAGGAAAGACCCCCTTGTTGAATGCTGGAAAGCATTCAACAAGGGGTGAGATCTTTTTTGGATCAAGGAGGTCTGGGGTTCCGGTGAAAAAAAAGGGCAAGTCCCGCGTTGTGACTCCCATCTCGATGGGAAATTCCGTTGATGAAGGAAAGACCGGCTGCAGCAATTTATCTTTGAGGAAGGGCATTTTGAAAGGCCTCTACCATCTCTTTGTCAAAACCGATCAGATAGACCTCCGTCAACTTTTTGGCAGGAAAATTCCGGATCGTCTCTACCATCGTTTTTGCAGCGACGTCGAGCGGGAGCCGTCCCACTCCCGTCCCCATTCCAGGAAAGGCAACAGAGGATAGCCCCGCTCCTTCCGCACAAAGGAGCGCCGCTTCGGTCGCCTTTCGCACCACTTCCGCCGTAGCAAGTTCCGCAGGCCGCACCATGGTCGGTGCATGAATGACCCCTCTACAAGGAAGATTCCCGCCCGTCGTGAGGACCGCTTTTCCAATCGGAATCGGCGCCTGGCGTATTGCCTCTTCCTCAATGACCGATCCTCCGATGCGGCGGATCACCCCCGCCACACCCCCTCCCATAAGCCCTGCAGAATTGGCCGGATTCACAATGGCATCCACTTTTTTCTTGGTCAAGTCCCCCTGTTCAATAATAATCTGCATGCCTATCGTTTATATCTCCCCACCAACTGCGCCTCAGCCAAAAGATGTTCCTTCATCGCTTCGAGAAGCTTTGTTTTGGTCGCCTTCGGCGGAAGATTAAGTTTCGCATCAAGTGCATACAATTTGAAATAGTATCGGTGATAGGAACCTGGGGGTGGACAGGGCCCTCCATATCCTACCCGACGGAAATCGGTAAGACCTTGTTTTGCCCCATTGGAAAGCGTTTCATCTGCCGCAACGCCCTCGGGAAACGCCGCTACATCCGGCGGAATGTCATAAAGGACCCAATGGACCCACGTCCCGACGGGTGCATCAGGATCATCCGAGATGAGTGCAAGACCCTCCGTTCCCTTCGGAGGGTCTGTCCATTGAAGAGGCGGCGAAAGATCTTCCCCATCACAGGTATATTTCTTTGGAATCACCCCATTTTCTTGAAAAGCACTACTTTTTATCTCGAATCCCATCGCAATTCCTCCTGACCATCCCAAGAAAAGTAAAAATAGGATACCTTTTTGAATCCATTTCATACGTCTCCTCTTTCCTCTTAGTATACCACTCCAGGAATACTTTCAAAACGTTTCACGAAGCGACTGGCGAGTGGTTGTGGTGAGCCGCATGTGCGCAGGCCGAGCGGGCACGGTCACCCCGCCGTGCAGGCGGGAGGAGCGAAGCCGAGCATTCAAGCGCAGTCCGCCACGCTGGGGCGGACAAGCGGTGCGGCGAACACACCACGAGACAGTTGCTTCACTCTGTTAATCGACACAAAAGTAAGAAAAAAGATCTTGCTTTTGGACTCTTTTTAATGTATACTTCAAATAAAGGCATAAGTTACGGAACGAAGTGACGTAACTTATCGCCTGAATTTGACCCTTGACATTTAGAGGTTTGGAAGTCGACAAAATGTCAAGGGTAAATTCGCACAGCAAGTTATCTCACTTCGTTCTATAACTTGCGTGCTCATTTATTTTTTTACCTATTCTTTAAAGACTTTAAGAAACCTTATGATGAAACCAAAGCCCTGTAGACGACACATCTGGAAAAGTCTTCTGTCACTTATTGTGGCCGAGGCCTTTCTCTTTTCAAGCGTCCTCCCTGCGTGGGCCTATTCCCAAGACCCCACCAATCTCCGTCCTTCTCAAATTGCCAAGGATGGCGGAAACGCTGGAGCTATCACCCTCGATGAGATCAAGCGTGAACTGAACGTTGGTGTAGTAGCCACTTCACCTCTCACTACACAAGCGGCAACACCTACCCTCCCCGTCACCACCGCCCGGGATGGGGGGGTACAGCAACTATTGGGACAAAACCTCCAAGAAGCTCGGGCGAACTTGGTGAGTCTTGGGGGAGAAACGGTTGTAACGTATGCGGATCAGTTGATCAAAGGTTGGGTTGATACACCAAAGACTCTGGAGACCTCAAGGGTGTTTACCGAAAGAGTGCTTCTTGATCTTCTTGAAGAAGGTGTTCAGAAAAACATGCTTTTCGGCGACATGCCCTCTCATACGCTGACCGCCAAAATTCTAAGAATCGATGGGGACAAGCGGCAAAAAGCCCTTTCGTCGGCTAAAGCCTATATTCAGGTAACGATTGAAGAGACCCCTACGTTAAAAGCTATCTCTACCGAGCGCGCGGCACTGGCCGGCGTCACCCCATTCGCCACCGCCCGGGATGGGGGCGTTACAAAACTTGCTTCAGTCACAGCGATAGCGCCGACAACAGCCATTACCGCAACGCCGATCACCACGACACCGATCACCACGACACCCATCGCGACTTCCTCTGTCACTACGACGGCGCCCCTTGCGACCGCCCTCGATGGAGCGGGGAAGACTGCAGTGGAGGCATTGCCGGCTGTTACCACGGTAACAAATATCAGTGCACTCTCAGAGATAGTGAGTCCCACAACACTCGGCTCTCTTCAATATCTTCTTAATCAGGCGGATTCCGCGTTCCAAAGACTTCCAGCCTATGATTATCGCATCCTGTCTTCATCTCCAGATGTGTTGCAAGATTTAGGCGTGAGTCCCATCAATTCTTTTAGACCTTTTACCCTTGCACAATTTTCTACTGCACTGCAACCTTTTAAGCTGTTGGCCGCAGGGCAATCTCGATTCGATATCCCACTGAGCCCAACACAGTTTAAGATGATATTAACACCCGGGGAGCTCAACATTTTGAGATCTTCCCCAGCAGGTCAAAGATTTTTGGTTACTATGGAGCGTTTTGAAAATCGGGCTCAGAGGATTTTGACAAGAATTGTCGAACGATCAGCGCAGGCTGGAACAACCGCCGCGGATGGCGCTACAAAGATCGCCACCGCCCGGGATAGGGTGGCGAAAGTGGCATTATTGCCTGAGCCACAAACCGTTTCCTCTGTCGCTGTGGCAGAGCCCGCTATTCTACAGATCACTGAAACCGCTTTAACGGCCCCCATCGCACAGGCCGTCAAGGCGCATGTCGATACACAGGTGGTTAAAGACCTTGTCACACCACAAAGTGTCGAACGGATCTTGGGTATGGCTTCACAGGCCCCGAATCCTCCAGTAGTAACATCGGTCGGCCAAATCTATTTTGATCAATTGAACCTGAGTCTGAGGGGTCAACTCTACGGCGTTCAAAATCATCCTCTCTTCCAGTCAGTAATCGCTCTTGCGGAACAGGCGAAACTTCAAAATACGGCCGCGACCTTTAGCCAAAGCATTTTCTTAAATGACCCCACCCTCACGCAGGAAGGTCTTGACCTTCTCTTAAAGCGGACAGAAGGCCGCCTCTTTTTCTTGCCGAGAAACCAGGCTGATTCGATACGGTTGAATATTCCGAAGGAAAGAGTCGTGAGCCAGCTGAGCGACCTTTCCGCAAAAGGGATCAACGGCATCGTGGTGGCATTCCTGAATCATGCAGACCGGTTGAATCTCGGCATTGATGAGACGCGCCTCCTCCTTCCCGACCAGACGATTGCAGGACAATCCCACGTGACTCCCATCGAAGTCAAAGTGAACGGCGCGAACGCGTTGACAGTGGTCGAGAAGGCGTTCGCCCTGGCCCTGCATAAAGGAGATCCAAACGCCCTCGATGACGGGGCAAAACTCTATCTCGCCTACCTCGCAGATCTTCCCTCAAGCCACGCCCTTGTGGCCGAAATCAAGGTTGCGAACGCAGCCACAGTATTTGCCGGATTCGTCAATAAAGGATTGTAAGTCCCTCTCTTTTTTTCCTTGACAGGTATACATTTGTATGGTATACTTTTGTATACTTAAAGGAGGCCTTATGGGACTTTCTCTCACCAAGCGGCAGAAACAGATTCTTGATCATGTCAGCCAATCCATTCAAAAGGAGGGCTATCCTCCTTCCATTCGGGAGATCGGAGAAGCGCTCGGGATCAAAAGCCCAAGGGGTGTGGTCGGACATTTGGAGGCGCTTGAAAAGAAAGGTTACCTTTCACGTGAGCGGGGAGCCCGCACGATTAAAATCAAGGGAGGAGCTGCACCACTCTCCAAACAGGAAAATGCCATTCCCCTTTTGGGTGCCATCGCTGCGGGCTCTCCCCTTCTCGCCCAGGAAAATATCGATGAACACCTTTATGTGGATGAACGCTTTGTCTCCGGGAAAAATGTTTTCGCCTTAAAAATAAAAGGGGAGAGCATGATCGGAGCCGGAATCCTGAATGGCGATTATGTATTCGTCCGGCAACAGCCCAAGGTCGATGACGGCGAAATCGCCGCGGTGCTTCTGGATGACGAAGCAACCGTGAAACGGGTCCGTTGTGACAGAGGGCTCCTCCGCCTCATCAGTGAGAACCCCACCATGAAACCGATTGAGGTAAAAGAACACGAAAAACGGGTCCAAATCCTAGGGAAGGTAGTCGGGGTTATGCGGAAATTATAAGCGATGCGGTTTCCCACCGACCGCGAATTTGATGAGGCACGGAACATAAACCGAACCTTGGAATACAAACCGATGCTGAATCACATGAGCGGGAGCGTGGGAACCGCGGCGCAACTAGGATTAATAATACATGCAACGTATCAGTAATCCTCCCAATCCTTATGAATCAAATTACAGGGAATATCTCGAGGAACCACCGCTCACAGAGCTCGAGGTCTACGAGGACAATTCCCAGACGATCCTTTCCAAAAATGACAGCCCCGACCTTTCCTTCCGCTGGAGTCTCAATCCCTATCGAGGCTGTATGCATGGCTGCTCCTACTGTTTTGCTCGCCCAACGCATGAGTATCTCGGGTTCGGCGCAGGGACAGATTTCCAGACCAAAATTGTCGTGAAACCGAAAGCGCCGGAACTATTGAGGGCCCACTTCCGCAAAAAATCGTGGAATGGAGAGCTTATTCTTTTTTCCGGAAACACCGACTGTTACCAGCCGCTTGAGGCAAACTGGCAACTGACGCGACGGTGTCTTGAAGTCTGCCTCGAATTTCAGAATCCGGTCTCGATCATTACCAAATCGTATCTCGTCACGAGAGACATCGATCTTTTGAAGGCACTCGGCGAAAAGGCGTTTGTGCAGGTTTTTTTCAGCATCCCCTTCCTCGATCAGGACGTTTCGCGTGCCCTCGAACCCTATACGGCCCCTCCCTTAAGACGTTTTGAGGCGATGCAAGAACTTTCCCGCGCAGGAATCAAAACGGGGATTTCTCTGGCACCGCTCATCCCGGGCTTGAACGATTCGGATATGCCGCGCCTTCTTGAAAAAGCGAAGGCCTCCGGGGCGGCCTGTGCCTTTACGGCACTTCTCCGTCTTCCCGGAAATGTGCAGTCGGTTTTTTTGGAGGCACTGAAACAGCATTTCCCGATGCGGGCAGAGAAAGTGGAGCATCGGATCAGGGAACTTCGCGGAGGCAAACTTTACAATTCTAACTTTTTTGAACGGCAGCGCGGAGAAGGAGAGTATTGGGAGAGTCTCATGAAAACCTTCGAGGTCTACCAGAGGAAATTCGGACTCAATTGTTCCCCGGAAGTTCCTTCCCCTTCAACGTTTTGCGTGCCATCCAAACAACAGGAATTTAGTTTTATATAGTGTAGCGGGGTGTCGCAGGCGTCCGGGGCCGAGGGGTGGCGCGAGAAGGGGCATCCCCGTTTTCGCCCGCAGCAAGAGCGAGGACGAAAACGGGGATATCGAGCGGCAGGACCCCGAGGCGGGATGACTGTGTTAAGCCGAGACGGGGCCCCCGCTGGATGAGGTGAGGTGAGGTGAGGTGAAAGATGCCGAAAGTCGTGACCATAGGAATTTTCAGAATCCGGACAAGGATGGCGATTCTGATTTTATTTTGGGTCCTTTTTGTTTAACTAAGAAACATCAAGGAGGGAATTCTCTCCGCCGAAGGGGTTTGGCAGACGGACAGCCGCTTTGGGATCAACCTGCCATATTCCGTCGACATAAAATTGGTACTGGTAAGAACCGGAGGGGAGAAGGAGGGCCGCTTTCCAGGTGCCATCCTTCATCTTTTTCATCGGGTGCATCTCAGAATCCCAGTCATTGAAGTCCCCGACGAGAGCTACCGATTCGGCGTGAGGGGCCTCAAACGTAAAGGGGACTGTTTTTCCGGACCTTTTTTCCTTCAGACTTTCCTCAAGCATCCGGCTCGCTTCACGCATTTGGGGAAGTCTTTCTCTCACAAATTGGCCAATCAGGTCACTTCCATTTTGAGAGAGATCCATAAAACAGACTCCGTAGTGAGAGTTCTCTCCTGCCTCTGTTTTCCAGATGACCTTTCCCTCTGCTTCGATGCCTGATTTCCGTTTTGGAAAGAAAAGCGTCAGGGAAAGTGGACTGGGAAGTTCCACATGCTCTTTGAGTTCAAAGGAAATCCCTCCCAAACTCAAATCTCGCAGATATCCGTAAATGAGACGGCCGGCGGGTCCCTGCACCTCTACCGTTAAAGGAAGACCCCTCTTTTCGACCGGCAGAATGGGAAGTCGCGTCCAGCGTCGCTTTTCTTCTCCTACTCCTTTCGAAGTCGCCTCCTGATGTTTCACTTTTTCCAAAGCGGCTTCGAGTTCACGACGATAGGAAATCTCATGATCACACCGCGCTGACAGTTCCCGAAGTTCCTTCAGCAGGTCTTCCTGAAGCGCCACCTTTTCACTCAGTTCAGACTGAACGGCTTGGAGACGTTCGGAAAGTTCCATCCGTTCTCGAGCAAGCGTATGCAGGTCGCCTGTGTCTTTCTCAAATTCTTTTTGGAGAGTCTCTTTTTCCTTGGAGAGGACACTGAGTTGTGATTGAAGAGAACGCGCCTCTTCTTCACGGCGTGTGATCGCCTCGGCGTAATGCGCCTCATGAGAAACTGATTCCTCTTTCAAAGTGATAACCCGCTTTGCCATTTCCCATGACCGTGTCTTTTCCCGGCGGAGCAGCCGGTCCTGAATCAAAAAAAACAACGAGCCCCCACCGAGGGTGAAAAAGAATGCGATCCCGTAGAGAAAATAAGAGTGCTTGTACCAGGGTGTGGGGACAATCTCTTGAGAAGTTTGAGTGGGTATCGGGAGCTTCTTTTGAGCGGCAAAAGAATCAGGCTGAGGGGTGTCACTCTTTTCTTTCACAGGCAATACCTTGGCCATCGCTTGTTGTAAAGCACCTCTCAATTCCTCCTGACGGGCCTCACTCGGAGGAGTCGTGAGCGGCAACGAGGTGAGCATCACCTTTCCCGTTGCAAGCTCCTTCCCCGGAACTTGTTCCGGATGGCGGATCACAAGAATAATCGAATGAGGACCATCAAACACTTCATAAGTAGTATCCGCGAGGAGATGAAATGTGAGAGTCTTGAGAGGTCTTTTTGTGTCGGGGAGAGAATTTCTGAAATAACTCGCCTCTATCCCTTTCACGATCCCTTTCTGGATCGGGATGGACTCTTGCATCCTGCTATAGACGGTGTTATGAAAAAAATGGAAGATGATTCTGGGAGGATTGGACTGGTATCTATGACGATAGGCCACGGGTCCGGAGGTGTTGATCACGATGCGCGTTGCATCAGGAACTTTTGATTCTTCCGCGTCAGAAACGGCGTTCCATACGAGACAGAGGATTCCTAGGAGCAAAATCGTCCAGAGACTCTTCTGTCCTTTCATCTTACAGTTCCTTAACAGCATCGTTTTCCAGAATATCCTGTAACGTCAACTCGGGCAGGATCCGACACGCCGCAACATTCTCCCGGACCTGCTCCACCTGAACCCTGCCGATCAACTGTCCCTGCCTGTAAATGTTGAGGAGCGTCCCGACGGAGAGCTCTTTTTCACTCCCTAGATTCACGACGACAAACTGGAATTTGCGATTCACGACCAACACTTTTCCCTCAAGAGCGGGTGTCGCACTCACCACAATCTGGCCGAGGTCCACCTCCTCGGGGGAATGCGCCATGAGTTTGCTGAGCTCGGTCTTGAGAGATTTTTTTTCGCTCTCGGCGCTCAACAGGGCATTGTTGAGACTGCTCCTTTCCTTTGCGAGAGCCTGTTTTTCTGAGCGCTCCCTTGCCGCCTCATTCTGAAGACGGCTCAGCTTTTTCTCAAGCCCTTTGAGCTTGACCAGCGTCAAAAGGTTATTGTGCTTGAGAGCCAGGAATTCACGCTCTAATTGAATTGATCTTTCCTCGTGGGAGGCAAGTTCTTTTTCCAACTGTTGGTTGGTCTGTCTTGCCTGTAAGAGGGTTTCTTCCGCATCGAGGCGCCGGCTCTGTTCCCTGTCTCTCAAAACCACCATCACACCGGTCGAGGCCGCGAAGGAAGCGGTTAAAATAACAAGAAGTCCCGTGATAAACCATCTTCTGAAATTCATCGTGTGAAATCCTTAAAAATAAAAAATCCAAGCTTCTCTGCTAAGAAACTTGGATATTTCCATTAACCGTTTTTCGTCTCTGTCGAACCACAGGCGGATTCATCCCTCCTCGCCGGTGCCCGATTTCAGAGTTATTTTACCACGCATTGAATTTGTTGTCAACTCTTTTTTTAAATGAAGCCCAGACTTACGGAGCGTAAGCGTTCGTAAGTCTGTGGCTGAATTTACCCCACATGCTTCGCTTTGCGAAGCAAAGCGTGTGGGGTTCAATTCGCCCCGCTTCTTGCATTCTGCAAGAATGCAGCGGGGCTCATTGAAGGCGCTGCGTCCGGACCTTCGCTTCCTTCAAAAGACGGAGAGACACCTCATCCAAAGAATACCCGACACTATAAATGACCTTCTGAATTCCCGTGTTGATGATCATTTTCGTACAGATGAGACACGGAGAAAAAGTGGTGTAGAGTATAGCGTCCCGGAGATTGACGCCGTGGTAAGCCGCTTGGGTAATGGCATTTTCTTCCGCATGAGAACAAAAACATTCTTCGAGGTGACTGCCCTGGGTTCCGTAATGGTTGCATCTCGGGCACCCGCCTTCATTGCAGTTTTTGACGCCGCGGGGCGTTCCGTTGTATCCCGTCGAGATGACCCGCCGGTCCTTTACAATGACGGCCGCAACTTTCCGCTTGATGCAGTTTGAACGGAGGGCAACGACCTTGGCGATCCCCATGAAATAGTCATCCCAGTCGGGCCTCGGGTTTTTTTTTGAGAGTGCGACAAAAAGTTGCCGCAGTTTCGCATCCAAAGCCGCGAGGGGTCCGTGATTCACAACTACCCGATCGGCCATCCGGAGCGTCTGATGAAGCTGTTGATCTTCACGGATATGACTTTTTGCTTCGAGCCGTTCAAGGCGAAGGAATTCTTCGAATGTTTTGGGGTCTTTTTCACGTCCCCGGCGCTTCAGTCTCTCAAAGCGGAGTTTCTGTGGCGCTTCGACCCGAAGAAGCACAAAATCTTTCCGACGGCGGAGAACCTTGACTTCCATCGGATGCCGGATGGAATCAACGACATAATTTTTATCGATGTCCATCTGCGAGAGGACTTCTTCGGCGAGGACGCCAGGCCCTTCTTCCAGACGGAGCTTGTTCCCCGTATCCACAAGACTTTTACGGGTAATCGGCTTTTTCTTTTTACGGAGATAGTCCCGAATGACATCAGAAAGAGAAAGGTAATGGAACCCTCTTTCTTTCAGAAAGTTAGCCACTTCCCCTTTTCCGGAACCGTTTTTACCCGTTAAGCCAATAATCATAGGCACCTTTTGTATCTTATTATATCCAAATGAGAAGTGTTTGACAATGGGAAAAAAGTGAGCTTATAATAGTCAAAGAGGTTCAACCAAAATGCAAATTTTTTTAGGGATCTTTTTCGGTCTTCTCTTGGCTCTGGGGTTGTTTATTTTTCTTCTTCCCAAACTGATGTCCATGTTCCAAGACCGGTTTGCAAAACTCTCCCAAGATGCGCTCAATAAGAACAGTGAACAGTTTCTAACGCTTGCAAAAGAGCGCTTGGCAACAGAACAATTAAAAGGTGTTTCAGAATTGGAACAAAAAAAACAAGCAGTTGAATCTGCTATCAAAGGACTCACTGAACATTTGGAAAGTTATGAAAAATTAGTCAAGGGCTTTGAGAAAGACAGAGATATGAAGTACGGCGGTCTTTCAGACCAACTCAAAAACGCCGTTGAACAAACAGATAAGTTACATACATCCACTGAGAAATTAAACAATATTCTAGGCAACGTGAAATTGCGCGGACAATGGGGCGAACGGATCGCTGAAGATATTCTTCGCTTCTGTGGCTTCCAGGAGGGAATCCACTATGTGAAAAACAAGAAACAGGAATTCCAGACAACCCGTCCGGACTATACCTTTTTCCTCCCGGGGAGTGAAAGAAAAGTCCACATGGATGTGAAATTTCCGCTAGACAAATACCGCCAACTTTTTGACACCAAAGATGACGGTGAGCGAAAACGACTGCAGGAAGGCTTTATTAAGGATACTAGGGATCGTATAAAGGAACTGCAGACGCGAGAATACATCAATCCAGAAGAACAGACTTTAGACTTTGTTATTCTCTTCATCCCAAATGAACAGGCCTATGGATTTATCCACGAAACTTCTCCTGGGCTCCACGATGAAGCGCTAAATCAGAAAGTCATTCTTTGTTCTCCATTTACCTTATATGCTGTTGTGTCTGTTATCCGCCAAGCGCATGACAATTTTTATATCACGCAAGCCGTACGAGAAATTGTGACAAAGATACATGGTTTCATAAAGACTTACGGCATTTTCAAAGAACGATTTAAAGAACTTGGGGAAAGACTTGATAAGGTAAGCGAAAAATATTCTGAGATTACTGAGACGAGCTACCGCATGCTTGAAGCGAAAATCAGGCAGATTGAGGAATATCGAAAGGGACAGAAAATTCCCGAAACCCTTCCAGAATTCGAAGAAGAAATCAAGATCCCCGAGAAGATTTAATCTCTTCCAGGAGATTCCCTACCTTTTGTCCGATCAGATCCCGAACCTCCCTGAAGACATCGAGATCCTTTCCCTTCGGATCAGGAATTTCCCATGAAAGCGTGGCCTTGGACGGGATAAAAGGGCACTCTTCCCCGCATCCCATCGTGACGACATAATCGAAACTTTTTTCAGGAAGATCCTGGATCGATTTGGAATTTTTCCGGGAAAGGTCGAGTCCCTTCTCCTGCATCACCTGAATGGCCTGAGGATTCACTTTTCCTTTTGGGTGGGAACCGGCGCTATAGGCCTTCACCCCTTTCGCGCCGAACGATTCGGCAAAAGCCTCGGCCATTTGACTGCGGCAAGAATTCTCAACACAGACAAAAAGGATTTTAAGAGGAGTGTTCAACTGGCATAGACGGTGGGATCGGAAAGGGCGGCGTTCCGAAAGGCGCGCCTCCGTTCGGCGCATTTGTTACAGGCGCCGCAGTGGCTTTCGCCCCGGGGAGAAAAACAGGAAAAGGTGAGTTCGAGGGGAAGCTCCTTTCCCTTGAACACCACCTCCTTCTTTGAGAGATGGGCAAAAGGGGTGATGATGGTCAGGTCAAACCGGAGCCCTTCGGAAAAACTCGCCTCGAGCGTCTCAAAAAAACTGGGGGTCGCATCCGGAAAAGGATTTCCGCGCAAGATGCCGATGGCGAGAGTAGGAATATCTTTCAAGCTGCACCAGACTCCCGCTTTTGCAAGAAGAAAAATATTTCTCCCGGGAATATAGACCGCCGAATCTTCTGAGGAGGCATCCGGAACCCCCTTTCCTGTAACGCTCCAGTGGGTCTTTTGCAGATCCCGAATAGGAAGGTCTAAGAGACTGATCGGCTGAACCGCCGAATGGGTAAGACGATCGAGGAAACGTTTGAGCCACTTCATTTCCGTTTCCTCCCAGCGGAGGCCGTTTCGAATATAAAGCGGGTAGACCTCGGCATACTCCTTGGTGAGTTCTGCAAGGAGGACCGCACTATCGATCCCTCCACTTGCAAGAATAGCCACCGCTTCTTTTCGTGCCACTTTTCCCCCCTTCGCTTGAAAGTATCAAATCATGGTCAAAAAGTCTATCGTTTTGTTATAATAGAGCCCATGCAGATTGAAGGACGCATTGCCCTTGTGACAGGATCGGCCCAGCGGATCGGCCGTGCGGTCGCCCTAGCCCTCGCCGCAAAAGGGGTTCATGTGGTGATCCATTACCAGCATTCGTCGGAGGAAGCGAGGGCGACTGTAGCGGAGTGCCGTCGCCGCGGCGTCCGTTCCATTTCCGTGCGAGCGGACCTGAGCCGGGGCCGGGAAGTAGAACGCCTTTTCCGAAAAATCGTTGAGATTTTTGGGACCCTCGATATCCTCATCAACAATGCGGCGATTTTTCCGAAAACCCCTTTTCTCACCTGCACCGAAGCGGAGTGGGACCGTATCCTCGATACAAATCTTAAAGGAACTTTTCTCTGCGCCCAAAAAGCGGCGGGGATCATGCTGAAAAAAGGACAAGGAAAAATTATCAATATTGCAGACTGGAGCGGCATGCGGCCTTATGCGGATTACCTCCCCTACTGCGTTTCAAAAGGAGGGGTGATCACCCTCACGAAGGCCCTTGCCCTGGAACTTGCACCGAAGATACAGGTCGCCGGTATCGCCCCAGGCCCTATTCTCCTTCCCAAAAACTTTACGAAAAAAGAGGCAGAAAAGATAAAAGGAAAAGTACCCCTCAAGCGGATTGGGTCTCCGCAGGACATTGCACGCACGGTCCTTTTCCTTCTGGAAGGGACCGATTTCATCACCGGCTCAACAGTCCTTGTTGATGGCGGCGAATCGATCGCATAAATGAAGCCGAGACTTATGGAGTGCCTGCCCTGGCAGGAAATATCGGCAGGCCAGGGAAGCGAACATAAGTCTCTGGCTGAATTTACCCCACATGCTTCGCTTTGCGAAGCAAAGCGTGTGGGGTTCAATTCGCCCCGCTTCTTGCATTCTGCAAGAATGCAGCGGGGCTCATTGAAGGAGGAAAAGATGTATCGGGTGACACGGCAGATTTTCTTTTGCTACGGCCACCGTCTTTTAGACTACGAAGGCAAGTGCCGCAATTTCCATGGCCATAATGGCAAAGTGGAGGTGGAACTAGAAGCAGAGACGCTGGATGGACGGGGGATGGTTTATGATTTTACAGAAATCAAATCGGTGATCAAGGATTGGATCGACGAGAAACTCGACCATCGGATGATCTTAAACCGGAAAGACCCTCTTCTGGGAGCCCTTCAAAAAGCAGGAGAACCTCTTTATCTGATGGATGAAAATCCTACCGCAGAGGCGATTGCAAGACTGATTTACGAATATGCCCTCTCGAAGGGTTTTCCTATTTCAGAAGTCCGTCTCTGGGAAACGGACGAGTCCTTTGCGACCTACCACCGTTAAAGGGCCTGAAACACTTCCTCGATGTGGCCGTCGACTTTGACCTTCGGAAAGATCTTTTTGATCTTTCCGTCCTTTCCGATCACAAAGGTAGTCCGTTCGATCCCCATAAAAATTCTTCCGTAAAGTGATTTTTTCTTGTACACCCCGTACGTTTCGGAGATTTTCTTGTCCTCATCGCTCAAAAGGGAAAAAGGAAGGTCATATTTCTTTCGGAATTTGTCATGGCTCTCCAGCGAATCGTGGCTCATCCCGAAAACCACCGTATCTTTGGCGGAGAGGCGTTTGAGGTTATCTCGAAAGTCACACGCTTCTCGGGTGCATCCCGGGGTATCATCCTTCGGATAAAAATAGAGGACGACATTCTTCCCGCGGAGCTCTTTTAAAGACATTTCCTTTCCTTCTGTGGATTTTGCCTTAAAGTCAGGCGCAAGATCTCCAACTTTTAGTTCCTTTTCCATAGAATCCTCCTTCGTGTTATTTTCCAGCAAGCTTTAAAGGATCGAGAATTTTCCGAACTTTCGCGGCAGGCAAACCACTGAGTTCCTCTGCGACCTCCCGTATCGAACGGCGACTTCGCACAGCCTCTTTGACGATCTTGGCGGCTTTGAGATAACCGATGTGGGGATTTAAAGCGGTGGCAAGCGAAACGGTTTTCTCTGCAAAGGCGCGGCACTGCTCCCGATTGGCCTGAATCCCGTCAATGCATCGCGCCGCAAGGACTGTTGTGCACTGCGTGAGGATCTTTATCGATTCAATCAGATTATACGCAATGAGGGGCATCATGACGTTCAGTTCCAGTTGTCCCGCCTGAGCCGCCATCATGACGGCTGTATCATTTCCAATCACTTGATAGGCGACCATATTGGTCATCTCGCACATTACCGGATTCACCTTTCCGGGCATGATGGAGGAACCGGGTTGTACTGGCGGAAGGACGATTTCGTTCAGTCCCGTCTGGGGACCCGAACTGAGAAGCCTCAGGTCATTGGCAATCTTGGTGAGATCCACGGCCAAAAGGCGGAGTGCGGCGGAGGCGTTCAGAAAATCGGCCATATTCTGCATCATTTCCACCAAATCCTCTGCTTCCCTAACAGGAAAATGGGTCAACGTTCTCAAGGTGCGCACCACTCTCCGACGATACTGAGGGTGGGTATTAAGGCCTGTCCCCGCCGCTGTTCCGCCGATATTGAGTTCCAAAAGATCGCTTTTCGCCTTTTGAATGCGCTGACGCGATTTCCGGATCATCCCTTCAAACGCCAAAAAATCCCTTCCGAGACGGATCGGAACCGCATCCTGCAGATGGGTCCGGGCGGATTTCACGACAGAATGAAAAGCGACCCCTTTGCGGTGAAAGGAAGATTCGAGTCGCCTGAGCGACTCTTCAAGGGATGTAAGAAGGGGTAGTGCCGTAAGACGAATTGCCGTGGGAATCACGTCATTCGTTGATTGCGCTTTATTCACATGGTCATTCGGATTCACGAGTTTATAGTCGCCGCGCCGGCCGTGCAATCTCTGAATCGCCCGATTGGCGATCACTTCATTAACATTCATATTCAAAGAGGTGCCGGCACCCGCCTGATAGATATCGACGACGAACTGGTCCTTCAGTCCGCCACGGATGATTTCGTCTGCAGCTTTCAGGATTGCACGACCGATTTTCGGGGTAAGAAGTCTGAGTTCAAGATGCGTTTTGGCGGCGGCATATTTAATCTGGGCCATCGCGACAACCATCTCGTGGGGAAGGGTCCTCCCGCTGATCGGAAAATTCTCCCGCGCGCGCTCAGTCTGGATCCCGTAGTACACCTCGAAAGGGAGCGCTTTTTTTCCTAAGGCATCTTCTTCGATACGCTTTCTCATGAGGGGTCAGAAAACTCCTTTTGTCGCAAAAGAGAAGTTAGCTCTCCGAGGATCATTGCAATCGCACGATCTCCTCCCTTAATGATTTTACAACCTGCCGCATCCCAATGTCCCCCTCCCCCAAATTTTTCCGCGACCTTTGCCACGTTGATGTCAGCGCGGGAACGGAGGCTGACACGGAGGGTCCCGTCGGTTTGTTCCCGAAAAAAAACAGTCACCCAAACACCGTCGATTGTGCGAATCGCATCCGCGACGTCGTCTACATCACTTTCCTTGCCGCCCATTTCTGTAAAATCTTCCTGACGCAGGACCGACCACGCGAGTTTTCCGTCACAATCTAAGATGACACGGGAAAGACTAAGTCCGAAAAGGCGGCAAGCGGTAACATCCTTTTTCCAAAAAATTTCCTGAACAAAGCTCGCAAAATCTACTCCCTTGTTCAAAAGTTCGGAGCAAATCTTAAAAGTTCGTTCGGTCACATTGGGAAGGCGGAAAGAGCTCGTCTCGACAACAAGAGAAGTCAGAAGACACTTGGCAATGGTCAGATCGATTTCAACCCCGAGCGCATTCAAGAGATGATAGACCTCTTCTCCTGCGGCAGCGATACTGCTGTCAATCAGAAGATAATCCCCGAAGTGGTTTCCGACATCGTGATGGTCGATCTGAAGGATTTTTTTGGAACGGGAGAAGGCTTTCTGCGTTGTTCCTAAAAGTTCCAGCGCCCCGCAGTCAACGGAAATCGCAAGATCCATCCCCTCTTCATAGGCCGTTAACACCCGGTCGGCGCCGGGAAGAGACTTGTAGCGGTCCGGAACGCCATCTTGGCTGACCATGACGATCTTTTTGTTCAGCCGCTCCAGTCCTAATCCCAACGCAAGGAGGGAGCCGATGGTATCCCCATCCGGATTGATGTGGCTGGCAATCAGAATCCGGTCTGAATTCTGGATGCATGCCGTCGCCTTTTCAAGGTCCCAAGCCAAGAGATGTTTCACGGGTCTAGAGACTTAACCCTTTTAAGAGCATTTCAATTGATTTTGCGCTGGCAACGATCATTGGCGTGTCTCTCACGGTATAACGGCTCCCTTCCGTTTCCCGAAGCCGCTGCACCAAATTTTCGAAATCGGAGGGCTCGTCCGCTTCGAAGGCGAGCACAAAATCCTGATCGCCGAGCCCAAACGCATAGGTGGTGTTTAATCTCACCGAAGGATACTCATGGGCCACCCGTAAATGTTCGTTCATGATTTCCTGACGCCTTTCGAAAGGAAGGAGATACCACTCCCGTGACTTGACAAAAGGATAGACGAAAAGGAATTTTTTGGGAGGATCGTCCTTTTCAAACGCCTGCTGATGGGGTAGTGCGTACTGCGACGGTTTTTTGAGCGCAACGAAACTGTATACCAGAGACAGATATTTCCCGAGCTCCGTCTGATAAAGATCAGTCACGAACTCTTGAATTTTTTCAAGGTCCTCGGTAATGGTCCAGAGGAGAAAATCGATTTCCGCCCGAAATCCTAGCGTCAAATAAGGTCGTATCTTGAGAAAATTTCTTTTCCCTTCGAGGAACTCTTGAAACTTCCTCACCGCAGCAAGTCTTTCCTTTTCTCCGCTTCTCCGAAACGAAGGGTCCACTTTAAAGAAGAGGAAATCGACATAGAGTGTTTTACTCTCGGTCGCCATCTTAAATCCGCATCCCCTCCAAAATTTCCTTTCCCAAAAGGTTTGCCGCTATGAAGCGGCGCTCTCCATTCCCGCAGGACAAGACAACTTCTCTCTCTTCCCCATGTTCAGGGGAAGCGTAACGGAGGACGAGACTTGCCACCACCCGTTCATTCTCTGGAGTGTTCTCTCCCATCACAAGGGTAGAAGGGCCTGGAAAATTCACTGCCCGGAAAAGAGGCCGTGTCGCTCCGTAATATTCCAAAATATCGTTTTCCGATTCATTTCTTCCGACAATCAATTTTGTTGCAGGATTCAGACGAAAATGTCTCCCGATCCGCAATAGTTCCATATCCTCAATGTCAAGAGAGGGGGTATGTTCGAAAAGATCTTTCACGCGTCGGGAAAAACTTTCATCCGTCAAAAGACACCCTCCCGCAGGTGTCGGATAATTCCGTATTCCCTCTTCTTCCGCCAGTGCCATCTGAATTTTACGACTCCGTCCGGAAATTCCCAGAAGCTTTGACCGGTCCACAACGCCCACCTCTTCAGGAATCGTCGGATCCAATACATGCGCCGAAAGGGGGCGCAGAATCAGCCTCTCGAGGCGACAATCCCGCTCGATTGTCTTCAAACTGCCCAACATTTGTGATTTCGGACGCTGACCCAGCACTTCTCCTGTGATCAGAAAAGAAGCATCGATCGATTCCATGTATACTTTTGCCTTGCGATACATATGAATGCGGCAGTCCACGCACGGATTCATCGCCCGCCCATAGCCGTATTTGGGATTTTGGATGACATCCAGATAATCTTCTTGCATTTTAAAAACCATGATCGGAATCCCGAAAAGTTTTGCCGCGGAATACGCTGCACTGCGATCGCAGCAACCCCACGGCATGGCAAAGTGAAGGCCGATGACCTCGATCCCCTGATTGAGGACGACTTTTGTAGCGAGTGTGCTGTCCAGTCCTCCCGAAAGAAGCGAAACGGCTTTGCGATTCATAGGGAAATGAGGACGTCTTCCCCTTCCATTTTCACCGGATAACATTCCGTCCGAATGGAAGACTCGACGGGACTCACACCGCTCGTCACATCGTACTGCCAGCCGTGCCAGGGGCAGGTCACGACCGTTCCTTCGAG
>Ga0105164_10000515_pt1 | contig 27237 bp, 32 predicted proteins | sample VDWuncwatermetaG_FD_89674 | JGI IMG/M metagenome (GOLD analysis project Ga0105164, IMG submission 89674) | Wastewater microbial communities from Netherlands to study Microbial Dark Matter (Phase II) - VDW unchlorinated drinking water | ecosystem: Environmental > Aquatic > Freshwater > Drinking...
GCCGGGCGCGCGCCCGGCTCAGCACATCCTCGAGCCCCGGCACCGCGGCCGGCGCGGGCACGGGCGAGGGAACGACCCGCTCATCGAGCCCCGTCAGGAAGCCCAGCTTGAACTGCGCGACCTGCTCGGCCGCGCGGGCGCTCTCGAGCTGGGCCGCCTGCTGCGCGACCTGCGACTCGGCGGCGAGGTACTCGCTCGCGCGCGCGCGCCCGACCTTGCGGAACTCCTTGAGGTCCCGGACCCGGTCCTGGGTGATAACAAGGAGGGCTCCACGAATGCGGATGTCCTCCTGCGCCGCCAGCAAATCGAGGTACGCTCGCGCCGCGTCGCGATAGAGCAGCTGCTTGGCGCGAGCGAGCCTCAGTTCCGCGGCGCGGCCGAGATCCTTCGACGACCGGTAGGCGAGGAACTCGCGCAGGCCGGAGAACAGCGGCTGGTGGAGCGCGACCCAGCCCTGCTCGCGCTGGCGCTGGAGGAACAGGCCGGAGGCCCCGCGCGGAACGTCCTGAAAGGTCACGGTGCCCATCAGATTGACCTGAGGCAGCACGTGGGAAAAGACCTCGTCGGCCTGCGCCAAGGTCTCCTCGTAGGTCGCGCCTGAGATCGCGATCTCCTCGCTGCGCGCCAGCGCGAGCCTGTAGGCCTCGGCCAGGTCGAGCGGGCGGCCCTGTGCGGCCGCGGAAAGGGGGAGAAGCAATATCGCGAGCAGGAGGCGGCTCATAGGGTGACCCCGCTGCCGTTCAGAAAGAAGGCGACGACCTTCTCGGCCTCGCGCTCGAGCGGACGGTCGTGGCCCTCCATGACCTTTCGCATCGTCAAGGTGCGGCACAGGCTGAAGAACGCGCCGACCGCGAAGCCGAGATCGGCCGGCAACGCGCCGTCCTTGGAGACGCGCTTGATGATCGCGCTCATCCGCTCCTGGTTGGCGCGGAACTTGTCCATCAGCTTTCCGCACGACTTGTCACCGCAGCCGGGGAAGCGCCCGGTGCCGGCCTGCGCCATGAAGTCGCGGCTGTGATCGAAGTGGCTGAGCACGACCTTAGCGGTCGCCAGCAGCAGATCCTTGCCCTCGAGCCCGGTCTTGGGGAGGGCCTCGAGCTCGAGGCCCAGGCCGTCGACGAGGTCGGCGAACACGGCGGTGAACAGCTCGTCCTTGCTCTTGTAGTGGAGGAACAAGGTGCCTTTGGCCACGCCGGCCTCGCGGGCGATGTCGTCGAGCACGATGTCCTGAAAGCCGCGCTTGACGAGCATGCGGCGCGCGGCGGCGAGGATCTTGCGCTTCTTGGAGTCGGGGTCGCGGACGACGGGCTTGACGGTTGACATGGGGATGTTCCTATTATGACTGACTGGTTAGTCATTATCCTAGCAGAAGAGGATTCACGGCGCAAGCCGGGGGACGTTGCGCTATAATGCCGCCCATGAAACAACCCCTCGCCGCCGCTCTGCTGATCGCGCTCTCGGCCCTCTCCGCCTCGCCGTCCGCCGCGAAACAGTGGAAGAACTCCGTCGAGTTTTCCTATATGACCGCCAACGGCAATACGAAGCTGCAGTCGCTGTCGGGCCGCGACGCCTTCACCTACGATTTCAGCGAGAAGACCAAGGCCGAGCTCGAGGCCGGCGGCAACGGCGCGCGCACCGACCGCCAGGTGCAGGCGGAGCAGTACTACGCGGTGGAAAAAATTTCACGCAAGCTCACCGATCGCGACTACGTCTTCGAGCGCTACCGCTGGGACCGGAATTTCTTCGCCGGCATCAAGCACCGCCACGATTTCGCCGTCGGTCTCGGGCGTGAGCTGTGGAAAACGGACAGGAACCTGCTCATCGGCGAGGCGTCGCCCGGTTATGTCAACGAAGAGCGCATCGGCGCCAACCACGTGAGCTACGCCTCCGCCCGCCTGTACTCGAAGTACAGCCGCAAGCTCAATGAAACGGCGTCGTTCACGCAGGATGCGGAGTACATCCAGAGCCTCGCCGACAACCGCGACCGGCGCGTCAACGCGGAGACGACGCTGACGGCGGCGCTGACGAGCGTGCTCTCGGTCAAGAATTCCTTCCAGGTGAAGCACAACAGCCGCCCGCCCGCCGGCAGGCGCAAGGACGACACGATCCTGATGATCGCGCTGCTCGCGAGCTTCTAGCCGCCGGGACGCTGCGGGCCCGGCACAGACGCAACCGGGGAAATCCCTCCAGCCTCTAGCGTCCGGCGCGGAGCAGGACGAGCGCGACGAGAGCGGGCAGGGCCTGGATCAGCGCGATCCTCGGGCTGACCGTGGCCGCGCCGAAGGCGCCCGCGATGATGACGCAGGCAAGAAAGAAGGTCTTGATCGCGAGGCCGGATTCCGGCGGGGCAGAAAGCCCCCAAACGAGGCCCGCGGCGAGAAATCCGTTGTACAGGCCTTGATTCATCGCGAGCTTCGCCGAGCCCGCGGCCGCCTCCGGGGTCTGGGCGAACACCTTGAGGCCGAACGGCGTCGTCCATAGGAACATCTCGAGGATCAGGAAGGCGGCGTGCTCGAGCGCCACGAAGGCGACGAGCGCCGAGGACGGCGTCATTGCGGCGGGTTTTCGGCTTCTCGCGCCTTCTTGTTCGCCGCGTCGGCCTTCGCCTTGGCCTCCTCCGCGCGCTTGACGTCGGCCTGGAGATCCTGGACGTACTTCACGGCCTTGTTCGGCTCCATCGGGGTGCCGGGCGCGGGCTCGGCGGCGGACGGCGCCGGGGCCTCCGCGGCGGGCTTGGACTCCTTGCAGGACGCCAGGGCGAGCGCGGCGAGGACGAGGGCGATCTTCATGAGGTCTTCTCCAGAAGCTTGGCTTCGAGTTCGCGCACCTTGCCGATCAGCTCGGGAAGCTTGCCGAGGGCGGAGTTGATGCGGTGCATCTCCTTCGCCGGCCGCGCGGGGGTGCCGAAGTACGCCTGCTTGGGCTCGGTGTCCTGCGCCACGGCCGAGGCGCCCATCACGATCGTGCCCGCGGCGATGCGCAGGTGGTCCTTGACGATCACGTTGCCGGACAGCATGACGCCGTCCTCGAGCACGACCGAGCCGCCGATCGCGGTGTTGCCGACGATGTAGATGAAGCGGCCGACGCGGCAGTTGTGGCCGATGTGCACCTGGTCGTCGGTCTTCGTGTGCCGGCCGATCGTGGTGCTCTCGATCGTCGCCCGGTCGACCGTGTTGGACGCGCCGAGCTCGACGTCGTCGGCGATGATCACGTTGCCGATGTGGGGAATCTTATAACGCTCGCCGGGACGGTCGTAGAAGCCGAAGCCGTCGGCGCCGATCGCGGTGGACGAGTGGATGATGCAGCGCTTGCCGACGACGCAGTCGTAGCCGATCACGGCATTGGAGCGGATGACGGTGTCCTCGCCGATCTTGGCGCGGGACTCGATCACCGCGCCGGGCCAGATCACGGCGCGCGCTCCGATTTCCGCTCCTTCCATCACGACGGCGCCGGGCAGAACGGTCGCCGACGCGTCGATCACCGCGCCGGGATGGACGAGCGGCGACTTTGAGACGCCGGGCGCGAATACGGGGCGCCGGTCGAAATGATTCAGCAGCGCGATGAGGGCGAGGCGGGCGTCGCCCGCGATGACGAGCGCGCGGGGAAACTGGGGAGCGAGCTCGGCGGTGGTCAGGATGATGCCGTGCTCGGCCGCGAGCGGGTGGCGTTTGAGCACCGCCTTCGACTCGATGAAATAGACGAAGCCGTCCTCGAGCGGCTGCTCGGGGGAAAGCCGTTCGATGTCGCGCAGGCCGGCGATCTCGAGGTCGGAGTCGCCTTTGATCTCGGCGCCCAGCAAATTGCCCAGTTCTTTGAGAGTGATGCGTCCATTTTGCCAGTTATCGAAAGGAAATAAAAGCGCGTCGCGGCCGTCGCAAGGATGTGACCCGTCCGTCGTGGCCGCCGCGCCTCGCCCGCGCTATCCTGGTGGCATGAAAATGATCGAGCGCTCCCTCGAGATTCCCGCGGACGGGGTGCGGCTCCACGGCGACCTCGCGATGCCGGAGGGCGCGCGCGGACTCGTGATCTTCGCGCACGGCAGCGGCAGCAGCCGGTTCAGCCGCCGCAACCGTCTCGTGGCCTCGCGTCTGCGGGAAGCGGGCGTGGCCACCTTGCTCATGGATCTGCTGACCGAGGCGGAGGAGCACGCGGACCTCGAGACGGCGGAGTTCCGCTTCGACATCGGACTGCTCGCCGACCGGCTCAAGGCGGCGGCGAAGCTCCTGCGAACGACGCCGGAGACGAGCGGCCTTAAGATCGGGCTATTCGGGGCCTCCACCGGCGCGGCGGCCGCGCTGGTCGCCGCGGCGGAGCTGCCCTGGATAGAGGCCGTCGTTTCTCGGGGCGGACGCCCGGATCTCGCCGGCGATTCGCTGCGTCGCGTCCGCGCGCCGACTTTGCTGATCGTGGGGGGCGACGACGATCCGCGCGTGCTCCGCTGGAACCGCGAAGCGCTGGATGCGCTGGGCGAGCGCAAAGAGCTCTTGCTGCTGCCTGGCGCCGGCCACTTATTCGAAGAGCCCGGCCAGCTCGAGACAGTTGCCGAGGCCGCCGGACGGTGGTTCCGAGATCATCTCTGCGGAAAGATCGCTGCGGTTCGTCGCCGGACGGCCTAAATGGAAAAGCCGGGAACTCAGAGCGCTCTGAATTCCCGGCATTTTGCTTGTAAATTGTACTTATTTTACAAGTAGAAGATAAAGATGGGGTGACCGAGGGGACTTGAACCCCCGACCTCAGCGTTCACAGCGCTGCGCTCTAACCAGCTGAGCTACGGCCACCAGCGGACGGCATTATACCACGAATCCGCCGTTCTCCCACCTAGGCCCTTAGACCCAGAAAGGCCCAGGACCCCCGCCCCATGTCGGTCCAGCACGCCACCGCTATACTTTAGACATGAAGAGAAACATGACGATGACGAGCTGGACCGTCCTCACCATCGCGTTGGCCGCTCTTCTGTGCACCCCTCCGGCGAACGCGGCGAAGACCAAGAAGGCCGTCAAATCCAAGGCCAACCCCGAGGCCCAGCGCCTGATGTCCGCCGGCCTCGCGAACCTGGAGAGCGGCGAGACCTCCGCGGCGATCTCGACCTTCATCAAGGCCGCCCGCAAGGAAGGCTCGGTGTCCACCTACTTCCTCCTCGGCTGGGCTCACTACCAGCGCGGATTCAAGAAAGGCTCGACCGAGTCCGCGGACCGCGACGACGCCCAGTCCGCGATCGACGCCTACGCGATGGCCCTGAGCCTCGACCCCTCGCTCAAGGAGCTGCCCGATGCCTCCCGCTTGTACTTCTCGATGGCCCTGTGCTACGAGGCCGTGCAGTCCTACGACAAGGCACTCGACGCGTACAAGATGGCCTTTCGCGCCGCGCCGAACAAGGCCCTGATCCCGATGAACGCCGCCCGCCTGCGCCTGAAGATGGGCGACACGCCCAAGGCGGTCTCCAACATCGAGCTGGCCATGACCAAGGCCATGAATAACGGCCAGGGCAAGGCCTTGCGCGACGCCGTCCGCCGCGACCCCGCTTTCGCCCCGCTGATCGCCAACGGCTCATCCCGCAAGGCGCTCGGCATCGGCTCCGACGAGGACGGCGAGATGGTCGCCGACCTCGGCATCCGCGGCGAAGAGATGCGCGACTCCGTCCGCGACACCGCGCCGAAGCCGGCCGCCCCGGCCCAGGACGCCGAGGTCCTCGAGAAGATCGCCCAGGGCAACATCGAGTTCAAGTTCCGCCGCTACAACTCCGCGGTCTCCTTCTTCAACGAAGCCCTGGCGCTCGACCAGGAGCGCATGACCCTCGGCGCGCCCCAGACCGCGGGCGTTTATGAAAAAATCGGGACGTCCTACAACAAGCTGGGCCAATCCGAGGTCGCCATCCGCTCCCTGCAGAAGGCCCTGCAGCAGAACCCCATGAACCCGTCGGCGCACTACCAGATCGCGATCGCCTACGCGATGTCCGGCAAGACCTCCGTCGCGCTGCACGCCTTGAAGGAGTCCTTCAAGTCCTGCGCCGGCCCCAACGACCTGCGCCGCTTCGTGATGCAGTCCAAGACCGACACCGAGTTCGAGGCGGTGCGCGATCTCCCGGACTTCCGCTCCGTTGTCTCTCAGTACGCCGACCGCGTCGCCCTGCGCTAAGATCAAGGAGGGGACCATGTCCCTGGCTTGCCTCATGCTGCTCGCGGCCTTTCCGGCCTTCGCCGGAGAACTAGATGGCGCGTTCGCCTCCGCCTCCGCAACCGTCGAGAAGGCGCGGGGTGCCTGGTTTCGCAAGGTCGTAGGCCCGAGCGGCTTCGCGTTCGACGGCCTCGAGGCCTGGGGCGTCCTGCCCCGGCCCGTTTTCGATCCCGCCCGCGCGCATCAAGCCTCGCCCGGAGAGGAGCCCTACAAGTCGGGCCCGCTCGACCGGCCCGACGTCTACCTGGGGCTGCGCGCCGACGGCGCGGAGGTGGACGCGGGACTCATCTGGGACCACGTATACGATCGCGCCGGGCGGGACACCGGGGAATTCGCCTACCGCGTGTACTGGCGCACGAGCAAGGGCGGCTGGAAAAATCCGGAGGTCGGCGCGGAGGACAACCTCTACCTGCGCCCCGGCGACCGCTTCGCGCTGACCTTGCGCGCGCTCCCGGACGGAACCGCTCGCCTCTCCGTGCGCCGCGCCGGCGCGCACGGCGCCGCGGCCGGCTACTCCTTTCCCGTCCCCGGCCTGCTCGCGGGCGACGGCTCGCTCAAGCCTCTTTCCTTTAAGAGAGTTCACTCTATCGATCAATTCCGCCTTGAGGCCGGAATGCGCCGCGGCAACGAAGGCCGCCCGGCGATCGCCACGAGCACGCGGCTGAGCGGCGGGCGCTGGGAAGGCGTGCATCTCTTGAAGGCCGACGGCTCCCGCCGCGCCCTGTCGGGTCCGCTTGCGACCGTCGCGCGAGGCGTCGACGCCGCCGGCCGCTACGGCGCGGTCTTCCCCGGCGCGGGAGTGGGGGAAGGAGGCGCGGAGGATATGGCGATTCTGCCTCCCCGTTCCTAAATTGCTATAGTGACTCGTGCCTTACTCGAAGCGCGACGCGCCCAACTGCGACTGGTGCCCCTTTAAGAAGAACTGCTTCTACGATCTCCTCGGAACCAAGGAGTCGAAGAAAGCCTGGCGGGAGATTCGTCTCGCCAACCCCTTCAAGCGCGGCGAGGTGATCTTCCACGAAGGCGCCATGCCGCAGGGCGTCTATGTCGTCTGCACCGGCAAGGTCAAGGTGTACAAATCGAGCCGCACCGGCCAGCAGCTCACCACGCGCGTCGAGTCTCCGGGCGACCTGCTGGGCCACGTGACCCTGCTCGCCGACGAGGGCCCTTACACGGGCACGGGCGAGGCGCTCGAGCCGAGCGTCGTCTCGATGATCGACAAGTCCACCTTCAACAACTTCCTGGCGAAATACCCGCACGCCTCGCAGGCGCTGCTCCAGGCGCTGGCCAAGGACGTGCGCCGCGGCGAGAACAAGGCGCGCGACATCGCCTTCAAGCCCGCGCGCGGCCGCCTGGCCGACACCTTGATCCGCATGATGGTCGCCAAGAAGCCGTACCCGATCGTCGCCGGCATCAAGCGCCGCGACCTCGCCGAGATGGCGGGTCTCACGATCGAGACCACGGTGCGCCTGCTCAAGGACTTCGAGGAGCGCGACGTGCTGCGCAAGAAGGAGAAGGACCTCCTCATCCTGAGCGAGGAGCGCCTGCGCGCTCTTGCCGGTTCTGCGTCTTAAGACTCAGAACATCCCTAGGCCCTCGACCCGGCGCCTCTAGGACCTTTGACCCAGATCAATTGATCCGCATCATGCCCGCGGGTTGTCCATTCTCATCGGAGATTTTTCGGGCGGACGCTATACTGTATGCATGATCAACCTGATTCTGACGCTGTCGCTCTCGGCCGTGAACCCCACCTCCGCCACCCAGACCGCCCAGTTCCGCCCCTGCGTGTGGCCCAACGTTTGCAAGACCGCGCCGGCCCCCGTGACCGTCGCCCAGTTCCGCCCCTGCGTGTGGCCCAACGTCTGCAAGAGCGAAACCGCCGCGCCGGTCGTCGTCGCCCCCGTCGAAGTCGCTCAGTTCACCACCTGCGTGTACCCGCGCAAGTGCGGCAAGAGCGCTTAAGCCTTTAGCCCGGCCCCGTACCGGAGCCGCCCGAAGACCCCGAGCCATCGGGGTCTTCTTCTTTTTATAGAGGCCGTGTTGCGGACCCATGAATGACGGCCATCAAACGGGCGGGTTGACCGTTCTCATCGGCGATTTCATGCGGTAACGCTACACTCGCCCCATGATCAACCTCATCCTATTGACGCTCTCGCTCGCCAACCCCAAGCCCGCCGTGACGGCCCAATTCCGGCCGTGCGTCTGGCCCAACACCTGCAAGTCGGCGCCCGCCCCGGTCGTCGCCCAGTTCACGACCTGCGTCTGGCCCAAGACCTGCGGCAAGCCGGCTTGACGGCGATCAAGTGACGCCGATCAAGTTTCGGCCTTGACCCGCGTCCTCGGGACGCCGTCCCGGCAAGCGCTATCCTGTCTTTAGAAGCAAGGAGGACAAAATTATGATGACTCTGATTCTCGCGACGTTCCTGACGGCGACTCCGGCCCCGGCGACGACCGCCCAGTTCCGCCCGTGCGTGTGGCCTAATACGTGCTCCAGCGTCGTTGCCCCCGTCGTTCAGATCCAGACGTGCGTCTGGCCCAACCGCTGCGCGACGGTCGCGGCGGCGCAGTTCCAGCCGTGCGTGTGGCCGAACAAGTGCGGCTGAGCTGATAGCCCGCCGTTCGCTCCGCGAGCCCCGCCCTCAGGGACGGGGCTTTTCTTAGGTATTAAAGAGCCGGTCGCCGGCGTCGCCGAGGCCCGGAACGATGTAGCCCTTCGCGTTGAGCACGGCGTCCACGACGGCGGTGTACACCGGAACGTCGAGATGGTCCTTGTGAATGCGGGCCACGCCTCGCCGCGAGGAGAGCAAGGTCAGCAGGGCGATGTTCTTCGCGCCGGCGGCCTTCAAAATACGGATCGACTCGGAGGCGGAGCCGCCGGTCGCAAGCATAGGGTCGCACAGCACGACAAAGTGCTCGGCGATGTTCTTCGGCAGGCGAACGTAATACTGAACGGGAAGAAGCGTCTTCTCGTCGCGGTAAAGCCCGATGTGCCCGATCGACGCCTTCGGCGCCAGCTCCAGCAGACCCGGGGTCATGCCCAGGCCCGCGCGCAGAACCGCCACGAAGGTGAGCGGCTGGCCGAGGACGATCGCCGGCGCCGTCTGCAGGGGCGTGCGCACGGTCGTCTTGCGCGTGCGCACCTTCTTAAGCACCTCGCAACCGATGAGCATGGCCACCTCGGCCATCAAGCGCCGGAAATCCTCGGGCTTGGTAGCCTTGTCGCGCAGGCGCGCGAGCTTGTCCTGAACGAGCGGATGATCGCTGACGAACAATTTGGGCATGGCGTCTCCTTTAGCGGATCACTTCGAGGACGACGGACTTCGGACGGACGGCTTTGGGGGAGATCTTGAGGGCTTCGCGGTACTCGCGCTCGCCGAGGTCGAGCTTGGTCTCGTCGGCGGCGTGGAGGATCGCGAGCTTCTCGCCTTTCATCACGCGGTCGCCGACCTTCTTAAGAAGCTCGAGGCCCGCGCCGTAGTCGAGCTCTTGCTCCTTGTGGGCGCGGCCCGCGCCGAGAAGGACCGCGGCATGGCCGACCTTGCGCGCGTCGAGGGCCGAGACGAAGCCGGAGCCGGCGGCGCGCACCGCTCGCGACTTCTTCGCCGTGGGGAGGAGGGAGAGATTATCGATCACCTCAACCTTGCCGCCCTGGGCTTTCACGCAGTCGCGGAACAGGCGCAGGCCCGAGCCGTCGGCGATCTTCGAGAGCATGAGCGCGGAGCCCTCGCCCGCGGACTTCGATAGGCCCGCGAGCTTCAGCATCCAGCCGCCAAGCACGAGCAGGCACTCGCGGTAGTCGGAGGCGGTCTCGTCGCCGCGCAGGATTTCGACGGCCTGCCGGACCTCGAGGGCGTTGCCGACGAAGCGCCCGAGCGGCTGCTCCATCGCGGTGAGAACGGCGACGGTCGGCATGCCGAGGCCCTTAGAGGTTTTGACCAAAGCGCGGGCTAGATTGCGCGCGCTCTTCGCGTCGCGAAAAATCGCGCCGGAGCCGACCTTCACGTCGAGCACGAGCGCGTCGAGCTCCTCGGCGGCCTTCTTCGACAGAATGCTCGCCACGATGAGCGGCAGCGCGGGCACGGTCGCCGTCGCGTCGCGCAGGGCGTACAAGGTGCGGTCGGCGGGAGCCAAGGTGCCGGTCTGGCCGAACAGACTGAAGCCGTGCTTGAGGACCTGGGCGCGGATCTCGGGAAGCTCGAGGCGGACGCGGAAGCCCTCGATCGACTCGAGCTTGTCGAGCGTGCCGCCGGTGTGGCCGAGGCCGCGGCCCGACATCATCGGAACCGCGAGGCCGCAGGCCGCGGCGAGGGGGGCGAGCGCGAGGGAAACGCCGTCGCCGACGCCGCCGGTGGAGTGCTTGTCGGCCTTGGGGCGCTTCACGGCGTCGAGGCCGAGCTTTTCGCCCGAGCTCGCCATCGCGCGCGTGAGCTCGACAGTTTCCTTCTCGTCCATGCCGCGGCACAGGACGGCCATGAGCCAGGCGGACAGCTGATAATCGGGAACGAGGCCCTTCGCGGCGGCGCGGGCGACGAAGTCGAGCTCGCCGGGAGTGTGCCGGCCCCCGTCGCGCTTTTTGGCGATGAGGTCGCGGAAGAGCACTAGAGCGCCTTGATCAGGTCGGAGAGGACGCCGCGCAGGTCGTCGGAAACGCGGGCGCCGAGGGCCAGCACGTCGCCGTGGTTCTGGATCGCGCCGGGCAGGCCGGCGGCCATGTTCGAGGTCCACACGAGACCGGCCGTGGTGAGGCCCATCTGCCGCGCGGGAACCACCTCGGGCACAACCGACATGCCGACGACGTCGCCGCCGAGGGCTCGGAAGGCGCGAATCTCGGCGGGCGTCTCGTACGAGGGGCCGCCGACCGCCACATAGACGCCGGAATGCGCGGGCACCTTGCGCTTCTTGCAGATCGCGAGAATCGCCTTGCTCAGGCGGGGGTCGTAGGCCTGGGTCATGTCGGGGAACATCGTCCCGAACTCTTCCTCGTGAAACGCCCGGAGCGGATTGCGGCCCATCAGATTGATGTGGTCGGTGAGCACGGTGAAGTGTCCGGGCTTGACCTTCTCGCGCATCGAGCCGACGGCGGCGGTGACGATCATGGTTTTGAGGCCCATGTACTCGAGAGCGCGCACCGGCAGGGCGATCGACTCCATCGCATGGCCCTCGTAATAGTGGAAGCGGCCCTGCATGACGGCGACTGAACGCCCGGCCGAGCGACCGAGGATGAGCTTGCCCTCGTGGCCGGGGACCGTGGTGCGGGGGAAGCCGGGGATGTCCCGGTAAGGGATCATGACGGACTTCTCGAGAGGGGGAACGGCCTTGGCGAGGCCCGAGCCGAGCACGAAGCCGACGTCGGGGGTGAAGCCGGGGGCTCGCTTCTTGATGAACGCCGCCGCCTTGCGGATCGCGCCGATATAGAGATTGATCTTCATGATATGCGATTCTACCACATGGAACATATCCGTCCAACGGGGGTCGCATTTCCATGACCAAGCTCATCGCGCTGTCCGCCGCCCTGTCTCTCATCCTTCCCGCCGCGGCCCAAGCCCCCGCCGCCCCCGACGCGACCGCCTTCGCCCTGGCCCTGCATCGCCGGATCGCGGGAAGCGCCAACCTCATGACATCGCCCTACAGCCTGCGCCAGGCCCTCGGCATGGCGTACGTCGGCGCGGCGGGCGACACGCGCGCGCAGATGGCCCGCGTCCTCGGCGCCGGCCCGGCGTTCGAGGCGGACGAAAAGGAAGGAAGACGGTCCCTCCAGGACGCGAACGGCCCCGCGACGCTCAAGGTCGCCAACGCCCTGTTCGTCAAGGAAGGCTACACTCTGCTGCCGGGCTTCCTGCAGGCCGTGAAGGAGTTCTTCGGCGCCGAGATCTTCGTCCGGAAGTTCGGACCGAAGGCCGTCGCCGAAATCAACCGCTGGGCCTCCGCCGCCACGAACGGAAAGATTCCCACGATCCTAGACAAGCTCGACGACGACGCCCGCGCCGTGCTCCTCAACGCGGTCTACTTCAAGGGAACCTGGGAAACAGAGTTTCCGAAGGAGAAAGCCGGGGCGGCGAAGTCGCGGCGCTCCGGCGCAAACGGGGGCCCTTATCCGGAGACCTTCCATCCCACGAAAGGCGCGCCCTTCCCGCTCAAGCTGATGTCGGTCAACGAGAAGTTCTCGCACGCCGAATCGGCGGGAGCCTGGCAGGCGGTGCGCCTGCCATATAAAGGGGGAAAACTGGCGATGATCGCGGTCCTGCCGGACGAGGGAACCACGCTCGCCGCCTTCCGGGACAAGCTCGACGCCGCCGGATGGAGAAGCCTGCGCGGCTCTCTGCGCCGGCGTCCTGGCCTCGTCGCGATCCCCAAGTTCACCTTCGAGAAAACGTACGACATGATCCCGACGCTGAGGTCGCTGGGCATGAGCCTTCCCTTCGACCGGGCGAAGGCCAATTTCTCCGGCATGTCCCGGCCCGGGAAAGCCGAAGAAGAGCTCTACTTCAGCAAGGTGGTGCAGAAAACCTTCGTCGCGGTCGATGAGGAGGGCACGGAGGCCGCCGCCGTCACCGCGGGGCTCGCGTCCGCGCGCGGGGCGTCGATGGAGCGGGAGGAGCCGTTCCGCTTCGTGGCGAATCGCCCGTTCCTGTTCGCCATCGAAGAGATCGGCAGCGGGACGATCCTCTTTCTCGGCGAGGTTCACGACCCCCGATAAATAGAAGTCCCGCGCGCGCCGATCTGGGTGGACGGCGCGTCGCGTTTTTTTTAGAATTAACCCATGCCCACCGCGACCACCTCCCCGACGGACCTGAAGACCCTCACGAAGCAGATGCGCGTCGATATCATCCGCATGATCGAAGCCGCCGGAAACGGACACCCCGGCGGATCCTTGTCGATCATCGATATCATCACCGTTCTCTACTGGAAGTTCCTCAAGCACGATCCGAGGAAGCCCGAATGGGAGGGCCGCGACCGCTTCATCCTTTCCAAGGGCCACGCCTGCCCGGCGCTGTACGCGGCGATGGCGTACCGCGGGTACTTCCCGAAGGAAGACCTGATGAACCTGCGCAAGCTCGGCAGCCCGCTGCAGGGCCATCCCGACCGCCTGCGCCTGCCGGGCATCGAGTTCTCGACGGGCTCGCTCGGACAGGGCCTCTCCGTCGGCGTTGGCATGGCCTGCGCGGCCAAGCTCGACAAGAAGGACTGGAAGACGGTGGTCGTGCTCGGCGACGGCGAGATGCAGGAAGGCCAGTGCTGGGAGGCCTTCATGTCCGCTCCCAAGTTCAAGCTCGACAACCTCATCGCGATCATCGACTTCAACAACGGCCAGATCGACGGGCCGGTCAAGGAGGTCATGGACATCAACCCGCTCACCGACAAGCTGCGCGCCTTCAACTGGGAGGTCCAGGCCATCGACGGCCACGATCTCGGCGCCATCGAGAAAGCGCTCGCGAAGGCCTGGGCGGCCAAGGACGGACGCCCGCAGGTCATCGTCGCCGACACGGTCAAGGGCAAAGGCGTCTCCTTCATGGAGCACAACATCGCCTGGCACGGAAACGCGCCCAAGAAGGACGACGCGGACAAGGCCGTCACGGAGATCCACAATGGCAACTAAAGCGACCCGCGAGTCCTTCGGCGAAACGATCCTCGAGCTCGCCGCGACGAACGAGAACCTCGTCGTCCTCGACGCCGACCTCTCCAAGTCCACGATGACGCAGCCGTTCATGAAGAAATATCCCAACCGGCATTTTGAAATGGGCATCGCCGAGCAGAACATGGTCGGCGTCGCCGCCGGCTTAGCGCTCTCCGGCAAGATACCGGTGCTCACCTCCTTCGCGTGCTTCCTGATCGGCCGCGTCGAGTCGATCCGCGTGTCCGCCGCCTACAACCAGACCAACATGAAGCTCGTCGGCACGCACGCCGGCATCGGCATCGGCGAGGACGGCACCTCCCAGATGGGCCTCGAGGACGTGGCCGCGATGCGCGCGCTGCCGCACATGACGATTCTCCAGCCCGCCGACCACTCCGAAACCCAGCAGGCCGTGCGCTGGATGATCGAGCACAAAGGCCCGGTCTACATCCGCCTCACCCGCCAAAAGATGCCCGACGTCCACGGCCCGGACTACAAGTGGCAGCCGAACAAGATCGATGTGATTTACGAACCGGCGAAGAAGCCCGCGAAGTATCAGGCGACCATCATCGCCTCCGGCGGCCCCGTGCCGCACGCCGTCGAGGCGGCCAAGCTCCTCGAGGCCAAGGGCTTCGCGGTGCGCGTCGCCAACGCGTCCACGCTCCTTCCTTTCGACGGCGAGACCGTCGCCAGGCTCGCCGCCGACTCGCAGCGGATCGTCGCGGTCGAGGACCACAACGTCCACGGCGGCCTCGGCTCCGCGGTGTGCGAGGCGATCGCCGAGCGGGGCATTTCCTGCCCCGTCGTCCGGATCGGCCTGCGCTCCTTCGGCGAGTCCGCCACGCCCGAGCAGCTCTACGAGAAGTACGGCCTGACCGCGCCGAGCATCGCCGAGGCCTGCCTCAAGAACCCCGCGTGAAGCTCGCGGCGGGTTTGACGGCGCTGGCCGCTCTCGCGGCTCTCGCCGCGGCTCCGCCGCCGCCCTGCGGGAACCTCGGCGTGACCTTCGACAGCCTGACCTACTTCGAGTTTCACGCGGTCGAAAATCCGCGCCGCTTCGCCTTCGTCTCCGCCGGCCAGGACGCGCCGCTCTTCGACGAGACGAAGATCAAGTTCCTGCCATGAACGCCCGCGAGCGCGGCGTGCTCGACGCGCTCCTGCCTCCGGGCGGTCCCGAGGGCCTGCCGGGAGCGTTCGAGGCCGGCTTCGAGAATTTCGAGGCGGGCTTCCGCGCCGACGCGCCGCTTCCGATGCGCCTCGGCTGGCGCGCGGCCCTGTTCCTCGCCGCATGGCTCTCGCCGCTGCTGATCCGGCGCCTCCCGCCGCTGGATCGCCTGCCCGTCGAGGAGCGCGAGGACGCGCTCGAGGCCATGGGCAAGAGCCGCGTCTATCTGATCCGGCAGGTCTTCCTTCTGCTCAAGGCCGTCACGAGCTTCGGCTACGGAAGCACCAAACCGGTGCGCCGCGCGGTGGGCTACGATGCGAGTTGACGGGGCGAAGGGCGGACGCTTCGACGAGGTCTTCGACTACGTCGTGATCGGCTCCGGCGCGGCCGGCGCCACGGCGGCGCGCGCGCTGGCGGGAACCGGCCGAAGCGTCTGCGTGCTCGAGGAAGGCCCCGCGGTGGACCCGAAGGCGTTCGGCGAGGACTCCTGGAGCGCGTTCAAGACCATGTTCCGCGACGCGAACGGCCAGGTCGCGACCGGACGGGCCTTCATGCCCGTGATCCAGGGCCGCGTGCTCGGCGGAAGCACCGTGATCAACTCGGCGATCGCCTGGCGCATTCCCGACGACGTCTTCGCCGAATGGGCGGCGCTCGGCCTGGCCGACGCGCTCCCGCCGAAGGAGCTGCACGTTTATTGGGACGAAATCGAGAAAGACCTGCAGGTCGCGGCCACGCCGCCCGAGGCGTGGGGAGGCTTCAATCAGCTCATGCACGACGGGGCCAAGCGCCTCGGCGTCCTGGCCGAGCCGACCCGGCGCTACGCCTCGGGCTGCCAAGCGTCGAGCCAGTGCCTCACCGGCTGCCCGAGCGGCGCCAAGCGCAGCATGCTCACGACCTACATTCCTCAGGCCGAAGCCAAGGGCGCCGTGATCGTCACCGGCGCCGAGGCTCGGCGCATCCTCATCTCGGGCGGCCGCGCGGTCGCGGTGGAGGGGAAGCTCTCCGCGCCGGGACGGCCGGTCTTCTCGGCCAAGGCGCGGCGGGCCGTGATCGTCGCGGCCTCCGCGATCCAGACCCCGCAGCTGCTGGCGCGCAGCGGCGTGCGCTCCGCGCATCTGGGAAATCATTTCATGGCGCACCCCGGCACGCCGCTCACGGGACTCTTCGACGCGCCGGCCAACCTGTGGCGCGGCGCGACCCAGGGCTTCGACTCCACTCACCACCGCCGCGACTTCCGCGTCAAGATCGAGACCATCGGCCTGCCGCCCGAGGTCGTCTTCGCGCGCCTGCCCGGCGCGGGGCGCCGCTGGAAGGAGCGCATGACCTTGGCGTCGCGGACGGCGATCTTCGCCGTGCAGACGCGAGCCTGGGCCGAGGGCACGGTGCGCGAGGGACCCTTCGGCGCGCTCATCCGCTACGATCTCACGCGCCGCGACATGATGCAGATTCGCCGCGGCCTGCGCTTCGCCGCGGAGCTGCTGTTCGCGGCCGGAGCGCGCGAGGTGTGGCCGGGCATTCATGGCCTGCCGGAGAAGCTGAAACCGGGAGAAGAGCATCGCCTAGACTCCGGCCCCGACGATCCGGGCGCGTACTCCTGGATCCTCTCGCATCTGTTCGGCACCGCGCGCATGGCCGCGCACGCCTCGGCCGGGGTCGTGGGGCACGACTTCGCCGTGCACGGCGTTTCGAACCTCGTCGTCGCGGACTCCGCGCTCTTTCCGACGAACCTCGGGGTCAACCCGCAGCACGCGATCATGGCCGTCGCGCGGCTGTGCGCCGAGCGGCTGGCGGACCGGAGCAACCATGGAACATAAGCCTCTCTACGCTCGCATGAATTCCATGACCGAGGCCGAGCTCGGCGCGCTTATGGCCGCCGGCCGCGCGCCCTCGCCCGACAGCCTCGCCGGCTGGGAGTTCCGCGGCTGGAACCACCCGCCCATCCTCGCCTTGCTCGGCATCCGCAAGTTCGTGAAGGGCTTTTTCCTCGCCGACGGCCTCGAGGGCTATAACCGGCCGCCCCGGCAGAACGCGTTCACGGAAGAGTGGCTCGACCCGGGAACGCCGTTCGGCTTCTACCGCGTCGGCGCGCCCGCCGCTCCGGACCTGCGCCACCCGAATTCGCTCCTGCTGAACTACGGGACGAGCCCGCGCAACGCGCTCTGGAAGCCGGAGCGCTTCCTGCGCGACTATCTCGTCCAGCCCGACCCCGCCGAGCCCGACGTCTTCCTCGGCCTGGCGACCTTGGCCCTCGGACCCGCGCGCCCGGCGACGAACTACTTTCTGCTCGAGCGTCTGCAAAAGAGCGAATGGCGCCCCTGAGCGTCCTCCTGCTCGCCGCGTCGCTCGCGGGGGCGGCCGAGCCGGCGCCGAAGACGATCCGCGTCCTCACCTTCAACGCCGCGGGCATACCGATCGTGCATCCCGGAGTGGGACGGCGCATGAAGGCGGCGGGGGCGGCCATCGCCGGCGGCGGCTACGACATCGTCGGCCTTCAGGAACTGTGGCTCGACCGCGACAGCGCCTCCCTGGCCAAGGCCGCGGGCCTGCCCCACGCCGTGCGCTTCGACCGCCGCATCGCGCTGCGCTCCGGCCTCACGATCCTGTCGCGCTGGCCCGTCCTGGTGAAGGAAGAGCGCGCCTTCAGCGCGGTGAGGCCGTCGCTGCGCCACCCGTTCAAGGGGGAGACTCTGCCGAGCAAGGGATTCCTCTTCGCGCGCCTCGCCACGCCCTGGGGCGAGCTCGACGCCTACGCCGCGCACAACGTGGCGGACTATAAAGACGTGCAGTATCACCTGATACGCCTGACCGAGCTCTTCGAGCTGTCGGAAGGCGTGCTCGAGCGTTCCGCCGATCGCCCGTTCGTGATCCTGGGCGACCTCAACGCCGGACACGGCGACCGCGAGTACGATCTGTTTCTCGACCTGCTGGGCCTCGACGATCTCTGCGCGCCCTCCGGCCGGGAAGCCTGCGGCGACCAGCGGCGGCCCAAGCGCATCGACCACCTCCTGACGCCGAGCGGGCATCTCGACGCGAAGGCGCGCCAGGTATTCGAGCCGTCGCTGTCGGATCACTTCGGCTTCGCCGCGGATCTGCCGCGGCCCGTCATGTCGCTGCGCGCGAAGCCCGATCCGAAGCGGCGGGAGGCGGCCTTGCTCGCCGTCGAAGAGGCGACGGGAGCCGCCATCGCGAGACTCACCGAACGCAAGCGCGGCGCGGCCTGGATTCCGTTCTACGGAGCGTTTCTCGCCGCGCGCTACGAGCGCCAGGCCGCGCGCCTGACCGCGATTCGCGAGCGCGCCGTCACCGCCCGCGGCCGTCTATAGGCTCGAGCGAAACGGCTGGCCGAGCGCGGCGAGGACGGCCTCCGCCGCGCGCACGCCGCGGTCGTTGGCCTCCTCGAAGATCGAGCAGCCCGACAGGTCGGAGTGGGCGAAGTGGATCGCGCCCCGCGGCCTGGCCGCGTCGCGGCGCTCAGCACCCCAGACAAACCCGGGCCTGGGCAGGATCATGCCGTGGCCCCAGACCCAGGCGTCGAGCCGAGTCACGCGCTTTCTCAGACCGGGAAGAGCGCGCTCGAGGTCGGCCAGGCACGAGTCCCGCCATTCGGCGAGACTCGTTTTATACGCGGCCGCGCGCTGCGCGTCGGGGCCGCCCGTGAGCGGGCGGTAATAGGTCCAGACCGCGCGGCGGCGGTCGAGCGAGAATTGCTGGTGGGTCGCGTCGACGTAGCCGAGGCCTTCGCCGCCGTAGATCACGTTGTCCCAGGCGGGAACGGCGCCGACGCCGGCGGGCGGATCGTCGACCGTCAGATTCGCGACGAGCCATGGCGCATACGAGAAAGCGGACGGCCGCTTATCCTCGCGCAGCGGCGCGACGATGCGGCGCGCGACGAAGCGCGGGGCGCAGACGATCGCGCGCTTGGCGAGGAGGCGCCGGACGCCGCCCGTCGCCGCGTCGTAATAATCCACGCGCACGCCGTCCTTGTCCGGCGCGACGTCGTAGGCCAGCGCCCCGGTGCGCACGCGCGGGCCGAGCGCCTCCGCGAGCTTGCGCACGAGGAACCCGTTGCCCTCGGGCCAGACCAGGAACTTGTCGTCGTCGCCCTCGCCTCGAGCGGCGTAGTAGGACAGCCCGGCCCACGCCGAGACCTCCGCGAGCGTGCCGCCGAAGTCGTCTCGGCAGGCGTACTCGACGTACCAGCGCAGCCCCGGCGAGCGATAGCCGCGGCGGTCGAGCCAGGCCGCCATGCTGATTTGGTCGAGCGCGAGTAGCTCGGGATCCCGCGAGCTGTTCTCCATCGGGATCGCGAACGCGGGCCGGCCGTCGCGGCCGACGCGGCGCCGCAGCGCCGCGATCTCGTCGTGGAAGCGATCGCGCTCGGCCAGGTCCGCGGCCGTGGCGCCGAGGCGGGGATACAGGCCGTCCTGCCAGCGCCCGTGCAGGAACAGCCGCTCCTCGGGCGCGTGACACAGGACGCTCTCGTCGTACTGCGGCTTCCCGTTTATTTCGCCGGTGATTACCTTGAGCTCACGCAGCAGTTCGCGAACAGCGCGCGCGTGGGGACCGGGGACGGGCAGATAATGCGCGCCCCACGGATAGCGGCTGACCTCGTTCTCGCCCCAGGCCGAGTTGCCCCCGGCCCGCGATTCGAGATCGAGCACGGTGAACTCGCCGAAGCCGGAGCGCAGCAGCTTCCAGCCCGCCGACAGCCCCGCCGCGCCGCCGCCGACGATCACGACCGGCACGCGCTCCGTCTGAGACGGCGCATCGAACTTGCCCGCGCGCAGCTTATGACCAAGGGCGTGGTTCGGCCCCAGCAGCTCGCCCGGAATCTCGCTCTTTGCCCGGCACGCGCCGAACGCCGCCGCGGCCAAGGCACCGCCGATGAACTCCCGCCTCGTCAACAAGGCAGTATGGTGTCAGGCCTAACGGTAATGACAGTATTCAAATCGGAAGATTCCACAAGAATACTGTCATTACCGTTAGGCCTGACACCATTCCCTTTTCAGCCGCCGTGGTTGATGCGGGCCCATTCGCGCTCGTAGTGCTGGACGAGGACCTGGGTGTCGAGGCGGTTGGGCTCGGCGGGAACGCGGGACATGTCGACGGGGAAGTCGAACATGCCGCGGACGATCTCCGGGGTCAGGTAGCGCAGGCCGGGGACAAACCTCTCCGGGATGCGGTAAGGAGAGGTGGCGCCGATCACGAAGCCCCATTCGCCGAACGACGGGACGTAGGCGTGGTAGGGCCGCGTCGTCAGGCCGGCGGCCTCCATCGTCGCGACCACGGTCCAGAAGGTCGTGCGCGCGAAGAGGGGGGAGGTGGACTGAACCGTGACGATCCCGCCGGGCGCCAGACGGCGGCCGAGCAGACGGTAGAAGGCGGTCGTGTACAGCTTGCCCACGGCGTAGTTCGACGGGTCCGGGAAGTCCACGATCACGACGTCGAAGCGCCGCTCGTTCTTCTCGAGCCAACGGTAGGCGTCGGCGTTGACCACCGTGGTGCGCGGGTCGGAGAGCGCGCGGCCGTTGAGCGCCGAGAGCGCGGCGTGCTCGGTGAAGAGCTTGGTCATCACCGGGTCGAGGTCGACCAAGGTCACCCTCTCGACGCGCTTATCCCGGAGCGCCTCGCGCGCGGCCAGGCCGTCGCCGCCGCCGAGTATTAATACATGCCGCGGAGCGGCATGTGAGGCGAGCGCGGGGTGCACGAGCGCCTCATGGTAGCGGTACTCGTCCATCGTGCTGAACTGCAGGTTGCCGTTGAGGAAGAGGCGCCAGTCCTCCTTCCAGCGCGTCAGCACGATCTTCTGATAGGGGGAGGACTTGCTGAAGATGACCTCGTCGGCGTACATGTCGCCTTCGGCGCGAGAGGCAATCTCGCCCGAGAAGGCGAGCCCGCAGGTCAGCGCGACGGCCGCGACGGCGCACGACATGCCCAGGCCCGCGCGCCGCGGAATCGAGTCGCGCAGCAGGTGCAAGGTCGCGGCGGCCACCCCGACGTTCATGAGGCCGAAGAGCAGGGCGGTGTTGAGCAGGCCGAGCTTGGGCACGAGCAGCAAGGGAAAAAGGACCGAGGCGAACAGCGCGCCGATATAGTCCATCGTCAGAACCTGGGACACCAGATCCTTGAAGTCCAGGCGATCCTTCATGATGCGCATCATCAGCGGAATTTCCAGGCCGACGAGCGTCCCCACCACGAACACGACGAGATACAGCAGGACGCGAAAGCTCGCCGCGTGCGCGAAGGAGAGGAACAGGAAGGTCGAGGAGAAGCCGCCGACGACGCCGACCAGAATCTCGATCTGCACGAACCGCGCCGCCAGCCCCTTGCCCACGAAGCGCGACAGCCACGAGCCCACGCCCATCGCGAACAGGTACGCTCCGATGACGGTCGAGAACTGCAGGACCGTGTCCCCGAGCAGATAGCTCGCGAGCGCGCCCGCCACGAGCTCATAGATGAGCCCGCAGGTCGCGACCATGAAGACCGAGGCGTACAGCGCGAGGTTCACGGCGTCAGCCGAGCATCGAGGCGGCGATGATCATGCCCATCGCGATCGAGAGGCCGGCCATGACCGTCGCGAGCGCCTGGTTCTGCTTGCCCACGACCTCGTGCCATAGATCGTAGGGCGTGAGCTTGTCGAAGATCACGAACCAGCCGAAGAAGACGGCCGCGCCGAGCCCCGAGTAGATGAGCGCGCCGAGCAGGTGCTGCGCGTCGAGTATGTTCTTCATTATTTTCCTCCGAAGTATCGATGATAGCCGGAATAGTGCGACCGGTATGAGCCGGGATTGTCTCGGACGGATTTCGGCACGCCGGTCAGACGCTCCACGGGCGTGAGCCACCAGCCGGTCCAAAGAGCCCAGCCGCAGGCGCCGGCGACGAGAAACGCGTACCAGCGGTACCAGCGGCTCATTCGTCGTCCTCGTCGTCGCTGGAGACGCGCGGATGATCGCTGTCCGTCCAGCGCGTGTTCTCGAACGAGCTCGAGCGCATCGCGGCCCACATCGCGGGCACGAAGAGCAGGACGAGCGCGATCAGGGGCAGGCGCTTGAGCGGCACGTCGCGCTTGACGACGACCCGAAAGCTCAGGTGTGACGAGTCGGTCTCCGGCTCGACGCGCAGATAATAGCGGCCCGGGGGCACTCTCGGCACGTAGAAGGTTTCATAGCGCTTGCCCTCGATCCAGGCCTCGCCGTCGTCCGTTCCGTGATAATAGGAGAGCTCCCGGCCGAAGTCGAGCGCCCGATCGGTGTCGGCGTCGATGAGCGCCATGCTCACATAGGCCCATTGCTGCTCGAGGTTCGTGTCGAGGGTGACCTCGAGATTCGAGGTTCGGCCTTTCACCTCGAAGACATCGCCCACCCGCGAGCGCTCCGCGTCCGCGGCCGCGACGGTGAAGCCGCCGTCGAACACCGTCTTGCCCGAAGAGGACACCGCGAAGAAGAGAAAGGCCGCGACGCAGGCCGCCGCGGCGAGCTGGAAGCTCGACCAGATGAGGGGGAGCTGATCCGTCCAGGGGTTGGGCTGGGCCGGGGCGACGCCGGTCTTCGCGGGAGGCGAGCCGGGCAGCGCGAACGCGGTCCAGACCTCCTCCGGCTCCAGGTACTCGCCGGCGCTCCAGGTGGACTCCGTCGCGGTGACCTCCTGCGACAGGAGGTAGGGCGGGCAGATGAAATCGCGCATTCGGGCGGTGTCGCCGACCTTGGCGACCCAGGGGAACTCCCCGAGCACCGATGTCGTCACCGGCACGCTGGTCTGGAAGTGGTGGTAGACGCGGCCGTCGAGCGTGACGGTCGGCGAGCGATCCATGTCGGGATTCTTCGCGCCGGCCATCTCGGGCGGCACGGTCTTAGGCGCCTTCGCCGGCTCGTCGTCGGTCGTTTTTTTCTTCTCGGACGCGGCGCGCGGCGCGGCGACGGCCGGTCCCGCCGCGGGGGCTGCCTCGGCCGTCCCGGGCTCCTCCGCCACGCGGCTGCCGACGAGGTTTTCGACCCCCGAAAGCTTGCGCAGAATCTGAATCTCGCCCGCGTCGAACCACAGGACCGCGCAGGCGGCGCAGCGGTCCACCTCGATCTGCCCGTCGTACGCCTGCCCGGTTTCCATCGGCCGGCGGCAGCGGGGGCAATCGCAGCGGGCGGGAGAGACGCCGACGATTTTCATCGGCACGGCGAGGTCAGCGAGGCCGTACAACACGCCGTAACAGGACGGGCAGTGGTGGACGACGATCCCCGCCTCGATCTCGTGGGAGTCGAGAGGCGCCTTGCACTTCGGGCAGCCCAAGGACTCAGGCACGGGCGTCTTCCTGCGGCTTGGTTTCGACGGACTTCAGCAGGAGCCAGTGGCCGTTCGACTCGACCATCCAGCGAAAGCCTTTGAAGGGGTTCCACAGCAGGTACTCGTCCCAGGAGTAGATCACGCCGTAGTAGCGCACGGCGCGCCGCTGATGGCCGATGACCTCGAGCTGGTCGCCGCGCACGGTACCGCGCGTGCCGATGGGGATCTTCGGCGGGGCGCCGAGCTTGACGCGATACTTCGCGAGAACCTGATGGCGCGGGTCGCGCGCGTCGAGGACGGCGCCGCAGTGCGGGCAGACGAGGCTCTCGCTGACGCCCTCGGCGCGCAGCGTCAGCGGACCGCCGCAGGCGGTGCAGTCGAAGCGGGAGCTCACGACCAGCCCTCGATCTGCTTGAGGCCGGTGAAGGAGAGCGCGTCGAAATCCTGGTATTCGCCGAGAAAGAGGACCGGGGGGACCTCCGAATAGTCGATCGTGCCGAACTTGCCGCTTTCGCCGATCAGGTCGGCGGAGGGAGCGCTCTCGCCGAGCGGGGGCTTGAAGGGAAGCTCGCCCTCGGCCGCGAGATACTTGGCCTCGATGATTTCCAACACTTGGTAGGCGACGCCTTTGAGCTCCACGGCCGCGAGCACCTTCAGATCGCGCAGCGCTGGAACGTTGTAGTCCGCCTTGAAGCTCACGGCGTACGCGCCCTGCATTTCGCCGAGCCAGCCCTGCCGGCCGTCGGCGAACATCAGGTACCACTCGTTCCAGAAGCCGTGCGGGGTCTGGATCTGGACCCGTCCCACGACCTCGAACGAGGCGCCGCGGTAGCTGCCGCCGGTGCCGACCTTGATCGGCGTACCGTCGGGCTGGAGCTGGGCGGACTCGCCAAGCTTCTCAAGGTCGAGGTCCTTGCGCTGGACGAGGCTGCGGCAGAAGGGGCAGATCGCCACGAGCAGGATCGAGGTGCGGAAGGGTACCATCGCCCCGCAGGAAGGGCACTTTCGCTCGATCATGGGGTCCGTGAGATTATCGCGCTTGTCTCCTCCTCGGTCAAGCCGAGAATGCGCTCGCGCAGGCCGGGATTGCTCCCGTCAAAGCGCCACAGCCAGGCGTCGAGCAGGTAGTGGGTCGCCTGGGGCAAGGCAAGCAAAGGAATGAGCAGGGCCGCGAGCGCGCCCGTGGGCGCCCAGTCCATGGCCGCGCCGAAATAGAGGGCCGAGTGCTCCTTCCAGACGAGCACGTCCCAGACGCCTTCCTCGGCGTAGCCGATGAGCAGGAGCGCGCCGACGAAGAGACCGAGCGCCGCGGGCCGATGCCATACTTCGCGCCAGCTTCCGTCCTTCCAGGTCCGGTTCCCGTAAAGCCAGACCAGGGCGAGGTAGGGAATTCCATGCGCGGCGATGTTCGTGATCGTGAAGGCGAAGTCCGAATTGGTCGCGACGATGCCGGCGTACCAGGCGACGGCGGTCGCGGCGATCACCGCGATCTTCCCGGGATGAACCTCGAGCGCCAGGCGCCGGCGGACGAGCTGGCGGCAGGCGAAGGCCCCGAGCACCGCGGCGTAGGCCCAGGCGGCCCACGGCCCCGCCAGCTTATTAAGGAGCACGAAGTCGCCCTGCACGAACCACCAGAACTTCCGCGCCGGATCCGCGTGCCAGTACACGAGCGGGTAGAGCATGGTCGCGTAGATCGCCGCGGCCTCGAGCCTAACCTCCCATTTTTCCTTGCGGCCCTCGAGATGCGAGTAGGCGCGCATGAAGCCGTACTGCTGGCGCACGAAATGGAAGACCGCCAGGTAGGCCAGCGCGCGCCAGAACGACAGCGCGGAGATCCGGTACAGCAAGGCGCCGCCGAGCCAGCAGGCGAGCGGCAAAACGACGTAGAGGACGCGTCGCCGGGGAAACTCGACGGGATCGAGATAGGTCCGGTACAAGGTCGCGTAGACGTGGCCCACGTCGATGAAGACGACGAACACCAGCCAGCCCCAGGCCGGGGTGTCGGCGGCGCGCAGGGCGGGGATCAGCAGGACCGCGAGCGCCGCGAGCAACGGCGGCCCGGCGAACCAGCCGAGGTCGAAGGCGGGGGAATGCAGCCATCTCCTCGTCGCAGGCACGCGGCATTATATCGGTTTACCGGTGAAAATCACTCTTCCCGGGAACAGTGATTATCGCCAGTGGTCTAACTTATGAACTGGCTGTCCCCTAGCCTTGCGCCCCGCCGCCGCGCGGGCTATCCTTCCTGCATGTCCTGGCGCGAGCACATCGAGCCCGATTGGTTCCACGAGGCGCCGTTCTATCTCGCGGCGCTGATCGCCCACGGCGCGCTGCTGTCGTTCAACCCCATCATTCAGTGGGGAGGGCTGGCGATGCCGGAAAAGGCGATCCCCGTCGAGATCGTCGCCGAGATTCCGCTCCCGCCGATCGTGGCCCCTCCGCCGCCGCCGAGCCTCGACTCCGGCGGCGACGGCTCCAACGCCCCGCCCAAGCACGGCCCCGGGGAATTCGAGCGCGAGCAGGTGAAGAAGGGCGCCGTGGACCCGCCGCCCAAGCCCAAGCCGAGCCCGAAGCCCGCAGCGGTCAAATCCAAGGTCAACAAGGCCGGCTCGACGGTGAACAAGGCCAAGGCCGCGCCTAAGCCCAAGCCGCGCGCCAAGCCGGTCGTGGACGCGCGGGCCGTCAAGTTCGCGCGCGAGGCGCAGGCCGAATCCAAGCGCCTGCAGGCCGTGCGCGACCGGGCTCAGCGCGCCGTCGTCGCGGAGAAGGCGGCCGCGGCGAAGGCCGCCGCCGTCGAGCTCGCGCTCGAGAGAAAACGCATCGCCGCCGAGCGCGCCGCCGACGCCAAGGCCGAGCGCGACCGCTTCGCGGCCCAGCAGACGGCGGAGCGCGAGCGCCGCGCCGCGGTCGCCCGAGCCGAAGCCGAGCGCCGCGCCGAGGCCGCGCGCGAGGCCGCCGAACAGCGGGCCGCGGCCCTTGCCGAGCAGAAGCGCCTCGCCGCCGAGGCGAAGGCGGCCAAGGCCGCCAAGCGCGCCGCCCTGACCTCGGCGCTCGCCACGATGACCGATCCGGACGAGGCGCTCGAGGCCGCGCCGGCCGCCGCCCCGAGCGGCCGCGGCTCCGCTCGCAAGGGCCGTCCCGCCGCGGGCGGGCCCGTCGCGGGCAAGGGCGGCGACGGCGGCGCCTTCGGCGAGTCCGAGTCCGGCGAGGGCGGGGGTCTCGGCGGCGGCGAGGCCGAGTTGGCCGGCGCGCGCAAGGCCGGAGCGGCCGCGGCCCTGGCCGAGTCCACCGACCCCGGCGACGGTGCCGGCAGCGGAGGCTCGGACCTTATCGACTCCAAGGCGCGCGGCGGCGGCATCGGCCCGGAGGGCGGCGGCGTCTCCTTCTCGGTCGACGGCCCCGTGGGCAATCGCCGAATCCTCTCGCGCTTCGCGCCCACGAGCCCGGATTGGGTCGCGACCCGCAATCTGGACCTGACCGTCACCGTCCGCTTCCAGGTCCTGCCCGACGGGAGCGTGAAGGCCGGCGCCGTGATCCAGAAGACCTCCGGCTTTCCCGACATCGACACCAGGGCGATCAAGGCGCTGAGCCGATGGCGCTTCCAGCCGGTCGCGGCTAAATCCGGAGCGGCCGAGGTCTGGGGACGGGTCACGTTCCGCTTCACCTCCTGACCCGAAAGGTCCTCGCCGATGTACCCGAAGGACCCATGATATGAGTCAACCGGGCGCGTTGACCGCAGTCGTCGCGGCGGTCGTTCGGCGCGCGCTATCATGTCCCCATGCTTAAGATCCTCGCTCTCCTCCTTCTCGTCCTCGGCCTGACTCCGGCCAACGCTCAGGTTATTCCGGTCAAGCTTCCGATAAAGCTGCCGACTCCTCTCGGCAACATCACCCCGTTGATCATGCCCGGCTTGCCCGCCACCCCGGTGATCCTGCCGACCGTCAACGCCGAGATCGCCTACCCGATCCGCGTGCCGACTCCCATCGAGCTCACCTACCCCATCTCTTTGCCCGCA
>Ga0105164_10000517_pt1 | contig 27195 bp, 23 predicted proteins | sample VDWuncwatermetaG_FD_89674 | JGI IMG/M metagenome (GOLD analysis project Ga0105164, IMG submission 89674) | Wastewater microbial communities from Netherlands to study Microbial Dark Matter (Phase II) - VDW unchlorinated drinking water | ecosystem: Environmental > Aquatic > Freshwater > Drinking...
GTCGCTGCGAGGCATCAAGTTAATGACTCGCATTTGCTCCAGCGGCGACGCTAAGATGAAGATCGAGTGGGCAATCTAGATTTACTGATTCCTGCTCTTTTATCCTAAATTTCCTTCGAACTAATTTTAGAATTCAGCCAAATTCAGGGTTATTTATTTTTCACCGAGAATTGGTGGTACTGCTGCTGTTGACTTGACCTAGCGGGCTTTAGTCCTTAACTATGAGTAAAGGGGTAATGCATGCAACTTTCGCTCGAACTAGATGAACACGTTGTTTTTGACCTTGAGACCACTGGCCTTTCGGCATGGGGGGGCGACGAGATCATTGAAATCGGAGCCATGAGAATTTTTGGAAGGGAAATTGACGAAAAAAATATTTTTCATTCTCTTGTTAACCCTGGAAGACTCATCCCTCACGAAGCCACTCGAGTCAATGGCATCACCAACGAAATGGTCGCCGCCGCGCCAACCCTCATTGAGATTCTCCCGAAATTTCTCGAGTTTGTCGGAGAAGCTAATTTAGTCGCACAGAACGCAAAATTTGATATGGGATTCGTGATGAAATCCCTCGCAAAATTCAAGATTAAGAAAAACCTCGAAGTGTCCGACACCATGGTCATGTCGCGCAGAGCCTTCCCTGGGGAATCTCGCCATAATCTGGATGTGATCTGCCAACGACTCGGCATCTCGGTCGACGGGGCAAATCGCCACCGGTCGATCGACGATGTTCGTTTGACAGCTAAGGCATTTCTTCTTTTATCCGATAAGCTTGGCGATAAGCTTCCGCATCGAGAAAAGTGGACGGCTTGAAAGTCACTTCTCTTAAGATTCCGGAAGTGAAGCTCATTGAACCTAAGGTCTTTGGCGATGACCGTGGTTTTTTTATGGAAAGCTTCCATACCGAAAGATACCGAGAAGCTGGGATCAATGAAGCCTTTGTTCAAGACAACGTCTCCTATTCGTCCCAAGGAGTGCTACGAGGATTGCATTACCAATACCCGCAAGGGCAGGGAAAGCTAATCTATGTGCTACAGGGTTCCGTGTATGATGTCGCCGTCGACGTCCGGCACGGTTCACCGACTTTTGGGCAATGGGTGGCGGCAGTCCTCACCAACCAAAATCACTACCAGCTCTACGTCCCCCCGGGCTTTGCTCATGGGTTCTGCGTGCTCAGTGAAAAAGCGCTGTTTTCCTATAAATGCACTGAATTTTACCACCCTGAAACTGAGTGCTCAATTCTATGGGATGACCCCTCAATTAATATCGAATGGCCGATCCGCTCGCCCAAGCTATCCCCTAAGGATGACAAGGCACTGCGACTGGCCGATGTGGCAAAAGAAAAGCTGCCGCCCTATCGGCCTGCTTAAGGGAGCTCAGGGCTGTGCCATCTTCCAGAATCTCATCTATCTCAACTTGAATCATCGATTTCGACGTCAATTCTGAGGATTTAATTCTGACGGGAATGTAATTCTCAGTATGACCCGTCACAAACCCTGGGTGTTTTTTTGATGTCCGCTCAACTAGGGCATCTTTTGTCTTTCCCACCTGAGAATGCAGAAAACTTCGATACCTTCGATCGCTTAAGTCTCGCAAGATCTCTGAGCGCTCCGCCACAACCGAACGCTCGACATGTCCGTCCAATTGCTCAGCCTCCGTTGCCTTTCGCGTTGAGAACGAAAATACATGCAACTTAGACCAGTAGGTTTCACGTAGAAGATTCAGCGTGTTCTCGAATGATGTTTGGTCCTCCCCGGGAAAGCCAACAATGACATCGACTCCCAAGAAGGTATCCGAATGTTTCCGGTAAATACGCTCACTCACATCTTTAAACTCTTTTGCCAAATACAAACGGCGCATTCTTGCCAACACAGCGTCGTCGCCACTTTGAAGCGCAATATGAAAATGGGGGCAGAGCTTTGACTCAGATCCAATCATCTCTAAGAGCTCATCTGGGATCTCAAACGGATCAAGCGTACTCAACCGTATCCTTGGCCCCTCTTCTTCAGCTACCAACGCGCGGACCAACTGGACCAAATCAGTGCCTTGATCCCAACCATAATGGGCCAAATGGATTGCCGTTAGGACAACTTCATTAAACCCCATCTCATAGGCGGTTCGAACCTGACCGACAATATTTTCTAATGGCAAGCTCCGGCTACGGCCACGCGCTTTGGGGATGATACAGAAACTGCAACGATAATTACACCCATCCTGAACCTTAATCGCAGCACGAGCCAAGCGACTTCCTGGAAACTCAACCGGGAGAAACCCAGTGGGTGGCGCAACATGGTCACGCGCTAAAAGATTACCGCTTAAGCGCTGCTCAATCAAATCGATCACCTGAAACTTATTCGCGGAACCAACGACTAAATCAACCTCGGAGAGAGCAAGGATCGACTCTTTAGCGACCTGCGCGTAGCAACCTACCACTGCAATCACAGCTTGTGGATTTTTACGACGGTATTTCTGAGCTAACACCCGAGAATCACGGTCTGCTAACGCCGTAACCGTACAGCTATTAATCACCAAGGCATCCGCGGCTTCATCCTCACCGCAAACGATATAGCCACGGCGACGCCCCTCGAGGATCAGTGCGTCCGTCTCCATGCTATTGGATCGGCACCCAAAATTCTTAAAGGCAATCGTCTTCATGACAAGGGGAGGTCTTCAATCCAACCGCCGCCCAAAACCCGATCCTCTTGATAAAAGACCATGGCCTGTCCTGGTGTGATGGCGCGCTGAGGTTCTAGAAAACTGACTGAAACTCGATTATCAGTGAGCGGAGTCACCTCGACGGGTGTCTCTCTTGAACGATACCTTATTTTCGCCATCCATTTCTGAGGATGATCGAGCGAAGGCGCCGTAATCCAGTTTAAATGGCTAACCGTTGCTTTTTTTCTAAATAATAATTCCTCAGGCCCAACCACAATCGCGTTCTTAGATTTATCAATGGCTAAAACAAAGAGAGGCACAGGAGATGGCACGCCAATCCCTTTTCTCTGGCCAATCGTATAATGATGAAGACCGGGGTGCTGTCCAAGAACCACGCCATCCTTATCGATGATAGGACCTGATTTTAAAAGGGATGCAGGGACGTTGCTATCGATAAAATCCGTGTAGCTTCGAGATTGAACGAAGCAAATTTCCTGACTGTCTGGTTTTTCTGCTACCGCAAGGTCTAGTTTTCTCGCTAGCTCTCGAACCGCTGATTTCTCAAAAGTACCAACGGGAAAGAGCGTGTGCTTGAGTTCTTCCTGGTTCATTGTAAAAAGAAAATAGGATTGATCCTTATTGGAATCTAACCCCTTACATAGATCATATTGGCCTGTCTCGGGACTGTATCGAATGGTCGCGTAATGCCCTGTCGCGAGATATTCAGCACCCAAATCAAGCGCCCAATCAAGAAGTTTCTTAAACTTCACCTTCTCATTACATTTCACACACGGGTTAGGTGTGCGACCCACGAGATATTCATGGATAAAATCATCGATGACCTCAGCGTGGAAAGTCTCCTCCATATTGGCCACATAAAAGGGAATGTCCAACTTTTCAGCCACTCGTCGAGCATCGGCAATATCACTTAAAGAACAGCAGGTTCCAAATTTATTATCAGCTGACCCCGCCATATCGTGAAGCTGCAGAGAAATCCCAATCACTTGGTAACCCATCTGCTTTAACCAGCCAGCTGTCACCGAGCTATCTACCCCGCCACTCATGGCAACGGCAACGCGAGTTCCTTTGGGAGGAAGGGAATGATGAACTTCATTTGAGGCACTCATCTTAAGATATCTCCGTACGGGAGCGCCGACTCCGGATACGTTTCACATGAAATACCAGGCGATCCGCAGCTGTCTCCACTTCAGTGGCCGTTGTACTACGACCCCAGCTGATTCGTACACAAGTTCTCGCCTCCTCCATCGATAACCCCATGGCTGTCAGAACGTGGCTCGGAGTCAGAGATCCAGACGAACAGGCTGACCCAGCGGAAAGGCAGATACCATCCAAATCAAGAGCGGAAAGAGCCGCTGACGCATCAATCCCATCGACACATAAACTTGAGGTATTGGGAACTCGATCTTGATCCTTACCAAGAATGTTAATGCCATCTAACTGGCTCAGAACCATGGATTCAAAAAGGTCTCTAAGCCCCGACATTTTGGCCCACTCCACTTCATCTGGCCAATCCCCACAGGCTCCAGCAAACCCTGCGATCCCAAGCATATTCTGAGTTCCCCCTCGACGCTTAAGTTCCTGACTACCGCCAGCTGGAAAAGCCTGCAATTCAATCCCTTTACGCACAATCAATGCCCCGCTGCCCTTGGGCCCGTAGATTTTATGAGAAGAGATAGAAATCAGATCAGCGCCATTCCACTCTGAATGAGCAGCCTTACCAAAGGCCTGCACAGCGTCCGTATGAAAAAGTGTCTGCGCCTGGGAACAGATTTCTGCGATTGCCTGAACCGGAAAAATCACGCCTGTTTCATTATTCGCTGACATGATTGAGACCAGTGTGGGTCGAAATTCCTTTAATTTCAGCTCAAAATCGCCGAGGTCTAAGCCGCCATGACTCTCCATTTTCAGGTAAATAACCTTGGCGCCCAACATCTGAGCCACTCGAACGGCTCCCATTTGGGAGGAATGCTCCACAGGGGTTGTTAAGATAGTGAAGGGTTTTGACTGACGACTCAGACAAGCTCCAACAATCGCAAGATGATTGGCTTCGCTGCCACCTGAGGTAAATACGACCTCTTGGGAGGGACGCCCGACTCGGGTCGCCACCGAATCTCGATACTTTTCAAGCAATTCCAGGGATTTGCGGCCCAGCGCATGACTCGATGAGGGGTTCCCCCAGTTCTCAAGGACCTCTTGCATCGCATCGTTCGCGGCAATACAAACCGGCGTCGTAGCGTTAAAATCAGCGTAAATCATAAGTGACTGACAGCTTAACGCAAGACCCGTGGGATTTCTAGCCATCGTGTTGAGTTTGTGAAAGAATGCCGCGCATGGCCCCGCTAGCCCCCGCTGAGAGCCGAAGACGGCGTCGTGAGAAATTCGTCGTCTTCGCTCTGATCATCTTTTTATCCGGATTTACCGCACTTGAAGTCCACCTACTTCGATTAAGTGCCCAGCTTCCGTTTGTGAACAGCGTTTTCTTCTTCGGGCTTATGAACCTCAATGTTGTTCTCATTATGCTTTTGCTGTTTTTAGTTTTTCGTAACGCTGTCAAATTAATCCTAGACGAGAGACGCGGCAAAATAGGCTCACGTCTCAAAACACGGTTGGTCATTTGCTTCGTTCTCTTTGCGATTATTCCGACAGTATTTCTCTTTAGTATCTCCGCCTTTTACATCAAGAATAGTTTCGATAAATGGCTGACCCTCAAGGTCGGGGGAACTCTACAGCGAAGTATCGACGTCGTTAAAGACTATTATGAAAACTCAGAACGAAACGCGAGCCACTTCGCACGTAAGATTGCTCAGTCTCTCACGGCCACCAAACAGGCCCATTCGAATCAATCCTTTGAAGAGCGCATTCAACTGGCGCGCCTGGATTACGCACTCGATGCCGTCGAATTCTACCGAACCCCCTTCTCGAAGCGGCTCATCTCTGCCAGCCCAAATCATTTGACTCAGATTCCCCCAGCATCTCTCGAAACCCTTGAACGCGCCTTTTCTGGGAAAAGTAGCTGCCGAATAGAAAATGTGGGCCAAGGCGAGCTCGTTCGTTGCGGGTCCTATCTCGGTCCTGGCCGGGGAGTTGTTTTTGCAAATTATTTTATATCAACAGGGATGGCCAGTCAGTTAGCTGAAATCACGCTCACCTATGAAGATTACAAGACGGACAACCCGCTCAACTACCCCATTAAATCGACGTATTTTACGATTCTATCACTTGTGACGCTGCTCATCCTTTTTTCAGCGATATGGACAGGATTTTATGCCGCAAAACGCCTCAGTGTCCCCATCGAAGAACTCTCGCGCGGGACGGACGAAGTGGCTCATGGCAACCTTGATTACCAGATCCCTAATACGGGAAGCGACGAACTGAGCCGATTGATTGAATCCTTTAATCGCATGATACGAGACTTGAATCAGAATAAGAGAGATATCGAAGCATCTCATTCTGACTTGAGGCGTATTAACGACGAATTAAACCATCGCAGACGCTACATCGAGGTTCTATTAGAGAGCGTCCAATCCGGAGTGGTCTCTTTGAATGAAAATGGGCGGATCTCCATGGTCAACCATGCAGCGATCGAACTCTTAAAACTTGATTCAAAGGATCTGGTCGGCAAGCCCTATTGGGCCATTATTCCAGCTGAACACCGCGAGCTCTTCCGAGAGTTTTTAGACTCCGTTTACGGTACCGCTAAGCCAATTCGTCGAGAGCTCCGCGTGAGAACGCCTGATAATGATTGGTTGGCCCTGATGGTAACACTGAGTGTTCTCAGAGATGAGCAGAAAAATCAGATCGGCGTCGTCGCAGTTCTTGATGATGTTACCGAAATGCAGAAAATGGAGAGGATGAGCGCGTGGAGAGAAGTCGCTCGGCGTATCGCCCATGAGATCAAAAACCCTCTCACCCCGATACAATTATCCGTCCAACGGCTGAGACGACGATATCTGGATAAAATTGTCGATGATGGGACTTTTGGCCAGGCGACAGAAATTATCCTTAAAGAAGTGGATTCACTTAAAAATCTCGTGAATGAGTTTTCGTCCTTTGCACGAATGCCAGAAATCCGCCAACAACCGCAAGACCTTAATGCCATCGCGACTAATACCATTGACCTTTTCCGGGCTGCCCATGAATTCATCACCTTTAGCATTGAACTCGAACCTGGTTTGCCACCGATGGAGTTGGATTCCGATCAGTTTAAACGGTTGCTAATTAATTTATTTGATAACGCCGTGAGCGCCATGAGCGGGCGTGGTGTCATCACGGTTTCTACCCACTATGACAGGGCGGTCGGAGTGATTCGACTTAGCGTGATCGACCAAGGTTGTGGTATAGATAAGGGAAGTTATGGTCAATTATTTGAACCCTATTTTTCGACTAAAGAAGGGGGAACTGGGCTTGGCCTTGCGATCGTCCAAAAGATTGTGAGTGACCACGGTGGGTTTGTTCGGGCCTTTCCCAACCTCCCCAAGGGAACCCAGTTTGTCGTTGAACTACCTGACTCACTCGCTGTCTCAAACCGACGACGGGGCTCCATGGCGATACACGATCGGCAACCGCCCCCAGTGGAATCAGAAGAGAATCTAAACAATGGCTAAGATCTTAATCATTGATGACGAGGAAAATATCCTAGCTTCTCTTAAGGGCGGCCTTGAGGATGAAGGCCATGAGGTAGAGACCGCAAATAACGGAGCCCTTGGGCTTCAGAAACTTAAGAAATTTTCTCCAGATGTCATCCTTCTCGACATCTGGATGCCTGGCGAAGATGGGATCCAGACCCTGTCCAGGATTAAATACCTCGATCATTCCAGCACAGTGATTATGATGTCTGGGCATGCTTCAGTAGAGTCCGCTGTTAAAACGATTAAGATGGGCGCGTTTGATTTCCTTGAGAAACCGCTCCATTTCGACAAGCTTCTGCTGCTTGTCACTCACGCCTTAGAATTAAAAAGCCTTCGTAATGAAAATCAGTTTTTGCGCGAGGAACTAAAAACTGAGGAACAGCTGATCGGCCATAGTAAGCCGATACAGAAATTGAATCAGCTCATCACAGTGACGGCTCCATCTAATGGTTGGGTCTTAATCCAAGGTGAAAATGGTACTGGCAAAGAGCTTGTTGCCCGAGCCCTCCATCAGGGGAGCCCCCGCTCTCAAGAGCGATTCGTGGCCGTTAACTGTGCGGCCATCCCCGATGAGCTTATTGAAAGTGAACTCTTCGGACATGAGAAGGGATCGTTTACTGGAGCCGTCGACAGAAAAATAGGTAAATTTGAGCAGGCTCATTTAGGGACTCTTTTTCTGGACGAAGTGGGTGATATGAGCCCAAAAATGCAGGCAAAAATCTTGCGAGCCTTACAGGAAGGCAAGGTTCAGCGAGTGGGAGGAGATCGCCTGATTGAAGTTGATATCCGAGTGATTGCCGCAACCAATAAGGACCTAAGACGAAGCATCCGGTCCAATGAATTTCGAGAGGATCTTTATTACCGACTAAAAGTCATTCCTATTATTGTCCCAGCGCTTAGGGAACGCAAAGAGGATATCCCACTGTTGATTCAACACTTCATGCGTCGGTTTTCTCCAGGTAAGAAACGTCGCTTGGGAGAGGATACGATCAACCTTTTGCAAAATTATGCCTGGCCAGGTAATGTCCGTGAATTAAAGAACTGGGTTGAACGAGCCTGTATTTTATCGGAGCAAGATTCACTCGATGAGGTTACGCTGGACGAACTCAACGCGTCCGATCATGGTGATGACTCAACGAATGCCAAGAGCTTGAAATTAGCGCGCGCGACGTTTGAAAAACAATTTATTGAGAAGATGTTAACTGAGAACGATTGCAATATCACCAAGACAGCCCAACTCATTGGGGTTGAACGAAGCCATCTTTCCAAGAAAATCAAAAGCTATGGTATTGAATTACCAGGAGTGAACTAAAGTGGACTCATTGCACAGCATTCACCGCAGGAAAACCAGGGTTATCTCGGTAGGTAAACTCAAACTAGGTGGCGATAACCCAATCCGCATCCAGTCCATGACGACCCCAAAAACCGATGACATTCCCCAAGTCGTCGAACAGATCTTGGCCCTTGAGACCGCAGGGTGCGAAATCGTGCGAGTGACGGTGAACCACCAGGCGTCAGCCGACGCTTTAGCTGAAATTCTCAGACAGATTCACATCCCCTTAATCGCGGATGTCCACTTCGATTACAAAATGGCGTTAGCCGCGCTTTCCCATCCCATCGGCTGTGTCCGGATCAACCCGGGAAATATTGGCGCACGGTGGAAACTCGAAGAAATTATTACGATGGCCAAAGACAAGGGGATCGCCATTCGGATCGGAGTCAATGCGGGGTCGCTTGAAAAATCCCTTTTAAAAAAGTACGGCCACCCGGTACCAGCTGCCTTGGTAGAGAGTGCACTGACTCATATTGCGCTGCTAGAAAAACATGATTTTTATAATTTTAAGGTTTCCATTAAATCATCTGATGTGGTTCAAAACTTTATGGCGTACCAACTACTCAGTGCCAAAACAGATGCCCCGCTCCACCTCGGCGTGACTGAAGCTGGAACCAAGAACTACGGATCGATCAAATCTGCCGTTGGGATTGGAAGCCTTTTAATGTCAGGGGTTGGTGATACCATTCGCGTTTCATTAAGTTGTGACCCGGTTGAGGAAATTAAAGCGGCCACCTACATCCTCAGATCTCTTGGCTTAAAAAATGATACGCCAGAGATCATCGCTTGCCCGAGCTGTGGAAGAGCCGATATCGACGTCTTTAAACTTGCCGAAGAAGTTGAAAGACGAGCACTCGCTCTTAAGAAAAATATTAAAATTGCGGTTATGGGCTGCGTAGTGAATGGCCCTGGAGAATCCATGGAAGCTGATATTGGAATTGCAGGCGGTAAGGGTGAAGGTTTAGTGTATAAAAAAGGAAAGGCGATCAAGAAAGTTCCGGAAAATGAGATGTTAGATTATCTCATGGCGGAAATTGAGCGGATGTAAAAATGGCGGAACGAATCACACCGAGAGAACATGACTTTGCGCAGTGGTACACAGACATCATTAGCTTTGCGGAACTTGCCGATTACAGCCCAGTGCGTGGGTGCATGGTCCTACGGCCTAATGGGTTTGCCCTTTGGGAAGTTGTCCAACGAGAACTTGATATTAAATTTAAGGAGACGGGACATCGAAATGCCTATTTTCCCCTCTTAATCCCTGAGAGTTTCATCTCTAAAGAGAAGGATCATGTGGATGGGTTTGCCCCTCAACTTGCCGTTGTCACCCATGGGGGAGGCAAGAAACTGGATGAGCCCCTTGTCATCAGACCGACGTCTGAGACCATGATCAATGCCATGTACTCAAAGTGGATTAAGAGCTACCGAGACCTCCCACTTTTAATTAACCAATGGGCAAATGTCGTGCGTTGGGAATTGCGCACCAAGCCTTTTTTGCGAACGACCGAATTTCTATGGCAGGAAGGACACACTTGCCACGCTGACGAAATGGAAGCTAAGCGAGAGACCCTGAAGATGCTTGATATCTATCAGTGGTTCTACAAAGAGATCTTCGCAATTCCGGTAGTCCCTGGGGAAAAATCTCCCTCTGAGAAATTCGCCGGAGCGATGCAGACCTTCACCTTGGAAACGATGCTTCAGGACAAAAAAGCACTCCAAGCCTGCACGTCACATTATTTTGGAACACGATTTGCTAAGGTATTTAATATCCAATTCCAAGACAAGCAGGGAGTTCTGCAACACGTTCACCAAACGTCTTGGGGATTGAGCACACGTTCCATCGGTGCCTTGATCATGACCCATAGCGACGACCAGGGGTTAGTTCTCCCCCCAAACGCCGCCCCTCTTAAAGTTGTGATCATTCCGATTCTACAAAAAGGAAAAGATAACGCCCCAGTTTTAGAAATCGCTGAGAAACTCCATAAGGAAATATCACAGACTCATAGTTGCAAACTGGATGATCGAGCTGAACATTCTGCTGGCTATAAATTTCATGAGTGGGAAATCCAAGGGATCCCACTTCGTATTGAAATTGGGCCCAGAGACCTTGCGGATGGAATCTGCGTGCTGGCCCCGCGGGTTGGCGAAAAGAAAAGGGTGCCACTCGCTGAGGTGAAGCAGAATGTCGCAACCGAACTCAAAGATCTGCAAACTCGGCTCTACAACAAGGCAGCGACGTTATTAAAGGATAATACGTTTATCGAGGATGATTACGAAAGTTTCAAAACTCGAATTGAAAACGGTGGTTTTTTTCAGATGCACTGGTGTGGAACTGACGACTGCGAATCTCTGATCAAAGAAGAAACTAAAGCCACCATCCGATGCATCCCCTTTCAGCAGATCCGAGAACGTGGAAAATGCATCCGATGCGAAAAACCTTCGGGTGGGCGCGTCATCATCGCACGTAGTTATTAGACGAAAAGTTGTGTTATCCTAAGATGGTGCAACCCATAAAATCGATGTTATCTCGTTTATCGACTGTCGCAATCATCCTTTCCTGCGCTTTTTTACGGGCGCAGAGCACGGGGCCAACTCAATATGCCACAGAGCAGGAGATCACTGACTTTCAGAGCGAGGACACCTATTTTGACGCTTCGGACGCTCTGAGAAGTAAACAGTATGTTCGTCGCGCCATCCTATCCAACGTAATCGACCTGACTTCCAACGTCGAAGCCAATCGCTTTTACATCAACCATTTGATGGGTTTTAGCGCGATCCTTCAAAGGAATCGCAATTTTACGAAGTACCTTTCAGGGATGCAGGGATTATCGCTTGGATATGTGACCGATGGATCCCATGGGCTAGAGATTGGCGCTGAGTTTTCTGCGGTGAGTAACCTATTTGCGGGCTATCGGTATTTCGTCCGACCAAAAGATTTTTCTCTTTGGCCCTTTATTGGAGGTGGTTTTGGCACAGAACTAACCTCGTTGAGCCTCTCAGACGGACCTGCCGCGGCGGACCTCTATGATGGGCCAAAATCTATGTTCTTTGGAACGCTAGGCGTACTCATTCCACTCGTCGAGGTGGCCCTCAAAGCCGAACTCCGCTTCAACTTCTACGGCAGCGACCGCTGGATACTGACTCAGGGCGTCGGTATCGTTATTTTTCTTTAGAACATTACCAATAGACCAGGCAGGAATATGAAGACGTACTTTTGGTCTGTAAGACCGATCAATAGGTGTGTCTCAGCTTTGAGATAAACATCCACAATCGGGAACAGGATCGTCGCACTCGGGATAAAAAACGCAGTGTTAGCATCCAAACCGCCTGTTCGGTCAAAATTCAAGACTTTACGACTAATGCCATAGCCGAGCGCAGCCCCAACTTGAAATTTAAAATTGTTATCTAAATTACCGAATTGATACTTCATCCCACCATAAAACGTATTCATCGAAAACGCATCCCAGCCCAACTCTAGAAAAACGTTCTTACTCTGGCGAAATCCAAATTGAGCGGAAAGCACACTCGCGGTCCACATCTCACTATTCACCCCCACGCTGACTGCACCCCCAAGAGAAGCCGCAGCGTAATACTCACTCATAATATCTCGGTTAACTTTCATTACCGTGTGCGAACTTGCGATCCAACGCGGAATCTCAGATTTAAGGAATGGCTCGGATTCTTTTCGAGGTAACTCAAAGTATTGGTCTCTCGCAAAACGAAAAAGAGTGCGGCGGACGACTTGAGCTGTGTAGCTATTGAATAACTCCTGGGTCATCCCCTGACTAGCTTCGACTGGAATTGGCTCGCTATAAGCATAAATGGAGTAGGGCTGGCGCTTATCGTAAACATAGAGATCATAATTATTCGGCTGAATGATGGTGATCGCAATGATGTCCGAATTATAACTCGCGGTCGCATTTCGAAATTCTTCGAGCGTCAAACTCTGGAAGGATCTTTTTTCTTCTCTGACATTCAAGACACCAAACTGAGCAAGAGATTGTTTCAGAGCGGGATTCACTGAACTTGCATAAGGAGAATTCGTGTAATCCATGGGCGCCAATAAAACGACGTTCAGACTTTTTCCATTGGGGCCACGTAATTTTTCAGAGAGTTTCGCGACGATCGCTTTCTTCACGCGCTCAATCTGATCTGCTTTTGTAGCATCTTGATTTTCGGCGGTAGCGTGTAAAGTAAAAACAATAAGACACACCACCATCCCAAATACACCGAAAGAATTTTGCAATCGTTTTAAGTGTCTCATCTTTTTAACTCTCTTTTCCCTTAAAGAGAAAAGATTGATTTCAATAAGCTTTTCGGATTTTTTCGCGCCGGGCTTGAAACTTAAATGACAAGAGCGATGACATGTCGCGGTATCTTGACTCGACGCTAGTCTGAGATAGGTTGTTCAAAGTGGTGCTCGAAAATGAACTTAAAGTGATTTGGTTTCGCAACGCGACGCCCCAGATTATCCAAGAAGCGATCAAGGAGTGGGTTCAAGACGCCTACACCCTCGAAAAGGATGTTGAATTGGGCTACCCGTATCTAAAGCCCGTGGGTGGACAGGTCCTGCCTCAACGTTATCTCAGCATCAGCCACAGTCAAACGTTCGGGGCAGTGGCTATCGCGCCCTCGCCGGTTGGGATTGATCTCGAACCGATCGATCGGAGTGTGGAGAAAGTCTGGAAAAGAATCGTCCACGATGATGAAGCCGCGACGCATCATGGAATGAAAAAACCCATTCAACTCTGGTGTGCTAAGGAAGCTCTATCTAAGGCCATTGGAATTGGCATGAGGCATGGGCTTAAAGGATTTACCCTAGAGGCGATTCAGGGACCCATCGTAAACGCCAAGATTGTAACGTTAGGGGCATTCAAAATCCACGATCCGGCCGTTTACTTCATGGAAATTGAACGGATGATGCTTGCTATCGCGGCAGAGGCTTCGCTACTCAGGGGGCGGCTCAGACTCTGCAACTTTAATGGGCTCGGGCGGGAGCTTCTGCCCGTACAGGGATCTCAGGGCTGATGAAACTAGAGTCAGGGCCATTAATAAGATAAATACGACTAGCGCAAATCCATACTGAGTGGCGTTAGGCGCGACAGTCTCAATACGAATCAAAACCCACGTTGAGAGAATGATAAGCCATAGCCCCCAGACAACCGAACAGAATCGCACCCAGAGATTTTTTTTCGTACTGAGCACCAGAAGAACTCCAGGCACGGCGAATGACGTCAGCGAAGCAGACCACAGAGACATCGGTGTCCCGCCTAGATGATGATGGAGACCCAACCATGCATTTGGAAGAGCGAGTAACCCACCGCCAGCCAATATCAATAAAACGAGACTCAGGAAATAAAGCACTTCTCAATTCTTACCTTAAAGGCCTTAAACGACAATAGAATTTGCTCAACCAGGGGGCTCATGCTATTGGTTGGGAGTTTAGAAATACATTATGAGTAAGCAGATTTTAGTCAACGCAAGTCCCTACGAAATTCGAGTCGCCGTTGTTGAAAACGGAGAGATCTCAAGCCTCCATATTGAGCGAAAAGAAGATAAGAATGTCGTGGGAAATATCTATAAAGGGCTCGTTAAACGGGTACTTCCCGGCATGCAGGCAGCCTTTTTAGAGCTGGGCCTTGAGCGCACGGCCTTCCTATATGTTGATGATATTATTGAAGAACCTCTAGGCGGCGACATCGACTATTTTGAGGATGACGAAGCAGACGATGGCACCGATTACTCCGAAGACGAGCCTGAAGGAAACGCGCCCCCTGAAGAAAGTCCCCAAGGGGGAAGGCAGAGCCGAAGTCCAGAAGGTAGGCCACAGCGAGGCCAAAGAAACCAACGAGGACGAGGTGGTCCTAGACGACGCGAAAGCGGAAGACGCGCCCGAGGGAGCGTAAACATCCAAGACCTTCTCAAGGAAGGCCAAGAAGTTTTAGTGCAAGTCGCGAAAGCTCCGATTGGTACCAAGGGAGCCCGACTCACCACACACATCAGCCTACCTGGCCGAAATTTAGTCCTCATGCCAAGCGTTAAGCATCTCGGCATCTCTCGAAAAATTGAGAGTGACCGTGAAAGACGCCGGCTTCGTGATATTTTTGTCAAACGAATCAAAGCCCGCGACGTTGGATTCATTATCCGCACCGTCGCAGCAGGCAAGAGCTTTGCCGATCTTAAGGCGGATGCCGATTATCTTTTAAAAACCTGGACTAAGATTAGCCGCGAATCCAAGCGCATGAGGGCCCCGGCGCTTATCCACGAGGATCTCTCTCTTTCGATGCGCTCGGTCCGTGATTTCTTCACTGAAGACGTCGACGAATTTATTATTGATAGCGCCACTGATTTTGACGAAGTTGCGAGTTTCATTTCGCAGTTCATGCCGCGCCTAAGTAACCACGTTAAGCTCTTTGAGGGGCCATCGGCCATCTTCGAGCATTATGGCATTGAAGCAGAGATTTCCCGTGCTCTTGGCAAAAAAGTTTGGCTGAAATCTGGCGGCTACCTACTCGTCGACCAATCCGAGGCGCTCACAGCGATCGATGTGAACACAGGCCGCTACGTCGGGACTAAGAGCCTTGAGGAAACCATTCTCAAAACCAACTTAGAAGCCGTTAAAGAGATCGCCTACCAACTTCGAATCCGAAATGTCGGTGGCATTATTATTATTGATCTCATTGACATGGAATCGATGAAAAATCGCGAAACGGTTTTTGATGCGCTTCAAGACGCTCTCGCCGAAGATAAATCTAAGACTAATATTCTTAAGATATCGGATCTCGGCCTCGTCGAAATGACGAGAAAGCGCACCCATGAAGACTTGGTCCGTTACCTTACCGAAAGTTGCAGCTACTGCGACGGTAGAGGCTACCATAAGAGCCAACAAACTATTTGCTTTGAGATCTTCAGAGAGATTGAAAAAGAATCTGCCAATGAGTCGGCAAAAATGAAAAACATTGTGGTTTTTGCCAATGATCTCGTCGCCAAAAGAATGCTCAAGGAAGAAAAAGAGCATGTCCAATATCTCTCAGGGCGATTTGATAAGCAGATTCACGTTCGAATTGACCCCAAATTTCACGTCGAACAATTCGAAGTTTTCGGCAAATAACCTGACCTGCACTCTGTAAGAATACAGTCAGCTGTACAACAATTTTTCGCACCCTTAATCGCGTGGGTGCCTAGGCACGGCTGGCATCCCGATTGCTCTTATAGAACGCGATGAGAGCACTGACCCTATTTTTTTCGCTCACGGTTTTTGCGGGAGCGAATGCCTTTGGGACACCCCCCTTCGTATTTGATATTTGCGGAGCGCAACTAGCAGTTTTGGCCCAGAGCAAACCGTTGGATAGTGTCGGTGACACAATCAACCAACGTGTGTATTCAAAGCTCCGAGATTTTCGGTGGGATACCTTAGGTTACCAGCGCAACGAACTTTGGAGGCATGAAACCGCGTTTGTGGATTCTAAAAAGAACACGCTAGAAAATTCTGCCAAAGCGGGAAAACTGATTCGAGGCACGGAAAAAATTTACGAATCAACGCACGGGCCTGAGCATGTCATCCTGAGTAAAAGTTTCAAGGGCCCAGAGAGTATCCAGAGTCATTTAGACCAAATTAATGAAGCGACTCGAGAATCCCAAGGATACCACTCATGGTACATTAAGGATTGGTGCAAGATTGGCTCAATATGTTGGGGCATCAGTGGAACTGCTGGATTAGTTGGAACGATCATTGAGTTTCCATTATTTTCAGTACCCGCGGTCCTGGTGGCTGGGCGAACCCTCAGCACGGGAGTGAATGTGGGTTTTGAACTTAAATGGAACGATGACAAAGAGAAAAAACGTATCCAAGAACTAGTGACTCAACCTCAGCAAGACGAATGGCTTCTTCGATCCTTCGCGACCAAACTTGTCCCCGATTTTGATTTAGTCCATCAACACGGGCTAATCTCGCCGCTACCTGTGATCCTTCAGACCTACCATGCGATGGCGGGTCCATCGAGCAGTTACCATAAAGAAGGATCGCTACGTCATATGAATCTTGTGGAGTTGTACCAGACTGAAAAATCCGAAGACGGATCCTATCAGCCCCGACTCGACACGATGCTGTACTTTTCAACCCAACCGCCACCTCAACAGGGCCGAGTGAACTATCGCCTGAAGGATTTGTTCAAACAGTTCAATCAACAACCTGTCCCCGTCCCACTTCAATGATAATTTGGTTCCTCCGAAAAAGTTTTGGGCTAATATGCAGCAAATTCCGGCGAAGCGCAGGCCTTGTTGCGGAGTACCCATTTCGCGACAGGCGGAGACAATCTAGTCACAGATTACGCACGGGGCCGCCTTGCTCAATCCATTCGCCCTAGGACGTTGCGAAACGGATACTACGCAACAAGGCCTGTGCGTTACCGGAGTATAAAACCAACTACCCCACCAATACGTTGGAGCAATCGATACTTTTAAATTATGGCCGTGGGGTAGTCGCCTGAGAAACACGCGTGGCAAAAGCTTTGGTTATTCGCCGATGAACTGGCTTCAATTAATCCCGCAAGTGAAAGGTAACCCAAGGTATCGGCTCCTATGAACTTACGGATTTCTTCCGTTGATTGAGAAGACGCCACCAACTCTTTCTTAGTTGGCGTATCAATGCCGTAAAAGCAAGGATGTTTGGTGGGCGGAGCGGTAATTCTCATATGAACGGATTTCGCACCGGCCTCTCTTAAGTGCTGGATTAATTTCTTGGAAGTCGTCCCACGCACGAGGCTGTCGTCGACCACGACAACGGATTTCCCGTCGACACATTCCTTAACTGGCCTGAGCTTTAACTTCACTCCGAAATCTCGAATGGATTGCTGAGGTTCTATAAAGGTGCGGCCAATATAGTGGCTTCGGATAATCCCCATATCAAAGGGAATTTCAGACGCCTCGGAAAAACCAATGGCTCCGGGAACTCCAGAATCCGGGATGGGAATCACGATATCAGCCCCGGGTGCTGGGTGCTCAGCCGCCAATTGCCGACCGAGGCCCTTTCTCACTTCATGGACGTTCTTCCCATAAAGATTGCTATCGGGACGAGCAAAGTACACATACTCAAAAATACATCGCTTAGCTGCCTCGGGCTTTAAGGGAAAATGACTTTCCATCTTATCCGGGCGATTCAGGGCAATTCGAATCATCTCACCTGGCTCAACTTCTCGAATATATTTTGCGCCCATAAGATCAAAGGCGGTCGACTCGCTCGCAAATACCGTAGCCTCACGAAGCTTGCCCATGATGAGGGGACGAAACCCCCGAGGGTCTCGAACGACAATCATCTCTTTTTCGGTCATTAAAAGAAGGCTATAGGCGCCTGAAACTTTTGATAGTGCCGAGATAAGGGCCGACTGGATATCAGGCTTACCTGATCTTGCCATCAGGTGAATGATCACCTCAGTATCATTCGTCGACTGAAACAACGACCCTTGTTTTTCAAGCTCTAACGTCAAGGACTCCGCATTTACTAAATTTCCATTATGAGCCAAGCTAATCCAACCCAGTCCGGATTTCATCCACAGTGGTTGCAAATTGGCTAAAGTATTCCCTCCTGTCGTGGAGTACCGGGTATGGCCAATGGCCATATGCCCTTTAAGTTTTTGAAGGTTATTCTGATTAAAGATATCGCCGACATAACCCTTGCGACGATGAATATAAGGGGTTTCGCCATCGGTTGATATTATACCCGCTCCCTCTTGACCCCGATGCTGGAGAGCGTGCAACCCTAGGTAGGATAGCTTTGCCGCTTCCGGATCACCCACAATTCCAAAAATTGCACACATCGGCTACGTCCCCTTAAAAGAATACTTTGTATTTCTGCTCCCACCGACTTCGGATATCTTTCATGGCTAAGTCTAAGACTACGGCTGAACCTTGGAATATTTTTAATCTCCCACTATCATTCACGGATCCAATGGGATGAAACTTCAATCCGCCTCGGCTTGAAGTCGCCTCAAGGTCCACTCGTTCCACAGGCTCATAGGCCGCGATCACTCTGGGGATCGTCTCCCCAAATAGGAAACTATCGACATCAGCTTCATGAGGAATCTCGAGGCTAATCCCCGTGCACTCGTGCGGAGATCTAAAGGCCATTTCCAGACAAGCTGCGAGAAGCCCCCCGTCCGCAGCGTCATGGAGAGCTAACGTCATTTTCTTACGTCGAATAACCTGACACCACTTAATCATCCGATCCACAATCGTCAGATCGGTCTCCTCAGGCTGTCCACAATCTCGCCCAAAGAATTCGCTCGCAAATAAACTGCCACCCAAACCGCCAACAAGCGGTCCAATCAGACCCAATTCCAATTCCGTACTAAAACAATACGACAGAGGCAGCGGCAAATTATCTTCGATCACACCGACCATACCAATCATTGGAGTCGGGTAAATCGGTTTGCCGTCTGTTTCATTATAGAAACTGACATTGCCAGATATCACGGGAACTTTAAGAAAATCACAGGTCTGTGAGATCCCTTCGACACACTCCGCAAATTGCCACATGACTTCTGTGTTTTCGGGGCTGCCAAAGTTAAGACAATCCGTAATGCCAATAGGCTCAGCGCCACGCAACGCTACATTAAGTGCCGCCTCCGCGACAGCTCGACGCCCACCTTCCTGTGGCCATAACCAGCAGACTCTAGGATTACAATCCGTAGCGAGAGCTAACCGAATGTTTTTCGACTTAATTTCTCTTAACCGAAGCACCGAAGCGTCATCCAGAACGGTGGCGAGGGTTCGGTTTCCAACCATAGAATCATACTGATGAATAATTGGCGATACATCCGCAAAATTTAGACTCTTCAATAAACTAAGGACTTTCGTTTCAAGCGGAGTTGCCAACATTCGGTTTCGTTCAAGAAACCAACGCTGCTTCAAATCAGAAGGAGCCGCCTGAGGCCTTTCCGGCATAGGAGGCTCGACGACAAGTTCAATCGGAAGGTCAACCACCAACTCGCCTTTCGAAAACATCTTAACCCGCGACCCTTCAGTCACTTTTCCAATCACCTCGGCATGAAGGTCCCACTTATCGTAAATCGCCTTGAGCTTTTCTAAGTTCTTTGGTTCGGCCACAAGAAGCATGCGCTCCTGAGATTCCGAGAGGAGTAGTTCATACGCGCTCATTGCGGTTTCTCTCTGAGGAATCGCGTCTAGGTTAAGCTCGAGCCCCGACGCTCCACGATGTGCCATCTCAAAGGACGAAGAGGTTAAACCGGCAGCTCCCATATCTTGAATTCCAACCACCAAGTTCTGCTCAGCCACTTCTAACGTCGCCTCAAGAAGAAGCTTCTCGGTAAACGGGTCTCCCACCTGAACGGCCGGTCTCTCTAATTCACCCTCCGAGGAAAACTCCTTCGAAGCCATGGTCGCGCCATGAACGCCATCGCGCCCAGTTTTACTGCCAACGTACATGACGATATTATCTTTTCCCTTTGCAATCCCTTTCAGGATTTGCTCCGTCTTCACAATCCCGAGGGTAAAAGCATTCACGAGTGGGTTAGCCGTATAACATGGGTGGAATAGCGTTTGGCCTGCAACGGTGGGAACCCCAACGCAATTGCCATAATCCCCAATCCCCTTCACAACGCCCCGGACAAGGCTATGAGTCTTGGCGTCCTCTGGACTTCCAAAAAATAAAGCGTCCATATTGGCGATAGGACGGGCTCCCATGGTAAAAATATCTCGAAGAATCCCACCCACTCCGGTTGCAGCGCCCTGATAAGGTTCAATATACGAAGGGTGGTTATGGCTTTCCATTTTAAACGCAACGGCCCAGCCGTCGCCCAGATCAAGAATTCCGGCATTTTCTCCGGGACCCTGAAGCACACGCTTACCCGTCGTAGGAAACCGTTTAAAATATCGTTTGGACGATTTATAACTGCAGTGTTCGCTGTACATAGCAGAAAAAATCCCCAATTCAGCAAAATTGGGTTTTCGTTCAAGCTTACGACAGATATAGGCGTACTCTTCTCGACTAAGCCCAAGTTCGATAGCCATCTCTACCGTCGACGGCGTCGAATCCGAATTTCTCATGCAGACGCCTTCTCTCTAAGATGATTGATAATGGACTCAAACAACTTTCGGCCATGTAAGCTTCTAAGATCGGCCGCTCTCTCGGGATGCGGCATCAGGCCAAAAACATTACCCTTCTCGTTGACCATTCCAGCCACAAAATCAAAACTTCCATTCGGATTGGCACCGTCGACTAAGGCGCCTTTGGCATCACAATAACTCAAGATCTTTTGAGCCTTAGCAGCTTGAGCCTGATCTCCAATGACGTAGCGGCCATCACCATGCGCAATGGGGAGGGTTAAGACATCCCCCACTTTAAAGGCGTTCAACCATGGGTTGAGGTTGTTTTCCACTTTAAGAGTCACGTCCTTACAAATGAAACGCAGGCTCGAATTGGGCACTAACGCGCCAGGGAGAAGATTGGCTTCGCATAAAATCTGAAACCCATTGCAGATCCCCAAGATCAGCTGGCCTCGGTCCGACGCCGCTCTCACTAAATTCATTATCGGAGAGAACGCCGCAAGCGAGCCGCATCTTAAATAATCTCCATACGAAAACCCACCCGGTAGGACGATCAAGGAATAGGGACTTAGGTCCACCTCGTGCTTATGCCAAATACGATCTACGGATAATTCGCAGACCTCTTCCAGTGCGTACACACAGTCATCATCGCAATTCGACCCTGGAAAAGTGATTACCGCAGCTTTCATGATTCCATTAACTCAACTCGATAGGATTCGATCACCGGGTTTGTGAGGATCTTCTCGCACATTTTCTTTACTTCACTCAACGCCTCGGCCGCCACCTGGTGTGTCGTCTCAACATCGATCACCTTACCCATCCGAACGCCATGCACTTTCTCAAATCCGGTCCGGCGTAACATCTGAGCGATGGTGTTTCCCTGAGGGTCAAAAACTGAATCTTTTAGAAAAATATGAACCCGTGCTTTCATTTGCTTGCCTCAAAGTGTTGCTTTAATCGTTGAAAGACCTCTTCGTAACTCTCTTCAACCTTACCAAGATCTTTTCGGAACCGATCCTTATCCATCGATTCTCCGGTCTTTAGGTCCCAGAGGCGGCAACCATCCGGCGTAAACTCATCGGCAAGAAGCAATGCCCCAGTCGCCACATCGATTCCAAATTCGAGTTTAAAATCAATCAGGTCCAAACCACATTCAAGAAAAACTGGCTTTAAGAGTTCATTCACTCGAAGGGCCAATTTCTTCATTGCCGCCAATTCGGCTGCCGTTGCCCAATTAAAATGATGGATATGATTTTCTGATATCAGCGGATCGCCTAGCTCATCCGATTTCAGAAAATACTCCACAAGCGGTGTGCTAAACGTCAATCCATTCTCAAGCCCAAGTCTCTGGACAATGCTTCCGGTCGCGCGGTTTCTTAAGACCACTTCAACCGGAATAATTCTGACCCTTTTCACGAGCATTTCTCGCTCGGATAATTGCTTCTCGAAATGCGTCGCGACCCCTTGAGTTTCTAAGAAGGTGAATATCCAGCTGGATACGGTGTTATTGATGACGCCCTTTCGAGCGATCGTCCCGCGCTTTTGGGCATTAAATGCCGTCGCGTCGTCCTTGAAAAATTGAATCAAATGCTCTGAACTCTCCTCGACCGGATAAAGGATCTTTGCTTTACCTTCCCGGAGAGCCTGTTTTTTTGTCCAAGTCATCGTTTAGAACCTTCTCAAAGAGGTGATCTTGATGGCGCGTGAACCGAGAGACATCAAATAACATATCAAGAGCCTCGTGGGAAATCAGTTTGGTGGCCTTGGGATTTGCTTTTAGAGCCTGAGAAAAAGGAATGTTTTTGGCAGTCGACTCAAAGGCTGATTCCTGAATAATTCCATAGGCTTCATCTCTCTGACACCCTGAGTTAATTAGAGCCAGGAGGCAGGTCTGGGAAAAAACCAAACCCCGACTGATCTCCATATTTTTCTTCATGCGATCAGCATCCACGACAAGATTGGCTAAAAGAGTATTTAATCGGCCCAGCATATAATCCGCCAAAATATTCGCATCGGGCCCAATCACACGCTCTACCGAGCTATGGCTGATATCTCGTTCATGCCATAGAGCGCAGTTTTCTAAGGCGGGGATCACCATGCTTCTGAGAAGCCGAGCCAAGCCCGTTAGGTTTTCAGCGCTGATGGGATTCTGTTTATGGGGCATCGCCGAGGAGCCCTTCTGTCCCGGAGTAAATCCCTCTCTGACTTCTCCCACTTCCGTGCGCTGCAGATGCCGCAATTCAACGACAATGGTTTCAATACAGGAACCTAAGAGTGCAATCGCGGAAAAATACTCGGCCATGCGATCCCGAGAAATCACTTGAGTCGACACCGAATCCGGCTTCAGACCAAGTTTCTCACAGACGTAAATTTCAACTTCGGGAGGTACATGCGCGTAATTGCCAACCGCGCCTGATAGTTTCCCTACGGAGATAACCGCAATGGCTCTTTCTAATCGCAGCTTAGAGCGCTTCATCATGTCATGCCACAGAAGCCATTTAAGCCCCATGGTCATCGGCTCGGCATGAATCCCGTGAGTCCTCCCCATCATGATGGTGCTCTTATCCCGAAGCGCACAGTCTCGCGTAATGCTAAGCGTGTTATCGAGCTCCTTAAGGATGAGTTCCCCAGATTTTTTCAAGCGATAGGCAAACGCAGTATCCAGCACATCACTGCTTGTTAATCCAAAATGGAGATACTTACCGGCTTCGCCGATACTCTCCTGCACAATCGAAACAAAGGCCGCCACATCATGTTTCGTAATCTTTTCTCTCTCAAGGACCTTATCGGTATCAAACTTAGCATTCTGCTGAATCGACTTTAAGGCATCCTTAGGAATCTTACCGGCCTTAGCCCACGCCTCACAGACAAGAATTTCAACGTCTAACCACGTTCGATACTTCGCTTCCTCGGACCATAACGCACTCATTGGCTGTCGACTATAACGCTCAATCACGGTTGCGACTCCTCGGCTCGGTGTTTTAGTTCCACCAATGTTTCCAGTAAAATATCCTTCGCCAAAGTTTTGGCAAGGTCTTCAATCAAGGGCCGCATCGGAAAATCTGCCGCGGTAAAATACCTAAGATAACCTCGATTATTGAGATACCACATCCCAGTCACAGCCGGCAGCGGCGCGACTTGATAGGACTGTTTTTCACCATTAATCCCCTGATCCACTAATGTCTCTGGGATCGGATAAAACCGACTCTGAGTCGACTTAAACGAAATCTTCATCGAATCTTTTTTAGACACTGGAAACTCAATTTGATTTTGAATCACATAGCCCATGGCTTCACCCTCAAGAGGCGTCTTCACCGCAACAAACGCCATGAGAGAATCGCTCTCGATAGGACCGACTTTCCGATCTCGATTCTGAATCACTTCCCAAAAGGCGATAATATTTCTAAACCCACCAAATCGGTACTGATATTCCTCTAACCTAAGAAGCGAAGCGGCCGCCTTCTCAAAATACGCTTGTAGCCTCGACTGATCCCGATTGTTAAGTAAGCAAGAACCATCCGATACCATCCAATACTCGGTGCGACTCTCATAAACGATGGGGTCGATGGAGTTCACTTCATGCGCTGTGCAGGGGCCGCATTGCTGGATTTTCTCTAAGAGTTCGGGCCTGATGCCATCCATCAGCGTTTCCATTTTGCCGGCATCTACGGTTGAGCCCTGTTTCAAAAAAACCTTGAGCTTAGTGCGGACCGCCAGATACTCCGATTCCAATTTCTCGAGCCGGGCCACACAATTGCCATCGATCATTTTACTTGAAAAATGCTCAGCCCCTAATTCAGCGTCCGATAGAACCGTTGGCAACTCGGGGCGCACGGGGGATGTCGTTGCCCCTGCCGCAAAGATCACCGCGGATAACAGCCTTAGAAATTCAATCAACATCGCTCAACTACCTCTTGGGATCCTGCCAAGATAGATGGACAATCGGGCCTTGGCAACGGCTTGTTCCCCTATGGCTGTGAGATCCCAAGTCGGATCAACTTCATCCCATGATTAAACTCCCCCTTATCGAGGCTATCCACCAGCAAACTCGCCAATGCCCTAAGATGCGGGTCCGAGACTCGGAGCATGAGTTGCGCCGTGTCCTTGAGAGTCCCGTCGCGATCCAAGGTCTCTAACGTGCTCAATAACTCAGGCATTGCCTCGAACGCCTTTCCCGATATCAGAGGCTCCCAATCTTGAGATACTAAAACTTTTAGTAGCCAACGCCGCCAGCCTTTCGTCTCAGAAGACCAAATATCGCGAACCAATTCTTGCCCCATTTCTGAGAGAAGAATCATTCGGTCGTCGTCATTTAGGGCTGCTTTAGCAACAACCCAATTTCGGTGGAATGCATCTGGACCCTGCCCAATTCCGGACTTGAGAATTTCTGCGAAAGTGCCGCGATCTTCCGAGGCAAGTTGACTCACCCGAGACATCAAACCACCCTTGCCAGCCACGAGCTCCCACCAATGAGACTTAGTGTCCATGAGCCTTGTTTGGTCCACTTCACGCCATGTATCGCTTAAGGCATTTAAATTAGTTCGGCTAAAACCTTTGAGAAAACTCAAGTACCACTCAAGCAATGAAATGGTTCTGCCATCCTTGTTTTTTAGCTCGCCTAAGATCGGCAATCCCGTGACAACTGACTGCCCAAATTTCTCCCACTCCGCGTCGTGTTTAAAAAGACTCCCTACAATTTTGCTAAGACCCTCGACTTTTAAATCTGAAAGCCCTTGAAGACTATTCACGAGACGACGAGACGAGGTCTCAGGCAACGCCAACGCTAGTTCATGCCACCGAGTCAGCAGATTCTCGGATTCTAAATCTGAAAGAGCCAAAAATGAAGTCGAAGAATCGGTGATCCCATCGAGGAGAAATCGGGCAAGCTTTAAGGTATCCACCAGAGGACGCGTCGCATTGAGTTCTGTGATGACCAAACCAAGAGCGCCCTCCAATCTGGTTTCCCCCTCCACTCTAAAGTCATAGAGGAAATCTCCACTGAGGGTCTTCAAAAGATGCGGCAAGTCGTCGGCAAAATACTTTAAACCCAACTGATTCAAATCTGACTCAGTGTGATCGGCAAACACTAGACCGTCGTTCTCGATCTTAAAAAGCTCACCCCAATCTAGAATGCCAAGTGCAGGTGCGGACCAGAGAGAGCTGACGCCTTCTCGTAATTCTGGCGTCGACTGAGCCATCAGCCAACGCGTCAGGGCCAATGCATTTAGGTACAAGTTAAGGTTATCTGAAGTCGCAGACAGATTCGTAGAGGCTTGAGCTAATGAAGTTGATTCTTCCATTGCCGCTCGAATCTCATTAAACAATTCAATGGCCTTGGGAGATAATTTACCGTCTTCAGTCCGTTGCAACGCCATCCAAAATAAAGGGGTCTCAAATTTTCTCCTCAATCGGGATGAAAGACGCAGTGTCAATTGACTCAAAAAAAATCGAGTCAGATGCGGGGCTAGCGCTTGATTTAAAGAGGGTTCATGCCGAATTGTCTCAGATAGTGAATGAAAGATACCCTGCGTCGGCCGATGAAAAAGCGAGATCCAGGAGACCATCTGACTCAGAGATGATCTTTTATCGCTCGAAACCTTTGAAAGCCTGCGCAGCTCGACGCCAAGATCCTCGAAGGATTGTTCCCCTAGATCACGTCGAACTTCATTCAACCCATTGAGTGCCGATCCCAGCACTCCAGAATTCCGCCAAGGCCGCCAGAGCTGATACCATTCACTTTCGACTTTGTCCGTCATCCCGTCCCTCAGGGCGACTAGAACTTGGTTGAGCCGAACCCGGTCGGCATCACGACGCTGATCTTTTGAGTTTAAGACTCTAAGAATCCAATCGTCATTCCTAGGGTCCAGACTGCTTGCCCACTGTTGAAGCCATCTCAATTTCTCAGGCTGATGCTGAAACACTCGAAGCGCAAACAACATCCCCTCGGAAGTCTCAACTTTTTGGACCAGACTCTGTGCGCATCGATTCTCAAAACACTGCCTAAGAAGACCAACCAGTTGGTCGGATCGCAGCGCATCTTGATAAAGAAAGTTGTTCAAAAAGGCTAGAACAGAATCGACCTCAGCGTCCGAAAGCGAATCAAAATGCTTTTTTAAGCGGCTTAATTTACCGTCTTGATTTAAGGCATTGAAGAGCGCGTTGACTAAAGACCGATCAAGTTTTCCGCTGAGGACGACCTTGTCAATCGGATGATGGGATTGGGCAGACAAGGGCGGAACCTTAGGTGAGTATCCGCAACCCGACACCAACCCGATTCCGGCCCACAGGCACAAGATTTTCCAGGCGCACATCGGCCGGAACACTAGCATGGACGCGCCTTGGTTAATAGGTACGCGGTTACTTTTAGTACCGGTTACGGTACTAAAAGTAACCGCGTACCTATTAACCAAGGCGCTTTTTGAGGTTTTCTAGGGTTTCGGGGTACGTGCGGACTTTCAGGCGCACGCCAAGCTCTTCAAAACTCTCTTCTAAGACCGA
>Ga0105164_10000518_pt1 | contig 27169 bp, 25 predicted proteins | sample VDWuncwatermetaG_FD_89674 | JGI IMG/M metagenome (GOLD analysis project Ga0105164, IMG submission 89674) | Wastewater microbial communities from Netherlands to study Microbial Dark Matter (Phase II) - VDW unchlorinated drinking water | ecosystem: Environmental > Aquatic > Freshwater > Drinking...
AATGCAAAATCATTGCTGAGGGCGCCAACGGGCCCACGACGATTGCTGCTGACCAAATTCTATTTGATAAGGGGATCTTTCTGATCCCAGATATTCTTGCCAACTCGGGTGGAGTGATCGTCTCCTACTTTGAATGGGTTCAGGGAATGCAGAATTACTTCTGGTCTGAAAAAGATGTGAATAATCGGTTATGGGAAATTATCTCGAACGCCTTTAGCCGTGTGTATGATTTTCATTCGGAAAAGAAAATGAACATGCGTGTTTCCGCCTTCGCCGTAGCCCTAGATCATCTTGCTAAGGCGATGCTCTGGCGCGGGTTCTTTCCGTAATCTCCCCATGACCCATGGGATCATTCATTTTTATCGCCGATATAGCCCCATTCGCCTGCTCCATTTTCTAGCCTTAAGTGGCCTTTGCACTTTCCTTGAAGGCATGAGTCTGGTGATTTTTTTGGGAGCTTTTCAAAAGGGTGACCCAAACTCATCGCAACTATTGCTCAGCCTCTGGGTTGTGATGGCGCTCATTGGAATCAAATTACTGATCTCTCGTCGGGCCTATTCGCACCGAGGCAAAGTCCTAGCTGAATTTTGGGCAAAACTGCGAACCTCTTTGATTGACCAACTTAAGGCTAAACCGTGGCGTAAATTTCAAGCAATTCCATTAGGCGAAGTTCAGACTGTCATGACCGCAGAAACGGATCGAATCGCCATGGGATTTAAAGTTCTGCTTCAGGTGACAAACCGTATTTGGGAAGCGGTCATTCTCTTAACTTTCTGTGCCTACCTGGATTGGAAACTCTGTGCCATTGCCGCTGTATTTGGCTTTGCTCTGTTTCTGTGGATGTTCTCAAAGGGTAAGAAAATCGCCGAGCTCTCTAAAATGGTCTCTTCCCAAATTTTGGACCTTTCTCAGGCCACTTATCAGTGGCTTAAGCAGCAGAAATACATTCGAGCGAGCGATTCAGTTCGGTGGAATCAGAGATTGGATCAGTTCATTCAAAAAACGGCGCCACTCATTGCTCACCGAGAAAGGTGGGAGCGGGAATTGGTTTCGTGGGTTGAACCCAGTGGAGCCGTTCTCGTCATCGGCTACCTACTTGTAACCGTGGGGTATCTCGAGCAGCCGCTGATTCCGGTTCTGGGGGCGGCTCTGCTTTTGTACCGGACGTCGCAGCGGCTGGCTTTGGTCCCTCGAGAACTAGCCGAATTAAATCAGGTGAGTGGGTCCATTAGCGCATTTCTTCATTTTGTCGACGATTCGCGAACCCCATCGCCTAGTGTTCCATCCTATCAAGTCTTATCCCTAGACCGAGGCATTGAATTAAAATCGTTGGCTCTTAAATCTCGAGACGGCTGGCTCCTTCATGCTTCAGAGGTTGAATTTCCCGCTAGGAAATCAATTGGTTTAATTGGACCCAACGGATCGGGAAAGACCGCGATTCTCGACGTGCTGGCAGGGTTAGTGTCTCCAGACCGTGGCCAAGTTGTCTGGGACGAAATGGACCTTAACCAACTTCGGCAACAAGGGTACCGCCCCGAGATCGGTTATTTAACTCAAGAGAGCGATCTTTTCCGAGATACGATTTGGAATAACCTCACGCTTTGGGCCGACCCCGATCATATCGAGACTCGAGCTCGCGTCGAATGGGTCGCAAAAGAACTTGGGCTCTGGAGGTTTGTGGAGAGTTTGCCCCAGGGGCTACTGACTTCTGTCGCCGATTCGGGAACCAGTGTCTCGGGAGGGCAGCGTGTCTTAATTGCCCTTGCTCGAGAATTTATCCTCGATAAGCCAATCCTATTATTAGATGAGCCCACGCATTTTCTAGACGCAGATCAGAGGGAGAAATTTCTCTTAGCGCTGCCGGCACTCTCCCATGGCAAGACCGTGATCATTGCAACACATGATCCAGATCTCGTGGACTATGTTGATTTAGTGTATGCCATTCGCGGCAACGAGGTTGTCTTAAGCTCCGGCGGAGTGGCGCCACATCACGCCATCGACCCAGTAGTGATGAAAGCTGATGCCCATCATAAGAACCGAGGTGATGGGGATGAGCCACTGCTGCAATGACGTGATGACGTAGGTCTCGATCGAATAACCCCAGGCAAAGAGAAGCAGCCAGAATAGTAGAAACGGAAGCATGCTAAAGATCGCAGATCGGCGGTTGGATTTCTCGAGAACCCAAACCATTCCCATGTATTGAATGGCGTGAAAGAGAGTGATCGTCATAAACCCACGTTGAAAATGCGATTCTATTGCAAAACCATAGAGGTGAATCCCCAAATAGGTGCAGAAAATAATCAGGGGAAGCACTGAAAACTTTCTTTCCTCATTCCAGCGCCTAATCGTATGCCAAATGAAAAGCCCGGCTCCCATTATAGCCACGACGCCGAGAGTTTGGATCAGCCAAGACGGAAAATCCACGGAGATAATGAACTCAGATCGTTGCCCCCTCCACACCGTAAAAAGAAGATCCCATCTGGCTAAAATCAGAAAGGGCATGGTGAGATGAAAGGCCCAGTAGGCTGTCTTCATATTCTGTTTTTCCCATGGGTCTCGGGAATAAAATCGAAAAACTCCATAGCCCTGACGCAAATAATGAAACGACTGCCAGACATTCACGGCAGTAAACGCATGGACTCCATAACCTGCGGCTTGAGCCGTTGCTAAGATCCCCACCGCCATGGCGTAGCCGGGCCAGCCATGCCAGAAACTCACGCCCCCATCTGAGATCTTTCTCTGGAGTCGGACATAGGTTGACCACACATGGGGAGAACTCACAGCCGCATTGGTCCAGAAATACCAATCAAGCGGAATTTTATGACTGATCCCACTCTCAGACATCAACCAAAAAACCGGCAAATACAGCGGCAAGCCACCCAGAATCACCCAAAACAAACCAAACGGACTCACCCCAGAAAAATCAATCCGCCTTGGAATCGCCCCCGCCGTCATTTCCATCCCCAAAATCCTACCCCCCCAATTGGGGTCAGTCGACTAATGGTAACCAAAAGGTAGCGAAGCACCCGTATTATTTCTTATGCGACACTGAGTAGGTAGAAATCACTCTGAAAATGCGTCGTTTTTTGATATAGTGCGTCACTTAAACCCCGTTGTACTCCGATCATGTGAATGAGGGCCCGTTTGCTGAAGCTCATGAAAATATTACTCATTATTTGTGTTCTGGTGGGTTCTCTTAGTTCTTCAGCCAATAACCTGCCTCCGAGCCTTCTGTGTCGAGCGCGGTTTAGTGCCCTCGATACGGCGTACCTCTCCAAACCCATTAGCTTTATCAAAAGCCCACATTTTGCGAATTGGAAAAATATCCCGGCTTGGGACCGTCGATACGAGCACTCTGAGCTGTATTTTGAGTTAAAATTCACGGTGGGTGAGCTTGAAATATCGAAATATCATCTCTTGAGCCGTGCAGAAGAACGCTATTTATTTTTGAAAATGAACTTCCTAAAGTCGAGGGCTGAGGCAAATCGACAGAGTTGGCTTAAAAATCGTAATGAGCAAGTCGTGTCCTTGATTCAGTCTGATCTGGCCGAGGCTAATCAGATTATGGACGCCATCTATGACGCAAACACGAGTTTAGTCATTTTCTTTGCTAAGAAGTACGTCGGACGGCATTTATCGATTGAGGAGGCGTTTAATGAGGCCTACCCCTGGGTTTTAAGATCCATCAGAGCGTTTGATGCGGGTTTGGAAAATCGATTCGGAACCTACCTTCGGGTGGGAATTCATCACTGCCTATCGTCGTTTCTCAAGGAACGTCAGGATGAAGTCCAAATTCTATCAAACGGGGAGGCTGATGGTGGGGGCAAATCAGATTTTTGGTCGTCAGTCGCGAGTCCATCGTATGGATTTTCGGTGGAAACCAATGAGGCAATCTTGCAACTCTCTGATATCGAGCAAGTTCTTATCCATTCTTATTTCGGTGGAGATAGACCACTGTCGGAGCTTGCTTCGGAATTAAACATAGGTCTGGCTCAAGCCACTCATGCTTTAGATCAAGCGATTATCCAATTGCGAAGGTATCTAGACCCAAGCGCTCAAGCACCTGATACGGATTTGATGGATAAACCCAAGGGGTCCTCTCGTTTGTTTGTTTGGAACTATCAGCGGGATCCAAGGTATCGTGAGATTTTTGAAAATCTAATTTCTGAAGATGAAAGGACGATGCTGAAGCTGAGATTTGATTTAGCTGGTGCTAACCCGCCAGTGATGCTTGAAGATGTTGGCAAAGAACTTAAACTTTCAAAACAGACAGCTTCCAATCGGATCAATCGGGCCGTCGAAGACATGAATCTGACGTTGTCAATCTTGAGCCAGATAGACGATGTCGACCTTGTACGGCCTGAGGCGACTTCTTTAAGTAGGCGAGTTCAGGCTTATGTGATTAGGGAAATGTTATCAGCTAAAAATCGAGTCAAGCTTGGGGAGGGCGGTTTAAGGCCCGATGAGATTAAATTGCTGGAAGACTATTTTATCGATGGTAGGGACTTTTCCGAAATTGGAGAAACTGAGGAACGGAGTGTAAATTTTCTTGCGCGGAATCTAAAACGCATATTCAATAAGCTTGAAAAAATATTTCAAGTGTCGCTTGGAAAATGTCCCACGAGGGATAGGCGTGAGGCTGAAGCAGTTTATCAGTGACGAATGGGGAGGCGAATGGGAGCTGTGGGCCTAAAGTTTAGGGCAATCTCGTGTATTGCTGGGTTCTTTGTTTCGTTGAACCTGATGGCTTCGACGGAAATCTGCGGGCCTGGATACCGCGAGCTTGGCGCGGATGTCTTATCCAAGCCCATTCACTTCATCGCGAGTCGCGAATTTATCGATTGGAAAAATGACCCGGCTAAGGACCGCCGTTATCAGCATCATGAAAGTTATTTTGAAAAAACCTGGAAGTTAGGGTCATTAACGTTAATGAATTATCGGTTGCTTAGTCAGGATGAAGTGACCTACTTGTTTTTGAAAATGAACTATCTTAGGTTGCAAGCGGAGCCTAAGCGCCTTGAGCTAGTCCAGAAGCGTGATGGTCATTTGCTTGCCTCAATGAAATCTGATTTGAATGAGGCAGATCAGATTGCCAGCACAATCTATAACGCGAACACTCGACTGATCATTAGATTGATCAAGAACTTTGTCCGTCGAGATTACGACATGGATGAAGCGTTCAGTGATGCGTTTTACCCGGCGATGCAAGCCATTCGCTACTATAACGTGGATTTGGGTTATTCTTTTGGGACTTACCTCAGTAAGGCTGTGTTTCGAGGGTTATCAAAAATAAGATCTGCCAAGGAAGCTCAAACTCGTTGGATGGTATCGGGACATGCAAAGTCAGCATACGATATCGACCCGATTTCAGCGATTGAGGATGTCGTAAATGAATTCTCTCCAGAAATGCGCGAAGCCATCGCTAAATTGCCTGAAGTGGAACAGGCCATTATCCTGTCGTATTTCGCTGGAGGGGTCGAGCTTACTGAAATTGCAAAGTCCGTGGGTATCACGCGCGACCGGATTCAGGCCACTCTGGATCACGCGATTTCTGGACTGAGGGGGTTTCTTGAAGTTGAATTTAATTCCCCTGCGAGTGATCAACCTGCTCGGGTGAAAGCGGATATCTCTCCGTTTCTATGGAACTACGAGCGTAACCCCTACTATCGGGAAGTCTTTGATGCGCTTCTGAATGAGGAGGAGGTAGAGATTTTTAGGGCTCGGTTTGCATTAGATGGGGGGCACGAACCCAGGGCAAATACTGAAATTGCATCCGAGTTGGGAGTGAGCCGTGAGGCCGTCAGGACTCGAATCGATCGCGCTATTGAGGATATGGATGCTGCGGTCACCATCCTAGCTCAAATTAGGGATGATCAATTTCCGAGATCAGAGGCTGTGGTTATCAGGCCGCGAGTGCAGACACTGCTCGTGCGTGAAATTCTGGCCGCGAAAAATCGGATAGAATTAGTGTCTCGAGGGCTGAGGTCGTTCGAAATTAAACTGCTATCGGATTTTTATATCAAGGGTAGGAAACTGTCGGATATGGCTAAGGCGAGTGACTCGACTGCGACGGCCATTAGATCTAAGATCGCAAGTGTGCTACGGAAAATTGAAGGGGCATATCAAATCCATTTAGGCGCAGCCCCAACAGGCCGAACGTATTAGTTCTTAGAACGGATTAGAAATGACTGGGATGACGGCTTCTCGCCCAGCTCCGGTTGAGACAAGATGGATTTCAGCACCAGTAAAATCTTCGATGAATTTTAAATAGTCTTTCAGCGCCTTGGGCATATCCTTTGCCGATCGGATGCCTTTTAGGTTTTCGCTCCAACCACTTAGAGTTTCATAAACCGGTTCAACTTGAGACAGGATCGAAGTGTCTGCAGGGAAGGTGTCAATCGTCTTGCCTTGATAGCGGTAAGAGGTGCAGACTTTAAGCGAATCATGCCCTGAGAGCACATCGGCTTTTGTGATCGCAAAGTTTTTCACTCCGCAGACTCGAAGCGCGTATTTCACAGCGACCAGATCTAACCAACCGCAGCGGCGTGGCCTACCGGTTGTGGCTCCAAATTCCATTCCGGTCTCGCGAAGTTTCTCACCCATGGCATCGTTTAATTCAGTCGGGAACGGTCCTTCGCCAACTCGTGTGGTGTAGGCTTTTAGGATTCCAACGAATAGCGTGTCCTTTGGCAGTCGAACGCCGAGTCCCAGAGCGGCCTGAGAGGGCAGTGTGTGGGAGGATGTGACAAAGGGGTAGGTCCCATAGTCCATGTCCAAGAGAACTCCCTGAGCCCCTTCAAATAAAATCTTCTGGCCATTTTGGATAGCGTTATCTAACTCCTGGGAGACATCTCGGACAAAGGGCTTTAGTCTTGTCGCAATGGCCTGGTACTTTTTAAGAAATTCCCCCATATCAACGCTGCCAACCCCGTAATACTTTTCTAAGAGAAAATTCTTTTCTTCTAAGTTTTCTTTAAGGCGCTCTTCAAAGGCGGCTTCCCGGAATAAATCGCAAACTCGAAGGCCTCGTCGAGACGCCCGGTCTTCATACGCTGGGCCGATCCCACGCTTAGTGGTTCCGATCTTGCCCCCGCGGCGGTTCTCTCGGGCCGCATCTAAGTGTTTATGGTAATCGAGAATCAAATGGCATCGGTCGCTCAACTGAATTCTTTTCTCAAGGTCCTTCACGCCCGCCTTTTCTAGAAGATCGACTTCCTTTAGGAAGCTTTCAGGGTCAACCACGACTCCGGAGCCGATCATGCAGGTGGTCGTTGGGTGCAAAATTCCCGACGGAATAAGATGCAGGATCGTTTGCTTGCCATCCACGACCAAGGTGTGGCCAGCATTATTGCCACCCTGAAATCGTGCAACATAATCCGCTTTTTGAGCAAAATAATCGACGATTTTACCTTTACCTTCATCACCCCATTGCAGACCAATGATCACAACACCCTGTGGCACTTATCCTCCTGAAACTTGAATCGATAGGGGCTGCACGGATAACATCCCTTTGATTTGTCTTAATGTTTTGAGCACTGCGTCCGATGGCCTGCTATCAATGGCAAGAAGTGCGATGGCTTCGCCCTTGGCAGCGTCTCTGCCAAGATGCATTCGGGCGATATTAACCCCGTTGTCGCCCAAGGCCGTGCCCATAAGTCCAATCACGCCGGGTTGATCGATATTACGAGTGAAAAGAAGATCTCCCTGCGGTAGAAAATCAATATCAAATTGATCAATGCTCACGCATCGTGGCTCACCTCTACCAAATAGTGTTCCTTCGACGGAGAGTGTTTTCTCCCCGACGAGTTTGAGGCCCACAAGACTTGTGTACTGCTTACAGTCGGTGGAGAAAGTCTGTTCAATCGGGATGCCTCGTTCGGCAAGAATCTTACGGACGTTCACAAAATTGACTGGGGTTGAAAGTGTCGACGAAAGTAATCCCTTAAGCATCGCCAAGGTGAGAATTTCTAAGTTCTGTTCTGAGAGTGAACCCTCAAAGCGAACCTGAATCTTCTTTAGGGTTTTAGGCGGATCCGCCTGGCCTGCAAAACTTCCCATCGCTTCACAGAGATTGAGGTAGGGCTTTAATAGCGTCAGCTGTTCATGAGAAACGTTGGGGACATTGATCGCATTGCGAAGTGCGCCCGAGCCCAAGTACTCAGCCACTTGCTCGGCGACTTCAAGACCCACTTGGACTTGGGCTTCCTCGGTACTCGCTCCGAGATGCGGCGTCATCACAACTCGGGGGTGCTTGAGAAGCGGGCTGTCTTTAGGCAGAGGTTCTGTTTCAAAAACATCGAGCGCAGCACCCGCAAGATGCCCCGACTCTAAAGCCTTCAAGAGCGCGACTTCATCAACCAATCCACCGCGTGCACAGTTGATTAAATAGGCGCCCTGTTTCATGCGTTGAATTGCCGACTCATTGATCATATGCCGAGTCGAGTCCATTAAAGGGACATGGAGCGTGATGTAATCACATCGGCTCAGTAATTCGTCTAGCGGCATCAGAGCGACATGAAGCTTGGCCGCCGCTTCAGGGCTTAAAAATGGGTCATACCCACAGAGCTTCATCTCAAGGCCCCTCGCTCTTTGGGCGACGGCTTTGCCAATATTGCCAAGCCCAACAATTCCGAGAGCCTTGGCTCGGATCTCGTTGCCTTGGAATCGAGTTTTCTCCCACTTGCCTGTTCGAACGCTCGCATCGGCTTCGGGAATCCTGCGAGAAATCGCAAAGAGCATTCCAATCGCATGCTCTGCGGTCGTGACGATATTACCGGTTGGCGCATTCATCACGACCACTCCGGCGTTGGTGGCGGCCTTAATATCAACATTATCGAGGCCAATTCCCGCCCTAATAACAAGCCGTAAATTTGTTCCCACCTTCAAGAGTTGCTGATCGACTTGAGTCTTTGACCTAACAACAAGTGCGTGCGCCGACGGGAGAAGTTGCAGTACCTCTTGACGGTCCATTTGTTTTTTTTCAATGAGTTCAACACCGCTGAGTGCTCTGAGTTTTGATAGCCCTTCTAAAGCCAGGCCATCTGCGATGAGGATACGAAAAGGTTCAGACACGAGCGGCGTCTTTCATAAACGACATCTGCGCCGCGCGAACGCCACTGCCTAATTCGCAGCGATGCCCGAGGTGGCTCAAGGTCATTTCAAAGGCAGACAACATCGTCAGCATATCAAGCTCATCAAAATAACCCAGGTGTGCGATTCGGACCATCTTACCTTTGAACTGGTCTTGACCCCCTGCCACCGTAATTCCAAAGCGATCTCTGAGGTAGGAGATGATCTTTTTCCCCTCAGGGATAGACGCTGGGACATGAATGGCAGTCAGGGCATCCGACGGGCTTTTTTTAGCAAATAACTCGAGCCCTAGGGCCTCAACACCAAGTCGAGTCGCTTTCGCAAGTTTGGCATGATGTGCAAAAACCGAATCAAGACCCGCCTCTTTCAGTCGAGCCAAGACGATATCAAGGGCCATGATCAGCCCTACTGCGGGAGTCCACGCGGTTTCTCCGGATTTTAGCGCCTTATCTTCCGCTTCAAGATTATAATAAAAACGCGGGATCGCATTCTTTCGCTGAGACCTGGCTTTACTCGATAAACTTAAGAAAGCCAGACCAGGAGGCAACATCAGTGCCTTCTGAGAACCTGAAATGACAGCGTCGAGTCCCCAAGCGTCCATCGGAAGCGGGCAGACACCCAACGCCGTAATCGCGTCTACCACAACTAGAGCGTCGCTATTTTGATGGACGATAGCGGCGATTTCTTTTACTGGATGGTAGACCCCGGTCGAAGTCTCAGACGCTTGGAAAAGAACCGCACGAATCTTAGGATTAGATTTTAAAAGTGTTTCAATCGCCGACGGGTCGACTGCATCGCCCCATTTTACATCGATCACGTGGACCTTAAGTTGAAAGGCCTGGGCAATCTTCACCCAGCGCTCTCCAAACTTTCCCCCATTCACCACGAGAACTTCGTCGTGGGGGGAGAATAAATTCACAATCGTCGCTTCCATCGCTCCGGTGCCAGACGCACTTAATAGGTAGGCAGGTTCCTTGGTCTGAAAGAGGAACTTAAGATTTTCTAAAGTCCGCTCCAGAATCGCAATGAATTCCGTGGTCCGATGGTGCAAAGGGCTTCTTGCGAGCATGCCTAGCACCGCTTCGGGAACGGGCGTTGGGCCTGGGGCAAATATCCTTAATCGCTCAAAAACAGGGTGCGAGGCAATCATGTCTCTTTCTCAATCTGTAAGTGCGTGTGAAAGGGTAGGTTAAGTGGGCTGTATCGTCAACTATTTGAGGGAGGCAAAAGAGCAGGGGTGCCGTAGATTGTCCCTTGTTTTCCTAGGCATGACCCAGGCATAATACGGATTCAAATTTCCTATATTAATCATCCATATCAGGGGGACGTTTATGTTGAATGAAATCGTGGCGGAAAAATCTGTTGAGGCTAAGGCGACCGGAAACTCAATGGACAAGGCGATGAAGACTATGGTCCGTATGGATAAGGAAGTCCGAGATTTTCTAAGGTTGATTAAGAAGTATGACCTTCGGGCGCAAGCTGTCGAATCCCTCACGAATGCCCTGGCTAAAAAATCCTCGCATTAGTTGAATCCCATAAGATTGAATCAAACCAGCGGTCCTGTTGTCTGTGAAGATGGCTCGGTCATGAAATCTCATTCTCTTGCTGTAGTTTTCAAGGGAGTCGAGATCGACTGGTGTTGCACAATGGACAATGAGATAGTTGAGTCCGGGTTTTAAACCTTGAAGGATCCTTTCATAGTTTTGTGCACTTTCTTCAAAGGACTTCAGGGATCGTTCCTGGTGGATGAAATCAAAGGTTGGGAATCCTCGTTTTGAAAGTCTTCTCGAGAAGGCTAGCGTTTTTCCTTTTAGGGCTGGAAATTCTTTTTCGAATTGGGGGACCATCGCTTCACTGGGAAATAGCGCTGGGATTCCTAATTCAATCGATAACCTAATGTAAATTTCAGTTATATCGGCCCGTGTAAATATCGTCCCCATGTGGGAGTCCATATGGCTGAAGGCGACCCCACTTGCCTTTGCTTTCTGAATCTGTGCCCTAAGTTCTCGCTCGACTTCGTCGGCCTTTGCCGAGCGGACCACCTGGCTCTGAGTTTTCCAAAGTTGCCCCTTGGAATTGACTAGCGAAGGGACTTTCTGAAGAGGTGACACCGGGGCGCAAGCGATCTCCTCCATCTCTGAGTTGAGTGAGAGGTGGATGCCGTAATCATGCTTCGGGTGCTTTCTGGCAAAGGATACGAACTCTTCAAAGCCCGGGCAGGTCACGAGCACCGAGGCCGAGGAAACGATCCCCTTGGCAAGAACGGTCATGGTTCCGCGGTTGGTGGACGACGACTGTCCCGCATCATCCGCAGCGACAATCAGTCTAATGGGCGCGGGCGACGCGACTAAGATCGTTGCCCACATCAGCCACAAGGTGACTGATACTTTAAGGGTTGGATTCATGGAGTGGTTTTTCAAATTCAGTGGAAAGAACGTACTGGCTGGTTGGGCAGAGATGGGTCTGAGGGCTTTCCAAAAATCCACTCACGAGAAAATCAGCCAGTATGACGGCACCGATCGCGAGTTGGTTGACTATTAAAGCCTCATGCCAGACCGCGACGGTTTTTCCGCCCTTAGGTCCGATGCGTCTGCCAGAACTATCGACTAAAGTGGTCGGGGGTCTTCGGCAGGCGTCGGTCGCATCAGAAGAGATCCAACAGCGTCTGTCTTTCTCAGTTGGGCCCTTCAGGGCAAATCGACGATCAAGAGCAAGCGCCTCTGGGGCGAGGGCCGCACTCTGCTTGATCAAATAAAAACTCATTGCGAGTGACCAGCTCGTCGTCGGAGGGGCAAAGAGTTTAGCGCTTCGAGTCCGCATTTCTTTAAGAGAATATTCTGATTTAGGTTTGCCACTTAGTAAGGGAAGACTACGTTTTCGGATTCTTTCGGGTAGATCATTCTCAAGTGCGTCGACGAGACTTGATTCAAAGTAACTATGGACTCCTTTCTGACCGGCAAGCACTCCATCATAATCTGAGATGCCATGGAAGGGGACGGTGCTATCTGCAATAAAATGGCTTAGAAGGCCTGCTTCGCGTAAGACCGTCGAAGTCGGGTGGGGTTTGGTGTCCGAGAGTGAAGCGCAAGGAGCCACAGGGTATTGAGTTAGGGAAGTACGGTAGCGTTGGTAGAATGCTTCGATCCGCCACGGTAGGTAGCCTATCTTAGAGAAAAAATGGCCATCAGGCGAACTCGCATCAAATTGTTTTGAAACCGTCAGATAATCCGAATTAAGCGGCGAGATAAGATTTGAAAATGAATCCCAATGAAAGAAATGGGTCGGAAGGCTGTCGACCTTTTTAATTTTCCAATCTATGTCCGGGAGGTTACTAATATGCGCCAATTCCAGGCGGTGTCGGTAGAGCGTCTGCAGAAACGTATCGAGAATGAGTTGCTGGTTGGGGTTGGCTTTCTTGCGGTAATCTTGAAGGGCCGGGTGATCATCCATTATTTTAATCGCGGTTCTCAAGAGCACCTGATGCCCAAGCTCTCCCCACGCGTACGATCGAGTCGCGAAAATGGGTGTTAAAATGATTAAGGCGAATCCCAAAGTTCTTAACATGACGTCTATTCTAACGAGTTTTCTCGGGGGCGCAATGGCGGGTTTATTCTTTACTTGAAGCGCAAAAGGGGTCTATGTTCAGGGCGTTTTTCGAAGGGAGATCAGATGCCCCCCGCTCCACTTGTCATGGGAATTTTAAATATCACACCCGACTCTTTCTCCGACGGTGGAAAGTACGTTGCGATCGACAAGGCGCTTGCGCATGCAGAGGCGATGGTGCAAGAGGGGGCGGATATTATCGATATCGGCGGTGAATCCACTCGGCCTGGGGCAGAGCCTGTGCTTGCTGAAGAGGAACTGCTCAGGGTGTTGCCGGTGATTCAGGCGATCAAAGATAGATTTTCCGTGGCTCTCTCCATTGATTCCTACAAGTATGAAGTCGTTGAGGCTGCCGTTGAGGCCGGGGCGACGATTGTGAATGATGTGCGTGGAGGGCAGGATATTCGGTTGCCCAAACTTGTGGCAGAGAAGGGGCTCAGTATCGTTCTCATGCACATGAAAGAAACGCCTCTTACGATGCAGGATCATCCCGAGTACCCCTCGGGGGTTGTGGTCCATGTCCAGCGGTTTCTCAAGGAACGGTTGCGTGCTTTTGAGGAGTTTGGGATTCCCCGAGAGCGTATCTGGATTGATCCGGGGATAGGGTTTGGCAAGACCGTGGACCATAACTTGGATCTGCTTCGGCATACGGCGCAACTGAGTGCGCTGAGTCGGGTGCTAGTCGGCGCGTCTCGCAAGTCTTTTCTAGCGAAGATTCTGGGCAACGCTGATCTGCCAATGGAATCTCGCGAAGCGGGTACGATCGCAAGTCATCTTTGGGCCTATATGAAAGGCGCCAGTGTGTTCAGAGTCCACGACGTGGGCCCGATGAAACGAGCGATTCGGACTTGGGAGGCGATCCAGTATGGTCGTTACTAGGGAGATGGAGTTTCGTGCGTCGCATTCTCATAAGGGGATGTTGGTCGAGCCCCACCACGAACATCTCTACAAGGTAAAACTCATGATGGACGGCAATCTCAATGAAGAAGGGTTTGTCGTCGATTTTAGGGCCGTTAAGCGGTTATTCCGTCGCGTCGTTGGATCTCAATTAGACGGCCAGGATCTCGACACGCATTTCGAATACCCCACCGCAGAAAATTTAGCGAAATACGTTTGGCAGAAGATGGCGCCATTTTTTCCTTTAATTGAAGTCGAAGTGAAAGAAAAACCGCATTCGTCGGCGTTTTACCGAGAAAATCCATGTCAAATCAAATTGCCGCAGTAGCTTTCGGACTGGGGAGTAACCTCGGCGACAGATCCGAGATGATCCACCGAGCCTTTCATAGACTCTGCGAGGACGCCCTACTTCATGCCAGATGTTCGCGGATTTACGAAAGCCCCCCATGGCGAGGCATGGCTCAGCCCAGTTACCTAAATGCCGTTGTAGTGGGCCAAACCGAATGGAAGCCGCCGGCAGTTTTTCATTTCATTAAGACATTGGAATTAGCATTAGGCAGACAGAGCGCCCAACGCTACGCGCCCAGAGTGATTGATATCGATATCCTAAGTTACGGCGACAAACCCTACCGAGACGAGCAACTCGAGATCCCGCACCCGCATCTCAGTGAAAGAGATTTTGTTCTGGCGCCTTGGGCCGAGCTGTGGCCCACTTGGATTCATCCCATTTCAAATCAGTCTTTGGCTCAGCTCTTAAAAAAGACACCTCAGACCGCCAAAGTTTTCGCACCTGCCCCACAAGATAAAGAGAACCCGTAACGAGAAGTGTCTCGTCCTGCTTAAGCTCCACCAACGCTTCTGCGATCGCCTGTTCTGCCGGCGCGATCACCTTAGCCATCAAATGGTACGAATCTGGCATCTGCCCCTGAAACCTTTCGACTTCGGTGAGATACACTCTCTCAGCAAGCCCACTTAAATTCCGAAACATTTCAGTAAAGGGTTTGGTCGGTGAATAACCGCAGACCACCACTAACTTAGGCGAGCCCAGTGCCACCAACGTCTCCGTGAGCGCTGCCACGCCGGCAGGGTTATGGTCTCCTGAAAGGATCACGCGCGGGGACTCACTGATCACTTCAAAGCGCCCCGGATTGATGACTTTAGCAAAGGCAGCGTGGATCGTCTCAAGTGAAATCTTTGGGAATAAAATGCGCAGCATAAGCCAAGCCGTCGCCGCATTCCTCTCCATGCCCGCAAGTGGATTTGAAATCGAAACGGGGTGGCCATTAATCTTAAAACTCTGCCCGTCCCAACTGCGAATGACCTCGGTGATTCGAAGTTCCTTCGTGTAATAGGGGATTGCGTCCACCAAAAGACAGTGCTGATCCATCTGAGCCACAAGATCTGGCTCCTCTATCGATGAAAACACCAAACCCTCAGGCCGAACAATTCCCAGTTTCTCCCCTAAGATCATGGGCGTCGTATTCCCCAGAAACTCCTGATGGTCCAAAGAAATATTCGTAATCACCGACGCAATCGGATCCACGACATTCGTCGCGTCCAGACGCCCCCCTAGGCCCACCTCGAGTACCAGAAAATCCTCTCGCCTTGCGGCCCCACGCGCCAAACACAGCAACGTAAAAAACTCGAAATAAGTTAGATTAAATCGCTGCGCCACACCGAAATACTCATTGGCCAGCTCCGACAACTCCACTTCCGAAATCGCAACCAACTGACTCAGAATCCGCTCCCGTGGATGCTGCAGATGTGGCGAAAGAAAAGTCCCCACCCGGAAACCAGCATCCACCAAAGCTTGGGAAATGAATAACGTCGTCGACCCCTTACCATTGGTCCCGCCCACCAGAATTGGCAAACAAACCCGCTCCGGATGCCAAATTTCAGCCAAGGCACCCTTGAGCGTCTCCAGCCCAAAATGCACCCTGGGCTCACCCCCCACGGCTTCCAATATGAATTCTAAACTAGGCACAATTACCCACGTTGATAGCGAGTTATCAGGTGGATGGCAAGTTAGCGTGTCTTCTCCCTAGCTTTCATCCGCTTAAGGCCTCCTCCCGCCCAGACATCGAGCCGGAACCGATTCATACGCAACTCGCGCTCCCACGGATCACTTTCACTACCCCGGATTTTCTTTTCAATATATTCCAATCCGAAAACCTGAGTCGCCATCAGGCGATTATGAGTTCGGCACAGAACCCTAATGTTACCAGCCTCATCCGATCGGCCGCCAAGGCTGATAGGGATCTCATGATCCCATTCCAGAAAATGCTTAGACTCACAGGCCTTGCCATCGGGGCTCACATAACTGCATTGGGCCTGATCTCTTTCCCAGACTTCATCTTTGATTGCCACTGGGATGTAGCGTGAATGAGTGGATAGTTTCTTAGGCAGCACGGATCTTTTTGATTTCGGCTTTTCTTCAAGAAGCGCCTCTAGGGCTTCGCCAAAAATATCTCTTAGCTTTCCTTCGGGAAACTTGTGGCTCAGGCGGGCCTTGGCTTGTTTAAGTAACTCTTCAAATTCTCTATTTGCAGTGAAATGAAAGCTTAAGTGGTCCTGATCAATGGCCCTGATCTGATCAGGCTTAGCTTTCTCGGGCGAGATGCCAGCGATCATTCTCTCGACCTCTCGAACTGATTTGCCTAAGCAGCGGTTCAAGAGTTCATGAAGATTGGAATGTTTCAGATGCGGGGCTAATTTCATTAGGGCAGTCATGGAGATCTTGCCTTCTTGAAGTAAATTAAAAATCTGAGGAAAGCGGCTCAGCAGCCTTGAGACCTGAATTCGTTTTAGAATACTCGCTTCGGAATAGCCCAGCTCTGAGACGAGATACTGAAAGAGCGAGGGGTAGCCCGCTTCGGCGAAAAGCATCCGTCTCTCCACTTCAGCGATCAATGCAAGGGCCATACACTGAATCGCTCTCTCCTCCGAGCGCGCCTTCTTCAAAGCGGCAATGAGATTGCTGTCGTCCATCCTTCGTGTCATTTGAGTGTAGTTCATCGTCGTACCTCCAGAAAATATCTATAACACGCAAGTTTACGGCGCTCTAAATTGACTCAGGCGACGATAACTCTGGGTGGGGGTATGACTACGGATTGGCGCGAATCGTTGGCGGCCTATGCCGCAATGTCGACGATGAGAGAAGCGATTATAGCGATAATCTCAATTCTATCGACGCAAAACAAAACTGCTACCGAAAGTTGTCAATACTAATCTTGAAAATCGTATGAACCGGTTCCCGTCCTGCATGCTAGCGATCAATGCTTGTGATCCCGCGTTGATTATTGGTTCTCTGATGTCGTTGGGTGTAGTTCCAATACGGCATCCGCCATGGCTGCTGGGATGATTGTGTTAGTTGCAAATCGGGGGCAGGTGTCCCAGCGGGATTGCGTTTGGGGTTATTGTTCGGTGGTGGCGCCACCGTCGGGCTGGCAGTTGAGGTCCGCCAGTCATCATTCGAGGCTAGACGCATATTCCCGTCCTGGCCCGAGATGACAGGAGCGTAGGAGAAGTTTTCTGTTCCGCGCACCTTATATTGGGCGAATTTCTGCTTGTCTTTTGTGATGTAACCCACGAAGTCTCGAGTTGTCGCATTACCTTGGGCATCAAACTTAGTGGCAGAGTAAACGCGCGAAACCCCACTTTTATCACTATGGCTGGATTGGTAGACTTGATTCGTGTTTCCTAAACGCCTGGGTTGAGTATAGACAGTGTCGCTACGTAGCTGTGTGAGGTTTGCTTCGATTCTTTCCTCTCCCTCAGTCAGTGTCGCGCGAGTTAAACCACGGGCAACTCCTTGAGCAAATTCATTGAAATTGGAACTCGCCAATATCCTTGCGTTTGGACTCACAACCCCGAGTGGCAGAGCTACGGTTCTAACCGTTGTTGCTACATTCGATATTAATTGATCTGAGGAGGGAAGCGCAAGGACTCTAGAAAGGTTTGGTGTGCCTGCGTCCTGAGGTTTTGCTTGCTTCGCGCCCTGAGGTTTTGTGTTAGCCGGGGCTGATTCTGCGATTGTGTTTAGGATGGTTGAAATTTCTTTAACTCTTGTGTTACTAAAGAATCCTGACTCACCAGCTTTTTTGATTAATCGCTGCACTTCAGGAGTCGTGTTCGTAATCAGATTATTGGCGGCAGTAATTCCTAGATCATTGGCGCTAAGTCTATTTAGGCGGTCCCAAGTATTGAGCGCGCCATCCGCCTTTACGAGTTTATTCGTTAAATCTCCATCCAGCAGCTTGTAGGCCGCACGTAGTTTGTCTCGGTCGGCTTGCGACAAGTCAGAGAGTGTTTTGCCTTTCAGTCCAAAGTAGTTATTGTCTTTGAATGCCTCTAGCGCTCTCTTATCAATGAGGCCATTCAGCGCCTGAAGGCGGATTTTGTTATTCTCAGTCATATCCGACGTATTTTTCTGGAGTAGCTGGTTTTTCTCGTCTAAGACATTCTTGTCGGCTGGTGGCTTTTTTTCGAGTGCCTTATTTTGTTTTATGAGTTCAAGGAGCGATTTGTCTTTCTCTTTGTCTAACGATGCTTCGAGTTTTTCGAGTTCTTCTGGAGCTCCATCGCTTTTATCAAGTAGTTCGGTTAGTCCGGCTAAGTTACCCTCTTTCGATAATTCTCTTGCCTTCGATATTGTGGCATTACGTTCAGCAGCTCCGTCGGGAAACATGTCATCGGTAACCTCTGCTGCTACGGTCCGATCTGCTGGCGTTGCGGATTTCTGAGTACTAACGCTGCTGTGTGTATTTTCCTCTCCGATCGCGATGTTCAACGCGAGGACGAGTAGTACCGGGATGATGGAAATCAAAGTTGCTGGTCTCATGATGCTAATCCTCATGCAAAAAAATGGCTCATTAGGTGAGATTGCAAGTCGAGTGCCAGCAGGCCTCTAGGCGCGAGTTGGGATTTGCTTGGTGAGCAGGTTGTCTTAGTTGTAGTCAGTCTGGGTTGAGTTGAGTTTGAAATTGCGCAGTGTTTTCAAAGCTTCAGCCAGTCAGTGTCGTAGGTTTTGACACTCGATGAATTCTTAGAGTCGTCGCAGGGCATGAGCCCACCAGTAGTTGAAGCCGCGGGTGGATTGGGGGAGGTGGCGTTCGGCGTAGCGTTGGATGAAGGCCTTTTGAAGGAAGACGATTATGTTAAAGAGCCACTGGGGGTGGCGGAGTTGGTATTCGGATTTTCTAAGTGCGTTCCAGTACTGCTGGCTCTTGATGCTCGTATGGATGAAGTTAAAAAGTAGCGAGAGGGTTAGGCTGAGGTAGAAGACGATTTTGAGTGGCATAGAATGAAAGAAGTGATCGGGAATTTTGGCCAGTAAGATGACCGAGAGTGGGATGATGGCAACGAGGTAACGAGGGCCAAGGGCCTGGTCTCCGTGGGGCCATTTCCATTTTGCGTAGACTGAAGTGCGTAGAACGATCGCGCTAAGTAGGCAGGCTTCAAGGATCGTGAACTGAAAGTGGTAGATTCGGTAAGCGGTAATCGGCAGGGCCCAGAGTAGCACGGGCTGGTACCAGAAAAAGCCATGCCGCATCGATGCCCACTGGATCCAGAAACCTCTTAGGAAGGGGTATTGCCAGATACGGCTTGAAAGCTTGGTGACATCATCGGAGTAACCCGTTGAGCGGAAGCTTCCATAATGAAGTTTCGCAAAGAGTAGCCACAGTCCCATCGCGGTACTAAACGGAAGTGCAAAGACGCCTAAATGGTAAATGACGTCTTGGGTTCTCATTGCCGTTAGAAGCAGCAGAAAAAATCCAGGGAGCAGCGGAACGATTGCTGCAAGCTTGGTGAGAAGCGTTAGGCCTGCGAAGAGTCCGGCTAGGAAGAAGGCCAGAGTTGTCGACGGTAAAGCGGTTGCATGCGTAGCAAAGAGGTAGAAGCCAAGAAGACACAGAGCCTGCATTGGCTCTCGCTGGGATGTCTTTGAATAGGGAAAAAGGAGTGTGGCAAAGGCTGCAAGGTAGGCAAAGAAGGCGGCCTTCTCGAGTGCTAATCCTTCTAGCCTAAGAAAGCTAAAGAGTAAGCCAACCACTGCAGCACTTAGGATTGGGTTAATGAACGAGACAACTAGCTCCTCGACTCTCTTCTGGGAGTAACCCCAGTGTGCGTGTGTCCAGTTGCTGATTGCGATGGCAGGTAGGTAGAGGATCGGCATGGTTAGTCCAAGTTTAGTGATCAGCGCTCCTCGGTGTTGGTAGTGGTAGAAGGCTTCATGCCTAATGCCCGGCATGAGGTTGAAACTCAAGCGTCCATAGAGCGCGCGCGCTGTCTCTAAGGAAGGGTCGGCATCCAGCGTGTCGATATAGCCTGCGGCTGAGAAGAGGTAGCTCAGAAGGGTTGTTGTGAATAGAAGAATTCCGATCAGCGTGGTGGGGGAAAGTGCCTGGTACGTGAGTAAGGCAATGAGCCACGGCAGCGCTAAGCTTAGGCTAATCACGATGAATCGGATGAATGGCATGGGATAAAATTTATTATACCACGGCAAATCGAATAGAAATTAGGCAACTAAAGTTGAGAGAATCGTCGATCTTAGCTTTGGGTTAAGAGTCTCGGAAGATGATTTCTCTCAGTGTCCAAAGAGTAGGCAAATAAAAGTATCACCTTTCGGATAGTTAGCTTTTGCTGTCCAAAATATGGGCGGTGCATTCGACGAGTGATCACGGAGTTAACGCCTGTAAGGTGCCTTGTAAGCAGCTGAAATCACATGATTAAAAGAACAGGCTCTCGTCGCGATCATTGGCCTTCTTGTTGCATTCTTAGAGATTACAACGTGGGGTTTGATACTCAACTTTGATACTCAACAAGGGGGACCGCAGTGAATATTCCGTCCAATATTTATAACTTCACGGACTACCGTGAATTTCTAAAAGACCGATACCGTCAACTTAAAGAAGTCGATGCTCAGTTTTCGTTCCGCTTCTTCTCCAAGCAAGCAGGATTCGGATCGCCGAACTACTTAAAGCTTGTGATGGATGGCAAACGTAACTTGAGTTCTGAAGCGATTGCAAAATTTGCTAAGGGACTTCGGCTCGATAATCATGAATCGGAGTACTTGAAGTACATGGTTGAGTTCAACCAATGTTCTGATGCTGCTAAGAAAATGATTTACGAAGCCAAGCTTCTTTATCTTCGCGAACTTTTTAAAGTCAAAGCACTGATCCCAGAGCTCTATGATTATTATCATGACTGGTATCACTCTGCGATCCGTGAAACGATCAAAAAAGCGAACCTCGCTAACGAGCCCGCTGTCATCGCACAGAGACTAGTCCCTGCGATCACAGAAGCTCAGGCGAAAGAGTCCATTGAACTTCTGATTGCGCTTAAGTTTATCGAAATCGATGGCGAAGGCAAATTAGTGGCGACCGATTCGGAACCCGATGTCGGAATGGCAAAGATCAGCCAAAAAATCCATCTCGAACAGATGGCTACCTTGGCCGCTCAGTCCATCTACACACAGGGTGCTGACGCTGTCGACTTTGGAGCCTTAACCTTAAGCCTCACCGGCGAAAAGGTCGAAGAACTCCGCGCTAAGATTCATAAACTGATCGCTGAGGCCATGGCCGGTAACAGCCAGAACCCATCCGATCCAGTCTATCAACTTAACGTGCAACTCTTTGCGATTACCAAAGCTTCATTTGAAGTCGGTAAATCCAAAGAAGTGGCAAGCGCCTAAAGCACTCAATCTTTTTCATCAGCCCTCTCGATATTGCCGAAAGGCGATGTGGGGAGGGCTGAACTTATTTCCCTCTTATAACTGCGGGCCGGCGTTGATGATTTCCCGGCTGACGGCGTTGCCGTATTGCTTGAAGTTTTCGTTAAATAAATGAGCGAGTTTCATCGCGGTCTGGTCGAAGGCCTTCTTGTCTTTCCACGTATTCTTCGGGTTTAGGATTTCGGTGGGGACGTTTTTGACCTCGTTCGGAATTTCGACGCCAAAGAGCGGGTCCTTGGTGAAGCTCGCTTGATTCAAGCTGCCGTCATGGACAGCGTCAATGATGCTTCGGGTGTCACTTAGTTTCATTCGCGATCCGACGCCATAAGCGCCACCGCTCCAACCCGTATTGACGAGCCAGGCATTGCACTGGTGTTTGCGCATTTTGTCGGCGAGCATCTCGGCGTATTTGCTGGGGTGCCAGACCATGAAGGCGGCTCCAAAGCAGGCGGAAAACGTCGCTTCGGGTTCGGTGACGCCCATTTCTGTGCCAGCGACTTTGGCGGTGTAGCCACTCATGAAGTGGTACATGGCCTGCTCAGGAGTTAGTCGACTCACCGGAGGCAGCACGCCAAAGGCATCGCAGGTCAGAAAGATAATATTATCGGCGTGCTTTGCGGTGCACGGGATTTTGGTGTTTGGGATGTACTCGATCGGATACGACGCTCTTGTGTTCTGAGTGATGGATAGGTTGGTGTAATCAACTTCTCGCGTGGCGGGATTGACGACGACGTTCTCTAAGAGGGCGCCGAAGCGGATGGCATCAAAGATCTCCGGTTCTTTTTCTTGAGATAGGTCTGCGCATTTGGCGTAACAGCCGCCTTCAATATTAAAAAGTCCCTGGTCGGACCAACCATGCTCGTCGTCACCAATGAGTTTGCGTTTGGGGTCCGCGGAAAGGGTCGTCTTACCGGTGCCAGAGAGTCCAAAGAATACCGTCGAATCTCCCTTGGCACTTTCGTTGACAGAGCAGTGCATGGAGAGAACTCCGTGCTTGGGCATGAGGTAGTTCATGATCGTGAAGACGCCTTTTTTCATTTCGCCAGCGTATTCGGTCCCTAAGATAATGAATTCTTTACGGCCTAAGTCGAGATCAACGGTTGTCTTCGACGTCATATAGGACGTGAGTTTATTGGCGGGAAATCTACCAGCATTAAAAATAACATAATCAGGGTCGCCGAAGGATTGAAGTTGTTTTGGAGTCGGACGAATCAGCATATTATGCATAAATAGTGCGTGGTAGGGGCGGCTACAGATGACTCGGATCTTCTGTTGGTGCTTGGGGTCCCAGCCCGCGTAACCATCCACGACATAAAGGCGAGGGCAGGTGTTAAGATAATCTACCGCCCGCTCTCGATTAACGAGGAAGGTGTGCTCGTCGATCTTAATATTGACGTTTCCCCACCAGATATCTTCGGTGCTTGAGGCTTCATCCACAATCCGTTTGTCTCTGGGGCTTCGCCCTGTCTTTTCGCCTGAAAAAGAGACCAGAGCACCTGAACTGGTAATGGTGCCCCCATCAAAACGGATGGCGTCTTCGTAGAGTTCGGCGGGGGAAGCATTTCTTAGGATATCTCGGACGCTTATGTGGTAGCCGGTCAGCGAAAAAGACTTGAGCATGCGCACCTCTTAAAGAATTGGCCTAAAGAGGCTAGTTATAGAAAGGCTCGTGGCCGTCAGTCAATGAAAAGGCTTGAGGGTTTCTTAAGCTAGGCTTGGTGTTTTTTCCAAAGATCAAGAAATCTTGCAAGCTTGGACTTCTGGTTGGGAAGGTAGGGGATTTTGACTTGTTTGAAGAGCTTGCGGATGGCCTTGTCGGCGGTCTTTGGGCGGTTGGTCTCAACTTCCAACTCATAAAATCGTTTATCAAACATTCTAAACCGATCGAGTTCGGCTTCGACTCCTTCGGGGGTCTTAAAGAATATTCGAGTGGTCTTGATGGCTCCAAGAGGGCGTAGTTTCTTGAGTTGTTCCATCGAAAAATGTTTTTTAAGGACTCGGATAGGCATGATCTTGAGGTCGGTAATGGGTATTTTCCCTCGTACGATGAGTTTGGCCTGTTTGAGTGGGATGGTTGATTCGTATTCCTTGCGGATCTTAAGCGCAGATAGGCTTTCGAGAGCTCCGGAGGGATGCTTCAAGGTTACGACAGCCTGAATGCCGTCGACTAGACGGAGCCTTAATCCAAAACGCTTGGCGCGTAATCGAAGACGAGGGTCATCAAAATAATAATTGATATGAGATACTTTGCGGTCGGAATGGGGCGAAACAGAATGGCGCAACGTCCAATAATCAGTCTTATTCAGGAAATACTTTAATTCTTTTTCTAAAACCCCAGCCATTCGGTATTTAAAGTATCACGCTGGGATGAAAGAGGCAGTTACTTTTTTCGGCCGCGGCTGCGCTTTTTTGATTTAGTTTTTAAATCCTGGTTGTCGCTCATGGCGATGGAGTCGTGGTCGGCTTGGGTAAAGGCTGTTGGTGCCATTTGAGTCTGCGGCGCTGCGACTGGCGCGGATTGCGCGACTCGTTCTGCCGAATGATTCAGCGCTTGATGGCGGAGCGAATGGGAAAAGGATAACGAAAGAAGCGAGAATACGATTGCTAAAAAACTACCGCCCATTGCGATCTTGGTGACGGGAGCTGTCGCTGAAGGTTTGCTCGGGACTTGCTCGGAAAGCTCTGACATGGCTTCTTGGTAACTATTCGATACCGAGAGCATTTGCTGGTGCACGCTTTCTAAACGGTTTGAAATTTGGTCGCTAATATCTTTAATCGTGCTCCACTGTTTTACCATCACTTCCATGCTCTTGTGGACTGCAGCCGAGGAGATCGTAACGTCTTCTCGTAAATGGTGTTCGTGCTCGCTCAGCTCAGCCCATGGGTCGGCTGCGAAAGTTGGAGCGATAGCGGGGGTTGTGGCGCTTAGGGTCTCTGGGGTCTGCTCAGTTTTGGTGTCGGCTATGGCTTCGACTTTAGGCTTTCTGAGGCTTCGTTTGCGGCGCTTTTTTTCCGGCTTGATATCGGTTTGCTCAGTGGCTTCAAGAGAAGTCTCGCTGGCTTCGGCCGGGATTTCTTCGGTAGCCATGTTTTCTAAAGAGAGAGTCGCTGTGTCCTGGTTTTCAATTCCATCCGTGTCTACAGCTCTGTCTTTTTTCTGGCGTGGCATCATTCCCCCTTTTAGAAGCAGGCTCTCCAATGGGAGCCATTCTCAGGTATAGCAAGGTCAGTGCCAAAGGCCCCAGGCAGGGAGGGGGTCTGAAAGTGCCCAATTTGGGCACTTAAGGGGCCGCTTTTCGCTGTTTAGGTTTTAGACACTATGCGGTATCTGCTGGCTTCGGTCTTGCGTAATTGAGGCTGAGGGTGGCAAGTGGTATCCTATAGGTAGCGTTCCTGCCGCATCATGCACGCCAAAGGGGGGCATGTGTCCTTATTATTGTTGAAGCTATTTGCTGTTTCTCTGTTGTGGGCTGACGCTCCAGGCGGCGCCTCGGGAGGGAAGACGACAGCTCAATCAAACCCAATGCTCATCGCACCCTTTGATGACGGTGTTTTTAATCTTCCTTCGATGAAGGTGCCCAAGGACGAAGTCAATGCTGACGGACGTTACGGGGCTCAAGAGGCCGATCGGAATACCGAGCAAGTCAAGCAGTGGAAGTCGGATTGCAGTTCGGCTCAGGGGCAGAGTCCCCAAGCTTATCGCGAGTGCTTTGCTCGGAAGGAATCTGAGAGTATTAATGAGCGAAACTCGGCGGCAAAGCGGGTCGAAGACCGGCAGCGCGATCCGAGTGAGCAAAATGTGGGCGAGAGAATGGATTCAAAATACCGGACTAAGTCACTTAAAGAAAAACAGGAAGTGGACGAAGATTGAAGGATGGCTTTGATCCGAGTATGACTCCGACATGATGAAATTATCTCATATTGCGATCGCATGTCCGGAGTTGGCAAAATTAGAATCTGTGTTTGCCAAGTTGCAGCTTAAAGTCGAAGAGCGAATCGATGTGCCATCTGAGAAGGTAAAGGTGGCGATGATTCCGGTTCAGATGTCTGAGGATTTTCGCCTAGAGTTGCTGGAGCCAACGAGTGACGACTCTCCCATCGCGGGGTTTCTGAGTCAGCGTCCCCGGGGCGGCATGCACCATGTATGCTTTGAGGTTGATGGCATTGAAGCTTGGGAAAAGATTTTGATTCGAGAAGGTTTTGTGATTCTGCCACCGGGTATTCGAAAAGGGGCGCGGGGGCAGGCATTGTTCATCCACCCGAAGAGTATGGGCGGTGTTCTTGTTGAATTAGAAGAGATACACTCCGAGGAATAAATCAGAAAGGTTCCCTAGCATGCGTGTTGATAATTTAAGTCCCGTTCCACCGCTGACCAGGATTACGAAGGTGCTGATTATCGCCTGCGTGTCGATATACTTTGTGACTTTCATCCTATCTCATACGGGTTTTTTGATCAGCGGGATGGATATTAACGAGGTTTTCGGGCTTGTCCCTGCTTATGTCTGGTATCGGGGATGGGTATGGCAGGTGGTAACGTATCTTTTTCTGCATGGCCCGCCGCTACATCTTTTATTGAATATGCTGATCCTCTGGTATTTCGGCTCTGAGATCGAGATGCAGTTGGGTGAGAAGGGGTTTCTATTTTATTTCTTCCTCTGTGGTATTGGGGCCGGGCTTTTTAATTTGGGTGTGAGCTTATGGTTGGCAGATATGGTTGGGATGGGAAGGCCTATCATTGGGGCCAGCGGCGCAATTTTTGGAATTTTAGCGGCCTATGGAATTTTCTATGGTGATCGGTATTTTCTCGTCTTTTTTCTCTTTCCGATGAAGGCAAAGTACTTTGTCCTAGTAATCGCCGGCATTGAGCTCGTTATGGGAGTGGATGCATCCCCAGCGAATAATGTGGCCCATTTCGCTCATATCGGCGGTATGTTGATTGGCGGGGCCTATCTTTATCTTCGTTACATCTACCCGCGTGGGGGTGGTGGCAAAGGATCTAAACGCGACTCGGAACGCGATAAACTCAAGAAACAATTCACCCTCATCGTCAACTCAGACGAGCAAAAACCTCGCGGCCCCTACTGGAATTAACCCCATACGGTATCCGTTACCTAATGGTCTCTGGAATTGTATTATTTTATCAATATATTTTCTAAGTTTCTTACCCATTTTTGAGCGGACTTATTTTTGGTCCACTTGCAAATTGGGCGTGACAGTGAGTTTTTGATAATCTCGCTTTCCCCATGATGGTAGGGAGTGTTGAGCCACCCTAGAAGTGTTTCCTCATTGCTCGGAAGGTGGCGAAACAGGTTTTCTGGTTCTGAACTGATGGCGAGCGGTGAGCGTCCTCTTCCGAGAGTGAACCGAAGTGTACTGTAGGGGTATGTTTCTGGGAGCTCGCATAGGTTGGCCGCGACGGGATTGCGAAAGATGTACTTATAGCAATTCAGAAAATAGGTGGGCTCGGTAATGAGGCTTCTTTGGTATCGGCCTCCAAAAATCCGATTGATGCGTCCGGATTTCAGACCAATTAGTTTGCTAGATTCTCTAATGAAGTACTGCATGAACTTATCTAGGTTGCCGCAAGGGGTAGATATCATAAGATGGAAATGGTTATCCATTAGGACAAAGGAATGCAGGTGGCAGTGGTACCTTTCCAGCGTTAAGTTCAAGAGTTTAATCAGAATATTCCATACTTCAGATTTTGGGAGGTAGAACCACTCTCGATTATTGGCTCTGCATCGAACATGATACGGAAACTCTGAACTGCGAACAAGTTTAGGTCTTGCCATGCTGAGGGAACTGCAATCGGTGTGCCAGGGACCATTAGGTAACGGATACCGTATG
>Ga0105164_10000519_pt1 | contig 27115 bp, 30 predicted proteins | sample VDWuncwatermetaG_FD_89674 | JGI IMG/M metagenome (GOLD analysis project Ga0105164, IMG submission 89674) | Wastewater microbial communities from Netherlands to study Microbial Dark Matter (Phase II) - VDW unchlorinated drinking water | ecosystem: Environmental > Aquatic > Freshwater > Drinking...
AAACCACATGTTCCACCGCTTGTGCGGGTCCCCGTCAATTCCTTTGAGTTTCATTCTTGCGAACGTACTTCCCAGGCGGGATACTTATTGCGTTAGCTTCGTCACCGCGGGGGTCGATACCTGCGACAACTAGTATCCATCGTTTACGGCTAGGACTACAGGGGTATCTAATCCCTTTTGCTCCCCTAGCTCTCGTTCCTCAGCGTCAGCAAAGGCCCAGTCAGACGCTTTCGCCACCGGTGTTCCTCCTGATATCTACGCATTTCACCGCTACACCAGGAATTCTTCTGACCCCTACCTTGCTCTAGTTATCCAGTATCCAATGCGGGAATAGGGTTGAGCCCTACGATTTCACATTAGACTTAAAAAACCGCCTACGAACTCTTTACGCCCAATAAATCCGGACAACGCTTGCATCCTACGTCTTACCGCGGCTGCTGGCACGTAGTTAGCCGATGCTTCCTTTGCGGGTACAATCATTTTGTTTTTCCCCGCCGACAGTAGTTTACACACCAAGATGCTTCTTCCTACACGCGGCATTGCTGCGTCAAGCTTTCGCTCATTGCGCAAAATTCCCTACTGCTGCCTTCCGTAGAAGTATGGACCGTGTCTCAGTTCCATTGTGGCTGATCATCCTCTCAGACCAGCTAATGATCGTAGCCTTGGTAGGCCATTACCCTACCAACTAGCTAATCATACGCAGGCTCATCTTAGACCGATAAATCTTTCACCTCTCGGCAATATGCGGTATTAGCCCGGGTTTCCCCAGGTTATCCCCCAGTCTAAGGCAGATTCCTACGCGTTACTCACCCTTACGCCACTCCCCTTGCGGGGCGTTCGACTTGCATGTATGAGGCATGCCGCCAGCGTTCGTCCTGAGCCAGGATCAAACTCTCCATGGCTATCAAAACAAACTCTCAATTTATTGACAGGTTTACATTTCGGTAGAGAAAAGTCCTCTACCGTTATTAACCTTTTTCTTGTTTAACTAATTGACTTTTTTATTTTTCAGGATCCGTTTGCCATTTATAAAATTGGCGGACAACTATAATAACAGGGAGGGTTAATAATAGCAAGGTCTTACATAACAACAATTTTTTACATCACTTGTGATTACGTATACTCATAAAAATATGAAATATAGAAATAATGAAGATTTCAATTAAAAGATAATTGCTTCATAGAGAAACACTATGAAATGTCAGTGATAAGAGGATAAATCCAATCTAAGATTCGTAAACTCATGTTAAGTTTAAGCATATTTATGGTAAATTAAAGTACGAAAAAAGGGTAAAAAATATATGTCACTAACAAAAGAAAAGAAAAAGGAGTTAATTTCTCAATTTCAAGTTAACAAAAAAGATACAGGGTCACCAGAAGTACAAGTATCTATTCTTACAGAGAAAATAAATCTATTAACAGGTCACTTGGGTACAAATCCTAAAGACTATCAATGTCAAAGAGGATTGGTAATGATGGTTGGAAAGAGAAGAAATCACTTAAATTATTTAAAGAAAAGTGACAAAGACTCTTACAGAAAAATAATTGACCAATTGTCTATTAGAGGATAAGAAGCTTTAAGAATTTAGTCTATAAACTTGAAAAAGAAATAAACCTCTGTCGTTTTCAATACAAAGAAATGAGGCCTAAATGTCTATTATAAAAAATGAAATTGAAGTTAAAGAAGAAGGTTCAGAAAACTTAGAAAAACCACAAGAAAAAAGCAATAAAAACGAAAAAGAAATAATAATAAAGTCATCAGGGAAAGATATTATTATTCAAACTGGCAAACTAGCAAAAGGTGCTAGCGGTTCAGTAACTATTAGATGTGGCGACACTGTTTTACTTGCTGTAGCCGTAGCATCAGATGCACCTAGAGATGGCATAGATTTCTTTCCACTCCTTTGTGATTTTGAAGAAAGAATGTGTGCTGTAGGGAAAGTCCCTGGAAGCTATAACAGAAGAGAAGGAAAAGCTGCTGACAAATCTACATTAACAGCTCGTTTAATGGATAGACCACTCCGCCCATTATTCCCAGAAAATTATCGTAATGATGTTCAAGTAGTAGCAACAACTTTAAGTGTTGATCAAGTAAACCAACCTGACACTCTTGCAATGCTAGGTGCATCATTTGCATTAACTTTATCTGACATTCCATTTGAAGGGCCAATTGGTGCAGTTAGAGTGGGTTATATCCATAATAAATTTGTGGCAAATCCAACTTTTGAAGAAAGTGAAAAAAGTGAATTGGATTTAATTGTTTCAGGAACTGCCAATTCAATAATGATGGTAGAAGCCGGAGCTGACTTAGTCACAGAAGAAGTGATATTAAATGCATTAGCTTTTGCACAAACAATAATCAAAGAACAAGTAGAAGCTCAACTCGAATTTGCAAAACTCTATGGCAAGAAGAAAAAAGAGTTCACTCCACCAGAGGCAAATAAAGAGCTAAATACCATTGTTGAAAAACATGCAAAAGAAGATATCTTAAAATCAATGGATAATGTGAAAGACAAAGGTACTCATAAAAAGTTTATCAAAGCTGCAATTGAAAAAACAAAAAAAGTAATTGAAGCATTAAAAGATGACAATCCGTTAAAAGAACTTCTTAAAGCACCTAATAAAGCAATTTCTACTCAAGTAAATGTTCTTGAAGAAAAGCTAATGAGAAAGAAAATATTAGAAGAGGGTGTTAGGGGTGATGGAAGAAAATGTAATGAGATAAGATTAATCACCTGTGAAGTAGGCTTACTTCCAAGAACTCATGGTACAGGACTCTTTACTAGAGGAGGTACTCAAGCTCTCTCTACATGTACATTAGGAACCACTGGTGATGCTCAAAAATTAGACACCATTGATCCAGCTACAGAAAAAAGATATATTCACCACTACAATTTCCCTGGATATTCAGTAGGTGAAGTAAAACCTAGCAGAACACCTGGCAGAAGAGAAATAGGACATGGTGCTCTTGCAGAACGTGCATTATTACCAGTACTTCCTGACCAAACACAATTCCCTTACACCATAAGAGTTATCTCTGAAGTGCTTGAATCAAATGGTTCTAGCAGTATGGCAAGTACATGTGGAAGCACACTTTCACTTATGGATGCTGGAGTCCCGATAAAAGCACCAATTGCTGGTGTAGCAATGGGACTAATTAAAGAAGGCGACAAGTTTGCAATTTTAACTGACATCCAAGGATTAGAAGATTCTCTTGGTGACATGGACTTTAAAGTAACTGGTTCCAAAAAAGGGATTTCAGCACTTCAAATGGATATTAAAATTCAAGGGATCACACTTGAAATAATGAAAATTGCTCTTGAGCAAGCAAGAGTAGGAAGACTTTTCATTCTAGAAAAAATGCTTGAAACAATTCCAAAACCAAGAACAGAAATGTCACCTTGGGCACCAAGAATATTGACAATGAAAGTTGATATGTCTGATATTGGAACCATTATCGGTCCTGGTGGAAAGATGATTAGAAGAATCACTGAAGAAACTGGAGCTAAAATCGACATAGAAGAAGATGGCACAGTTTTAATTGCATCTCCTGACAATGAAAAAGCTTATAAAGCAAAGAAGATGGTTCAAGGTCTTGTAGAAAAAGTACAACCTGGTGCAGTCTATTCAGGACGTGTAGTTAGAGTAGCTCAAATAGGTGCATTCGTAGAAATCCTTCCTAATAAAGAAGGGATGGTTCACATTTCACAACTTCAAGACAAGAGAACTGAAAAAGTAGAAGATGTAGTCAAAGTAGGCGATATCGTAGCAGTTCGCGTCAGAGAAATTGATGAAAAGAATAGAATCAGTCTCACAATGCGTGGTCTTACTGAAGATGAAAAAAGTAAAGCATTAGGAGCATAAGGCTTTTCTAATTAATATCAGGGAAACACCTACAAGCCAATTATTTTCATAAAACAATACTCAGAAGCATGAAGCTTAATTAACTACTTGTTTTTTATTATTTCAAATTGTTACGAAGTTAAATCTTAGAAAAAATAAGAGTTTATTTAATAACATTTTAGGGAAAATATTTTGTTAAGGAGAAAATTATGGGAAATAAAAGTATATTCATTGGACTAGGTTGCGGAGGTTTATCAATATTAATTGCTCTTGGAGCATATGCAATATTCAAACCTAATATTAATCCAGAATCCATGAAACAAGAAGTAGAGAGAAATCTTGAAAAAACTAAAAGCTCTTTCAAGGATGCAACCAATGCATTTTAGTAAAGACTAACGGATTTTTACTATGTTCTAAAATAAATCCTAATTGGATTATTAATTATGTTTGAACAAAAAGAAAATCAAAACCAACCTCAATCTCAACCATATCAAGAGAAAACCATTCAAGATATTGTAAAAGATCTGGAATCTTACATAAGACTAGCTGGATTAATAATGGCAGTAGGTTTATTTCTTTATGGCGGATTTCAAATGGTTAGAGTATCCATGGTTATATCTAATAATGAAAGGCTTGGGAAAGTAGATCCAAGTGCTCAACCTTCAGGTGGACAATTATATGGAGCTATGATTTCAAATGACATTGGACCATTTGGATATATAAAGAACTTTTTTGAGATGCAAAAAATTCAAAAAGGTGTTCAGAATGATTTCAACGATACATCTAAGAAGTTAAATGAATACAGGTAGTTTATTTCTTCCCAAAAATACTTTTTAAAGCCATCTTCACTGGATCATAATATTCATCCACAATTCTTTCTTTAAGTGGAATAATGGCATTATCAGTTATATGAATGTCTTCAGGACAAACCTCTGTACAACACTTCGTGATATTACAGAGTCCTATGCCCATATCATCTTTAATTTTCTCTAGCCTATTTGCTACATCTAACGGATGCATTTCTAAACCAGCTACACGTACAAAAAATCTTGGTCCAGCAAATTTTGGCTTCAAATCATGATCACGAAGTACATGGCAAACATTCTGGCACGCAAAACATTCTATACATTTTCTAAATTCCTGCGATCTTTCTACATCTCTTTGAGACATAGTCCAATCAGTGCCCTCTTTAGGTGTAAAAGGTATAATTTTTTTATTTACTTCATAATTCCAAGAAACATCACAAACTAAATCTTTAATCACAGGGAAAGATTTCATAGGACGAACTGTAATTTCTTGACTGAGATCATAATCATCAAGCCTGGACTTACACATAAGTTTAGGCTTACCATTCACCTCAGCACTACATGATCCACATTTAGCAGCCTTGCAATTCCAGCGAACAGCCAAATCTGAACAGGTGTTTCTCTGAATATGATGCATAGCATCAAGAACAACCATACCTTCTTCTACAGGAACAGTATATGCCACTTCTTCACCGCCACTATTGTCTCCACGATATACCTTAAATTTTGCTTCTTTCATGTTTGCCTTCCGTGGGACATAATAAATTATGTCCCTGACCTATTTTAGTAGATTGCTGTATTTTGAAACCCTTGATTCATCAGGTTTTAAAACATTCTTTAAATCTGACGGCATTTGCATTGTTGGAATTTTTTCAACAATCATTTCACCATTAGATCCTTTTTTAACCAAACTATTCCAAGTAGCATCTTCTGTATTAGGATTAGGGAAGTCTAACCTGGAATGAGCTCCTCTACTTTCTTTTCTCATGCTGGCACACTTAGCAATAGCTTCAGCATACATAATCATGTTTTGTAAATCATTTGCCATATGCCATCCAGGGTTATACATTCTGGAACCTTCTATACGAAGATTTTTTGCTTTTTCTTTTATTTTATTGAGTCCAGAAATTGCTTTTTGAATATCTTCTTCAAGTCTAAATATTCCTACATTTGCTTGCATTAATTCTTGAAGCTCCATATGCACTGTATAAGGATTATCACCTGTATTTTCAAAATAAGTAGTCATCTCTTTTTCAGCACCTTGAATTTCTTTTTCATCAATTTTTGCTGAAGGATTTTTCTTTGCAAACTCAGCAGCATAAAGACCAGCTCTTCTTCCAAATACCACTAAATCAGAAAGTGAATTTCCACCAAGCCTATTCGCTCCATGCATTCCACCTGCGACTTCTCCACAAGCAAAAAGACCAGGAACACAAGACATAGCTGTTTCTGCTTCTACTCTTACTCCACCCATAGAGTAGTGTCCCGTAGGACCAACTTCCATAGGACCAGCCGTAATATCTACATCTGCTAAATCTTTAAACTGATGGTACATGCTAGGAAGTTTTTTCTTCACATATTCAGCACCTTTATGACTAATATCTAAATATGCTCCACCATGTTTAGAACCTCTTCCTTCTCTGTTTTCTGTGTAAATTGCCCTGGCAACTACATCACGGGTAGAAAGCTCCATTAATTTAGGATCATACTTTTCCATAAAGCGCTCACCCTTACTATTTGTAAGGATTCCACCTTCACCACGGACGGCTTCAGTAACAAGGATTCCAATAACGCCTGGTGGCCATATCATCCCTGTAGGGTGGAACTGAATAAACTCGCTATCAATAATTTCTGCACCAGCTTCATAAGCAAGAGCTTGACCATCAGCAGTATATTCCCATGAATTAGAATTGATTTTAAAAATTTTACAAACACCACCTGTAGCTAAAACCACTGACTTTGCTTTAAAGACAACGAACTTTCCAGTCTCTCTCCAATAACCAAATGCACCAGAGATTCTATCTCCATCTTTTAAAAGTTTAGTTACTGTACATTCCATGTAGACATCAATGCCCATATGAACACCTTTGTCCTGAAGTGTTCTAATCATTTCAAGTCCAGTTCTATCGCCTACGTGAGAAAGTCTTTTATACTTATGTCCACCAAATGCTCTTTGGATAATTTTACCTTCTTGGGTTCTATCAAAAACAGCTCCCCAATGCTCAAGCTCATGAACTCTTTCAGGCGCTTCCTTAGCGTGAAGTTCTGCCATTTTATTATTATTCACATACTTACCACCAAACATAGTATCTGTGAAATGTGTTTGCCAATTATCATCTTTATCTACATTAGCAAGTGCAGCAGCAATACCGCCTTCAGCCATAACAGTATGTGCTTTTCCTAAAAGTGATTTACAAACCAATGCAACCTTTGCACCTTGAGCTGAGGCTTCAATAGCAGCTCTCAAACCAGCACCACCAGCACCAATAACTATTACATCGTGTTCATGTATTTCAAAACGATCAAGTATGTTCATGTCTCGGTATCTCTTCCTCTTTTACTCTTTCTTTTCTCCACTCCAACTTTGGGCGCAATACATTACGCCCCTACACTTATAAACGTTATAACAATCTAATATCCGTCCATATCCCCATAGAGCAAAGTCTCACGTAAATATCAGCAAAACCTACTGAAAATAAACTAAGCCATGCCCAAAGCATGTGATGCTCATTAGCACAACTAACTCTTTCATATACTTTATGCTGAATACCACACTTAAAACTATCTTTATAACCACCGATTAAATGTCTAAAAGAATGACATGAAAATGTGTAACATGAAAGTAAAATAACATTCGCTGTTAAAACAATCGTTCCTACACCTATACCAAAAACTCCGTCAAAGAAAAATGCTTTAAATGCATCAATCCAAAGAAAAATTATAAATATCGCTGCTAAATAAAAAAAGTATCTATGAATATTTTGGAATATCAAAGGGAAAGAGGTTTCACCAGTATATTTTTTACAACCTTCACTTACAGCACATGCTGGTGGATCCATAAAAAACGAACGGTAATATGCTTTTCTGTAGTAATAGCATGTAGTTCTAAAACCTGCTGGAATCCAAAGAATTAAAAATGCAGGCGAAAATTTCCACCAGTCAAAAACTAGCTCTGGAGAATAAAAAGGAGAAAGATAAGGACCATATTCATAATGGTTTCCTTGAAATGCAGCCCATGTAGCATAAATAACGAATCCACCTAAACCAATAAAATATAACAGTGGTTCTAACCACCATAAATCTTTTCTTTCTGTTTCACCGAATTTTACTGGTATTTTTTCTATAGTTGTTGACATATTTTTTTCCCTAAAAGTAAAGAAACGTAATTATTCTACTACGGATTGATGGGTTTAATAAGAAAATAAAAAACAAATTTATAAAAGTAAATAAGTCTATGGCTCTAATTAAGAATTCTTTTATATTGACCTTCTTTATTTACTTATTGACCTAATAAATACCTTTTGCAATTCTTATTCTAGTAAAAACATAAGCAATTACATTCAGTATTACTCCAAGAAATGCACTATTTCCTAAAAATGCTTTACCAAAAGCACCAACACCATTTTCCATACTCTTCAATGCAACTTCTGCTTTCTTCTCATTATTTTCTTTAACAGCAAGATCAAAATCGTTTTCTAATTTAACGAGTGCTCTAACTTTTTTAATACCTAACTCTTCAGGTTCATTAGGATCAATTAACTGAGTATTATGCTTTTTATCACTGCTTAAAGCAAATTTAGAATGCATCCACTCTATACCATAGATAAATGAAGGCCAAAATGCGCTGAGTCTCATTATTCTTTCTGTAACTTCTCCAATTGTTCTGGATGCAAGTAGCATTCCTGCATCACCGCCAACAAATATAATTCCAGCAAGATTTAATTTGTTTGCAAAAATACCTTTATAGTAATCGAACTGTTTAATATGTTTCTTTACAAATCCTTTGATTTTCTTATCACCGATTTCTTCATCTGTACTATTAGCAGAATCATGTACTGTTTTTGAGAAATAATGGCTTCCTATAACCGTAGGTAATATTCCTGCAGCAAATTTCCAATTTTTATATTTATTATGAAATTCCATACTCTCTTCTTTCTGGGAATCTTCTAAGAATTTATCTTCTCCAGAAAAACCAATTAAACCTAAGATTTTTTGCTCAAACCAGTTTTGACACCAGGGAACTATATATGTTAGAAGTCCTGAAACTTGAACATCCCATCTCATTACAAATGACTTTGCTTCTAATAATTTATCTTTAAATTTATCTACTGCCTCATGATTAACACTGCCATCACTTTTATAAAGTTCTTTCTTGACAGATTCTTCACTCTCTAAATTTTTAACGCTTTCAATAAATTCAAGATTCGAGTTTTCATTTTTCTTTTCTGGGGTAAGATCAGCAAATTGATTCAAAAAATTATTTTTAAAAGCTTTAGGAAGTTCATATTTTTTAGCAGCAAAGAAATTTAAAACTGGAACTATTAAAGTAGGAATAATCAAAGAATTAACAATGAATAAAGTTATTCTTACTCCAGCACCTAAAGCAGCTTTATATCCTCTAAGAAAACACTCTGATACCATCGTAGGTAAATCTGCACCAAGTAATTCGATACCAACTCTTTGAGCTAAATGGTTTTGCTCACCCTTTTTTATTGCTTTATATGTAAACTTAGATTTCAACTCACTTGCTTTTTTAGATAAGTCAGCAAGTGTTGGACTCAGACCAATAGTTGGATCAATAGCTAATGATGATGAATACAATAAAAACACAAAATAATATCCTTAAATAGATGTGATGAATATATAAATTTTATCAGTAAGATGTTACACGTTAATACAATAAATAAATCTAAATTTAATAATGTTATAAGATTATATTTCACATAGAGGACAATTATGTATGACAATTATTTTTAAACAAAAAACAGAGGCTTGATTTATCAAGCCTCTACACCATGCGAAGACGACGAGCAAATCGAGGAGCGAAGGATGGCGGACAGGGAGGGATTCGAACCCCCGGATACCTTACGGCATCAATAGTTTTCAAGACTATCTTCATAAACCACTCGAACACCTGTCCATAGCATTAGAAAGAATTAATTTATAGAATCAGAATTCAGAATTATCAGTTTTCAATAGTATCATTTTTTACTTTATTTTTTGGTACTACTTTTCCAAATAGTAACTTAGGAAGTAAAAATCTTTGATTTAAAACTGATGAAAACTCACGACTAGCAAGTGATACAGCTTTATCAGCGTTCTTTGTAAGACTGGCTGAGTTTGATGCAGTGTCCTGAATATTCCTGGCAAAACGATCAGCATCTATTTGATCTAAGACTTTGCTAACTTTTTCTAATGACTTAAAAGGATCAACTGTATCATCTCCAAGAACAGTCTGCCCCTCAACCAAATAAGTATTAGACATACCTAAAGAAATATCTAAAAATTTATCCCCTACATATCCACTAGTTCTAATTAAAAACATTGAATCCTTTGGAATCTTTATATCAGGGATCTGAATCCTTGCAGAAACTATAACTTTATTTTTTTTTGTATCAAGAGTAAGTGTGTCCACTCTACCAACTCTAAGTCCATTTATACGAATAAAAGAACCCTTTGTTAAACCAGCCACATCACTAAAAGATATATTAAAGTTTGTCTGCTTTTCAATAGCAAATTCGCGCAGGAAGGCCCACCCAATAATCAAAAGCGCTAAGCCTGTTATTGCAAAAATACCAATTTTAATTTCATTTACATTCTTCATTCTTTTAATTCTGCTTCCGCGAAGATCTCCGATTAGTGGACTAGAGATATTTATTTTACCAAGGTTGTATGAATAGGACCCTCCACTTTCGAATTTACAAACTGATAAACGTATGGATTATCAGAATTCATAAAGTCTTTCGGATTTCCTTCCCAAACAATCTTACCTTCATATAACAATATAACCTTATCAGAAGTTCTAGTTACAGTAGATAACTGATGGGTAACAACGACACTAGTAGCTTTTATCTCCTTCCCAAGCTGATTAATATAATCCTCAATTAATGTACATAAAATAGGATCGAGTCCAGCAGTAGGTTCATCATATAAAATAATTTCAGGATTGTTTGCTACAGCTCTTGCAAATGCAACCCTTTTTCTTTGTCCACCAGAAAGCTGGTCTGGAAATTGATCCATATATTGTTCAAGACCAACCAATTTTAATTTTTCTTCTACAAGACTCCTTAATTCTTTATAAGGCAGTTTTTTATCTCGTAAAGCAAGAGCAATGTTTTCATAAACAGTATATGAATTTAAAAGTGCACCGCCTTGGAAGACCATACTTACTTTATCTGTAGCAACTTTAACTTCACCACTATCTGCAGTATCCAATCCTGAAATTAACTTTAACAATGTAGATTTACCGACTCCAGACGGTCCGACTATAGCTAAACTATCTCCAGAATTTACAAAAAAAGAAATCCCACTTAAGACTTCTAAGTTATCAAAAGATTTATATACATTTTTTACTTCTATTAATTTCATTTTACAAATGCCGGATCTAAAACTTTTCCTACAGAATAAACAGCATTAGTGATTAAAAAGTTAAATAAGAAAATACAAAGCATAGCCCAAACAACTGCTTTAGTAGTAGTCTGACCAACACCAGCAGCTCCACCAGAAGTTTGCATTCCAAAAGCACAACTAAATGTAGCCACAAGTGACCCATTAACAAATGCTTTTACAAGTGCAATTAAAATATCCCTATCCCCAACTACAGACCTAAATGAATCAAAAAACATATAGGGATCTAACTGCACATAAATAATGGCTATTAACATTCCACCAAGGCTTCCTACATAAATTGCAAAGACTGTTAGTAGAGGAGCCATAATCATTGCAGCTAAAATTCTAGGAGCAACAAGAAAACTAATAGGATCAAGTTTCATAATTTTCAGTGCATCAATTTGCTCTGTAACACTCATAGTAGCTATTTCTGCTGCCATGGCACCACCTACACGTGCAGCTATCATTACTCCTGCAACTACTGGACCAATTTCTCTAACAATAGAGACTGCTACTGATGTACCTAATGAACTAGTATTTCCAATACCCATAAGCTGCTTAGAAATCTGAAGAGTTAGTGCAAGACCAATAAAAAAAGTAACTACAGCTACAACAGGCAAAGTATCAAATCCTAATCTGCTAGCTTGTTCAATAAATTCTTTTCTTGGAAATTTACCACGAAGAATAAAGTAAAGAGATAAGAAAAATATCTTAAACGAATCACCCAACTCAACTAGCCAGATAAATTGATTCTTGCCAAACTTAGATATTGATTCCATGAGACAGTTATTATAACAAATTATGGTTACGTGGACCGTCGTACGTCTTCCGTATACCGTAACTTAGGATTATAGTTTTTAATTTTTTATTCTAACGAAATACGTTCGATGGAAGACAGTATACGTAACTAACCAGCAGCCTTAGCCATATCATGTGTTTCTTTTTGAAGTTGTTTGTTACCTTCAAGAACTTGTTTCCAGTAATTAATACCTGTTTGTGCTTCACCACCGATTGTACTTGCTTGGGCTTTAGTTAAAATTATTTGTTGATTTACTGCTGTACCATTAAGAGCAGTATCAACATTTGCTGCTTCTAAATATGCTATGGCTTGATCGGATAAAGATTTATTAGTTAGATTTTTTGATATTTGAACAATTGGATTTGAACTCCTTGCACTGATTGTTACCTGCATAATGGTTCTAAGTAATATACGCGCTGCATCTAAATATAAATTACCTGCAGCACTAAGTCCATCAGCACCAAATTCGTTGGTATTATTAATGGAAGGATCAGCACCATTTGAAGCACCACCAGAGGCATCTTGACTTTGTGTTGGATTAGATACTGGATTAGTTTGTGGAGATCCAGCAACAGGCTTAGTTTCTAATGGTCTCGTTACTGTTTGTTGACTTTCTGAGGACTGAGTTTGCGCTGGATTAGCTGCGGGTTTGGTTTGTGTGGAATTAGCTACTGGCTTAGTTTGTATTTCTTGAGTTTGTGCAGTTAAAGCTTCTGCTGATGTTTTATTTGCTTGATTGTTATAGGTTACTGCTTTAACTTGAGCTTGATTAGATTGAGATTGTGCACCAGAAGCTAAGTCTTGGGAAGTAGAAGCATCCATGCTTGACTGAAATGCATTCATATCTTCTTCTTGCGATTTATTATAAGCCTTGAATGAACCTCTAAAATCTGCTATGGCTTCTTTAAGTTTTTCTTTAGACTGTCTTTTTAATTCCTGAGCTACTTCACCTGGCTCAGTTTTTGCTTGTTCTTTAAGTAATCTTGATTCTGTCTTCTTGAAAAATGAACTACTCATCAAGTCAATAGATTCTTTAATTTTATTTACTGCTTTTTCAGCAAACTCTTGTGAGTCTTTATTTGAGTTATTAAAATCTTTAGAGTACTCTGCTCTTTCATTTATTTTATTAGAGCCCAATTGTGAACTATCTTGTGCTGCAGCTCTCATTGATTGAGATTGTGTTTGAAGAGAAGAAAGTAATTTACTATTAGCAGCTTTTTGTGATGAAACATCCTCAATATTATTACCTGGCTTACTCAGATCGGCCTGTTGGTTAACTCCATTTATTGAATTTATGTGCTTCATGAAAAATGTAATATCCCTATACTAGTTTTGAGCTAGTTAAAGGGTATTTAACAGGGAAAGATTTAAGGGAAGGATAAGGACTATAAGGCTTATAGGGCACATAGGGCTAGAATCTTATTTGCCTTATCTGCCTTATTTGCCTTATCAGCCTTATTAGCCTTATTAGCCTTATCTGCCTTATCAGCCTTATTAGCCTTATTAGCCTTATCAGCCTTATCAGCCTTATCAGCCTCATCAGCCTTATTAGCCTTATCTGCCTAAAGTTCTAAGCCATCTTAGCCAAGTCATGAGTAGCTTTGCCAAGTTGTTGATTGTCTTTAATTGTTTCTTTCCAATAATTAATATTAGTATCTGAATCGCCTTTAATAGTACTTGCCTGAGCTTTCGTTAGAATAATATCCTGATTTATAGCCTGACCACCGATAGTAGAGTCTACCTGAGCTGCTTCTAAATATGCTACTGCCTGTTCTGAAAGCCCTTTATTCGTAAGGTTTTTAGCTATTTGAATTATAGGATTAGAAGTTCCAGACATTGCTCTAGAAATTTGTCCAATTTGTCTTAATAGGGCTTTTGCAGCCTGTAGATATCCATTTGCACTTCCGGAAGCACTTCCACTATCAGAAGTAGAGACTCCGTCAGAATCTGCTCCACCAGAATCTGCTCCTCCATTTACATTACCAGAATTATTATTAGCATTTACTGCTCCGTTTCCTGTAAACTCTGAGACCGCACCACCAGGACTATAGATTCCTTTACCATTATGAAAATCATCTTCTTTTGAGCGATCCATTCCCTTATATACAGTAGAAGGTGAAGAGTTTGCAAACAACCCTGCATTAGGTCCAAACAAACTACCTCCAGAGGCATCTTCTGTTCCTGCTGATTGACTGTTTGTATTATTAGAGTCTTCTTTTAATGATTCAACTTTAGCTTTATCAAAATCTAATAAAGATTCATTTCTATCTTTAATGATATTCAAATTTGGATCTGATGAGTTTTGAGATAGATTTCGTATTGATTGAGATTGTGTTTGCATTGTTTGAAGGAGTTTTGCATTAGCAGCTTTTAGAGCAGGGGACTCCTGAGTAGCATTATCTGATTTATTTACATCAGGCTTTTTATTAATATTATTTGTTGGGTTTATATGTCTCATAACAATGTAAAATTCCTATACTAGTGTCGAACTAGTTACAGGGTATTAAACAGGGGGATGTTTAAGAGAACGTTATGAGGGGACTACAGGCAGGACAGGACTACAGGCAATCACTGTATTGACTTTGTATTCAAGAACATAAAAAAGTAATATAAATACTTGCTTTTACGAATTTTCTTTTATATTTATAGCCTTTTTTGTTAAGCTTCTTTAACTAAATCAGCGATTTTACCTGATTAAAATCTTTCATTTATTTTGATAAAGTTTAAATGAATTATTTTTATGGCATTTATCCCATCAGAAAATCAGATTCATAATTTATACTTTCTTTTGCTACAGTTAAGAAGAGAAAATATTCCTATAAGAATTATTAGATTTATTCAAAATGATATTAAAGACTTTAATGTTATAGAAATTGCGTGCTACGAAGATGAAGACAAGTATAGGGTTTTATATAGTGGTAAAATAATACAAAGAAATTAATGAGGTGATAATTATGAGAAAAGATATCGATGTTAAAAATCTTTCAAATAAAGAACTAGAAAAACTTCTTTCTGAAGTAAATTATTGTGATAAAGAACTTCTAGATGAGTATGATGATAGATGTAGTAAAGGTGTTATTAAATTTAGCGAGCCAATTCCTCTAGAAGAATTAGAAGATTTTATTAAAAAGAAATATGCTAATAAAAAAAAGGTATAAAAAGAAGGTAGAGTATTATCCCTACCTTCCTAATTCGATAAACGATCCACGAATAACGATTAACTAATTAAGCCATCTTAGCCAAGTCTTGAGTAGCTTTGCCAAGTTGTTGATTGTCTTTAATTGCTTCTTTCCAGAAGTTTATGTTTGTATCTGCATCACCTTTACAAGTAGATGCCATAGCCTTCGTAAGAATAATATCCTGATTTATAGACTGCCCACCGATAGTAGAATCTACCTGTGCAGCTTCAAGATATGCAACTGCTTGTTCAGCAAGTCCTTTATTCGTAAGGTTTTTAGCCATCTGAATAATAGGATTTGCATTTGAAGACATTGCTTGAGAGATTTGTCCAATTTGTTTTAATAAAGCTTTTGCAGCCTGAAGATATCCATTAGCAGTTCCATCACCAGATTTTGCCTCATCACCGCCACCACTATCACCACCACCAGGACTTGCTCCACCACTAGGGTCTTGAACTTCTGGAGGCTCAACACCAGTTCCAGCACCAGCACCACCAGCACCATTTCCACCACCAGCAGCATCTGCTTTTTCTTTTTTAGCAGCTTCTAATTCTTTTTTAGCAGCATCTGCTTCACCTTTTGCTTTCTCTGCGTCACCTTTTGCAGCACCACCAGCAGCAGCAGCAGCTGTAGATTCATTAGTTGCAGCATCTAGAGATGCTTTAGCAGCGTCCTTAGCACTAGTCGCTGCTTTTACTTCTGATTCAGCTTGTTTTATTATTTCCTTAGCAGCAGAATCTGCAGCATCTGGGGTATTATTATTTTTTAAACTTTCATAGGTTTTCATTTCTTGGGTTGCAGCCTGCTCTTCATTTCCCGCAGCAGTCTCTTCTGCTCCAGCAGCCTGAGCAGCAGCATTTGCAGTTTGCGCTTCTGCATCAGCAGCCTGCATTTCACTTTGAGCAGCTTGAGCTTCAGCCCTTGCTGTTCCCTCTTCAGCCCTAGCCTGAGCAGCTTCAGCCTGTGCAGCTTGAGCTTCAGCTCTTGCGGCGGCGGCTATCGCAGGATCTGGATCTGCAGCTCTAGCCCCTGCTTGTTGTGCTCTGTTCTCAGCTGCTTTAGCTCTTTGCCCAGCAGCATCAGCAGTTTTTGTAGCCACACCCTGCCTAGTACCTGCTTGCTTAGATCTCGCTTGAGCTTGATTAGCACGATTAGTTTCATTAGTCTTTGTAGTTCCAGCTGTTTGTTTTCTAGTGGAAGCAGCATCTGCTCTTCCTTTGGCTTCATTAATTTTACTATCAGCGGCAGCAGGATCATCCTGTGCAGCTTGTGCATTTTCTGAAACACTATCAATTCTTGACTGAGCATCTTGAATTCTTTTATCTGCTGCGTCAAGCCTGCCTTGTGCTTCTTTAGCAGTAGCATCTGCTTTTCCTTTTCTTGTAGTTGCTTCACTATGTCTGTCACCTGCTGACTTTGAAAGAGCAGTTGACGAATTTAATTTTGTTGTAGCTGTATTAACTTTTGCATCTGCTTGTTGAACTTTAGAAGCATCAACTTGCTTAGCTGCACCACCACCATTATTTTGTGGAGCTCTCATTGCTCCCCTCTGACCAAACGATGCTTGGTATGCAGCTCTTGCTGCTCCCATATTTGGATAAACATTTCCTGCAAAAGCTACCCTTTGCCCATCAGGCAATACTTTAAATGGACTTTTGATTCCTTGTGTGTCTGTACCCATAACTTCTCTCCTTTATTTCGCATCCACATGCCCTAGCATGTAGCCTACGATAAACCCTTCTCTGAAGCCTTTCTACTAGCATATGCAACTTGTTCTTTGAATTGCATATCTACGTTATAAATTCCTAACTTTTTAAAGACCATGCTTAGTCCTTCATTATGAGCAGTTACTGATCTCATCCTAAGATCATCTGCACCTGTTTCTTTCTTTACTACTAACATAGCTTGTTCTTTTAATTTAAGGGATAATTGTTCTTTATGTTCAGAGTCTTTTAAAAGATCATCAGCAATTCTTCTATTTTCTTTTGCTTTTGCTTCTAAATCATCTGCAATACTTTCTAATTGTTCAGGTGTAGCATCTTTAGGAAGAGGCATTTGAACTTGATTACCAAAAACTTCTGATATATGTTTTACTGCATCTTCAGGCTTAACATCATTTTCTCTAATTCTTTTTGCTTGAGATCTTACAGCCTTAGCCATTCTTTCTAAGTTATCTGCTGCATTTAAATAGTCTCTTGCTTTTTCTGCTTGTGCTTGTGAATCACCTGCATGCTTAAGACTTTCCTTTATAAGGTCTTCACCAAGCCTTCTTTGGTCACTACCTTGGAAGTCTGTTTTAACGCTGTCGGCCGCAAGAACTGTACTTAAGTTCTTATTATTTTGACTAACTATATTTAAACCATCTGACATATATCACCTTTTTCTAATATGCAAATTGAGACTTCTCTCCTAGATGGAAGTAGTTAAGCAGAGGATTGTTAAAGGAAAGTTATGGAAAATTGTAGATTTTGTATCTTTTAATAGGGCTATTTCTAAAAATAATTTAACCAACCATTTTCGACAAGTCATCCAATGACTTCTTCATTGCAATTTCACCTTTTTTAGTTTCTTCATGGCTTTTCATATTGCCACCAGTTTCAGCAACCAAACCACTTATAGAAGCAGTAAGTCCACTGGCTTCACCAAACTCTATAGCATTTTTAGCATCATCAGAAAGCATTGCCCCTTGAAGGGTACCAGCAGCTGCTGTAACTAATTTATTAGCAAACTCATTTAAACCAAGTCTAAAAATAGGATTTATCATAGTAACTGCAGCAGCAAACTTAGCTCTTATCATGGCAAACATGGCTCTTATCTGAGCAATTATTGATTTAAGGAAAGGGTCACTTTTCTTTTTTTCTTTATCTTTGACTTTTGAATCAACAAATTCATCTTTTTTTTGTGCAGGTAGAGCACCAGCAGAACCAGTTGTAGTCGTTGCTGGTGTACCAGTAGTTGTAGTAGCTGGCGTTGTTCCAGTTGATGTTGGAACTGGTGCCGGAGTAGTTGAAGGAGGAACAGGAGGCATAATAATTATTCCTTACATTAAACAAGATGCCACAATGAAGCATCCGTACATTCGTAGTAAAGCAAATGATTGTTATGGGAAGGATAAGGCTAATAGGGAATATAGGGCTAATATTGCATTCAATTTTTCAGCTTATAAACGTTTTTACTGTAAAATATTAACTTGTAATGGAAAAACCAATAAAACTTTATATAGATACATCTGTTTGGAATTTTGTATTTGAGACAGGCAGGTCCGGTAGTTCATTAACAAGAGAGTTTTTAGAATTACTTCTGCTAGAAGAATATATAGTTGTTACGTCAGATATTGTACGTGCAGAAATACTTGCAGCACCTGAACCAAGAAAAAGTAATTTGAAAAACCTTATTGGTTCACTACCTGTTGAAACAATTATTGCAAGTGGAGATGCAAGGTATCTAGCAAATCTTTACGTTAAAGAAGGATTAATACCAAATGGAGAATTTAATGATGCCTTGCACATAGCTATTGCAACTACCAACAGGTGTAATTTTATTGTTTCCTGGAACTTTAAGCACATGGTTAGAGCTAAGGTTATAATGGGAGTACACCACATAAATCACCGTGAAGGTTATGGTTTGATAGAAATAGTTTCACCAGAAAATTTTTTGGGTAAAAAGGAGTAAGCCATGAGTGAACAAGAATCAATGAAGCAAGTTCATGAAATAAGACATAAACTTCATGAAAAAACTAAAAATATGTCTAATGATGAGTTCTTAAAGTTTTATCATAGTCAGTCAGAACAATTTGAAAAAGAAATGAAAGATGTAAAGCCAGCCAAAGACTTAGAGACATTTTTTGCAAACCTTGATGAAAAGCAAGCAAGTTAAGAACCTGCTGATACCTCCTCCAATGGATAGAGTCTTAATCCTTTTTCTAGTTCTAAGTGCTAGTAACCATTCTCAGGGGTATCCTGTTAGGTGCTAATTGTTGATCAATTTTCACACCTCTAGATAGGGCTACCCTACCAGTTCTGGCTATTTCTTTAATTCCAAACTTTCCTAATAAATGAACGATGGCATTTATCTTTCCCTGATCACCTGTAACTTCTATAATAAAAACATCTTCAGCAACATCTACAATATGTCCTCTAAAAAGATCTGCAATTTGAATAATTTCTGCTCTAGTTGTGGCATTAGAAGAAACTTTTATCAAAGCAAGCTCTCTATCCACAAAACTCAATTCAGTTAAATCTGTGATTTTAATTACATTAATTAATTTATGAAGCTGTTTAGTTATTTGTTCAACTGCACGATTACTACCAGCAACTGATATCGTAATTCTGGCATAAGAAGGATTTTCAGTAGGTCCCACTGTTAAGGATTCAATGTTAAAACCTCTTCTGGAAAAAAGACCAGCTATTCTAGTTAAAACACCTGATTCATTTTCTACTAAAACTGATAATACTCTTTGCATAGGACCTCTAATTTACTGTCTTACAGTTTATCATTATTTGCAAGTCTTGAATTCTAAAGAAAACCTAAAAATATAAGTGCGTTAAAATTAAACAATGTCAAATACTATTGAAAACAATTTAACCATCATTGAAAAAGAGAAAATAGAAGTTATTGAAAATGCTATAAAGCAAATCCTAATAGCAATAGGTGAGAAGCCAGAAAGAAATGGCTTATTAAATACTCCTAATAGAGTGGCTAGAATGTATTTTGAATTATTTTCAGGAATAGATAAAGACCCTAAAGATGAAATCTCAATTACCTTCAAAGAAGATCACTCTGAAGTAATCCTAGTTAAAGACATTCCTTTTTATAGTATGTGTGAACATCACTTAGTACCATTTTTCGGAGTAGCACATGTAGGATACATACCAAAGAATGGAATTATTACAGGACTTAGCAAATTAGCCAGAGTAGTAGAAACAGCTTCCAGAAGACCACAAGTACAAGAAAGACTGACAATGCAAATTGCAAATGCAATAATTGAAAAACTAAATCCTATGGGAGTAGCTGTAGTAATTGAAGCTGAACATATGTGCATGACAATGCGTGGAATAAAAAAACCAGGGGCAAAAACGACTACATCTGTTTTAAAAGGTATCTTTGAAACTAATCAGGCTACAAGGGCTGAAGTGCTATCGCTGATTAGGGGCTAGGGTCTCTACAAACTTAATAGCAGACAACAATCCTTCATTAGAAGCAATTCCTTTTCCAGCAATATCAAAAGCCGTACCATGGTCTACGGAAACCCTTAAAAAGGGTAATCCTAAAGTTACATTGACACCTTTAAATCCAGCTACTGCTTTAAAAACAGGGAGAGCCTGATCATGATAAAAAGAAACATAAACATCATATGGCTGTGATTTTTCAGAAAGATATAACTTCCCAGCATCTGCCAATGCAGCATCAGGAGAAAGAGGACCAAAAACATTAATTCTTTTCTTTTTAAGTTTTTTCAGAACTGGAATTATGACCTTCTCTTCCTCGTCACCAAATAAACCATTTTCACTAGCATGTGGATTTAATCCAAGAACTGCTATTTTAGGATTTTTGATTTTTAATTTTTGTTTTAATTCTTTATTTAAAAGAATAATAAAATCTTCTAAATTAGACTTAGTTAAATGTTTAAACACATTTTTCAGTGGGATATGTCTTGTGAATAAAGCAACTCTAAAATCAGCTACAACAAAGAGCATGATTACATCTTTTTTATTTAAACCACACTGTTTTGCAATCTCATCAGTCTGCCCCTCAAACTTCTTCCCAGCAAGATTTACAGCATACTTAGAAACAGGACCCGTTACTAATGCAATAATCTTTTTTTCTTTGGCAGAAGAAATGGCTTGGAGCAATGAATTGTAAGAATCAAGCCCTGATGCTTTACTTGGAAAGCCTTGTTTAATGTTTTTCATCGACAATTCATTACTACCCAATACTAAAGGCAGGAATTTAAATCGCCAATTACTTAAAGTTTTAAGTAATATTTCAGGCCCTATACCAGCAGGATCACCATATGTCAAACCTATAAAGACTTCATTATATCGCATACTGTATATAGTATACCGTCTTCCGTCGAACGTATACCATAGAACAAAAACTATTCCCCTTACAGTATACGGGCGACGGTATACGAATTTTGTGGTTTAATTTTATTAGGAGCAAATATGAAAATAACAATTGAAGGAAAAAATATAGAGCTAACTAAAGCACTCAAAGACTATGTAACAGAAAAGCTTACAAGGCTACAAAATCATTACGAAACAATAATTAAAGACCATGAAATTACTGTTAAGTTAAGTGTAGAAAAAAATCCTAGAATCACAAAAAATAACATTACAGAAGTGACTATATCTTTAGATGGCAAGATTATTCGATCTGAACAAGCTACTGAAGATATGTATGCAAGCATTGATACTGTAGTAGACAAGCTAGACAGGCAAATACAAAAATATAAAGCGAAACATTACAGAAGCTTACAACATGGGGACAGACTAAACCTACCTACAGATTTAGTAACTGAATCATTAGTAAACGGTAATTCAAATGGAAAAGATCACTCAGAAGGTAAGATAATTAAATCTAAGAAATTTAAGCTTCATCCTATGACTCCAGAAGAAGCATCACATCATTTAGATATGATTGATCATAATTTTTATGTTTTCATAAATGCAAGTACAACTCAAATTAACACTCTTTATCTCAGAAAAGATGGGAATTATGGGTTAATTGAACCTGTTCTTTAATATTTCATCAATTTGAGATCTAGTATTTTCTATTTGGCCAGAATTATCAATTACAAAGTCAGAAAGGCTTTCTTTTTTATCTGGAGACATTTGAGAAGATATTCTTTTATTAGATTCTTCAATGGAAAAACCTCTACTTTCAAGTCGAGATAACTGAACATCTTTATCGCACTTCACACACCAGACCTCATGATAGTTTCCTTCTAAATTACATTCAAAAAGCAATGGGACTGAAACAAAAATAATTTCCTCTGATTGATTTAAAGAAAATATTGCAAATATGGCTTCTCCAACAGCTGGGTGAACAATGGACTCTAGCTTTTTTCGTTTAATTTCATTACTAAAAATAATTGAAGCTAACTTTTTTTTGTTTATTAAATAGTCACTATTAGTATTTTTAATATCACTTCCAAATTCAGCTAGTATTTTCTCTGTAACAGGATTTTCACTTTTCAAGATTTCATTCACAATTTCATCTGTATCTATGAGTAAGAAGCCATCATCTTTCAGAAGACTCCCTACAGCACTTTTACCAGATCCAAAGTTTCCGGTAATAGCCACCAAATATGGTTTAAAATCTTTATTTTTTCGTTTTTTCACTGATTAATGTAGCTAATTTCTCTACAACTCCATTTACAGAAATGTTATCAGATTTATTAGAGTACCCCAAAATCTTAACCAAGGAAGTATGACTATTGTCATTTAATATATTAATTAAAAGAGCATTTTGCATATTATCTACTACAATAATTTTCTTTTCATTAACGTCTAAGTATTTCAAAGAAAGGTTTAACTCTAAAGCAGAGTTCAAAGAATTCATTAATAAAGTTTCTGGTCCTGCTATATAACTTTTCTCATAAGAATCTACAAGAAAACCACTTAAATAGTTTTTATCAATAGCTATCTCATCTAGCTTTAAATTGTTATCACTTTTTTTATCTAAATAAAAAAGAGAATCATCTCTTACAGTCATAGTCTTTAATTTCTCATACTTATATATAGGAACATTTAGCAAGGATGAATATAGCTGTCGCAGTGTTGGTCTTTGAGGCACAATGGGATAATCAAGACTGGCTGAAGCATTAATGGATATAAGCGGCAATAGTATATATATTAAAGTTAAAAAAGAAAAAACTAGTATACTTTTTCTCAAGGGAGTTAGATTTTTTTTTAATGCGTCTTTCATTTATAAAATTTAGAAATAAAAAAGGGTACAGTCTTCTGGAAACGATGACAGTAATTGCTGTTTTAGCAATTGTAACTAGTCTATTATACGGTTATTCAGATCAGGGTTGGAAACTATTTTATCAAAGTTATGGCAGAGGACTATCTCAAGTTAAAGCAAAACTTGCAATAAGAGCAATTTCTGAGGATTTGAGGGATGCAAATAAAAACAGAATATCAGCAAGTGATCCATCTGTATATGGGGTCCCATTTCCAGATGATGCCATTCAAAGCTCACCATATATTTACTTCACCAAACCAAAAATGTATGAACCTTCAGGAGATGTTATTGGATATGACTACATACTTTATTACTTCGGTAAGCCAAAACAACGGATGGAAGACTTGTATGCAACGAATTTTAAGAGACAGCCAAAAAATCAGGAAAAATACTATATTTTAAAATGTATTAAATATCTAGATCAAAGTAAATTTTACACAGAAGATGGAGAAAAGAAATGGCCTTTTCCTCCACCAATTTTAGAATTAAAGAAATCAATACTTAGAGAAGATAAAGAATATCTAGCATTTATTCAGAAAAAATATGCTGGTGAAGGTTCTGAAACTGAAGGGTCCAATGAAACCATAAGTGAACCAACACCAGATAATTCAGATGAAGAAAATATATATATAGATCCAAGGGCACTTTTAAAAAAAGATAGTAGAAATATTCCTGTAAGTGGAAATTTTTCTTCTACATCGTTAACTGATCCATTTTCAAATAAAGAAGCAAAGATTACGTTTATAGATGACTATAAAAATGATAAACCAATAACCATAAAAGTCCAGATCCAAGAATCACCTTATTTATTGGGCTTAATGGGAGCAATGAGTGAGTTTGAGGTGAGTGTAACACCGAGGAACTAAAGGACAGAAGACAGAGAATTGAGTACAGAGGACAGAAAAAATCTGCAACCTGCTACTTCTGCCCTATAAGTCTGTGGACCTGTGGCAAAACTCTAATATGTGCATAAGACTTTAAAAGCTTGGAGTGGAGAGAAAGCAAAGAAAGTTCAGTAGGAGGTTTTATTCCATTTATAGGACTGACTGGTTGTATAAAAATATCAATATCTGATTTAAAACTTTTAACAAGGTTTACTGCTTTTAATAGCTCTGAGGCTGAAGTATCATCAGTAACAACAATCTTGACCCATAGCTTTTTTAATTTCTTTGATTCAAGTGCAATAGCCAAAAATCTTTTATGCTTATCCCAAAATGAGGCTGTTCTAGCTGATGTAGGAAGTTTAAAATCCATTGAAACATAATCAATCAAATGAATAACTTTAGCAAGCTTATCATCTCTATGTCCACCAGTTTCAAGATATAAAGGAAGATGAAATTTTTCTTTAACAGCTGGTGCTATTTCAAGCAATGCTTTATCTTGAAGAAGGGGCTCTCCTCCTGTAAAAGAAATACTATGATGAATCTCTGGAGAAAGTTTAGATAAATAATTTACAAGCTTTGAAGTATTAATGGGGTTATTTACTTTTTTAAATTTTCTACTACCAACTTCAATTTCTATGTCACATTTTTTAGTCCGAATAAGGCTGTCAGGAGTGTCGCACCAGGCACATCTAATATCGCAACCGCTAAGTCTTACAAAGATTTGTCTTACCCCTACTAGTGGGCCTTCCCCTTGGATAGCAGAAAAAATTTCAGATAAGTAGAGGTTTTTATTATCCATAGCAGTATTGTAGCAACATAAAAAGTTGGAGAGACGCCCCATTGGGGCGTCTCTGCTTGGTATATAATGAAACAAATGGTAAGGACAAAAGCAAAAATAGGTATTTTAGGATGTACTGGTTATACAGGTGTAGTCCTTGTCAAATTATTATTAAATCATCCTAATGTAGAACTTACATATTTAGCTTCTGAGCAACACGCTGATAAAAAGTTTTCTGACGTATATCCTACTTTTCATGGAGTTCTAGAAGATAAATGTAAAAAAACTGATGCAAAAAAAATTGCAAATGAATGTGATGTTGTATTTATGGCTACTCCACATGGCTTTTCAAAAGACTTTATCCCTAAGCTTTTAAATGAAAACGGTAAACTAAAAATAATAGATTTAAGTGCTGACTTCAGATTAGAAACAACTTTCAAGAAAAAAATAAAAGTTACATATGGCTTACCAGAACTATACAGAAGTCAAATTAAAAAATCTCAATTTATAGCAAACCCAGGTTGTTACCCTACTTCAGCGATACTGGCATTAGCTCCTGCATTAAAGAATGGGTTAATTAAACTTAGTTCTATTATTATTGATTCTAAGTCAGGTACTAGCGGCGCTGGCAAACAAGCAAAACCAGAGACACATTTTTGTGAAGTAAATGAATCATTTTCACCTTATTCATTAGCTGGGAAACATAGACACCTACCAGAAATTGAAAATGAGCTGTCAAAATTAGCAGGGAAAAATATAAATGCTACTTTTTCACCACATCTTTTACCTATAAACAGAGGGATATTGAGTACAATTTATGCAGATTTGAAAGTTAAAGTTAATCAAAAAGAAATCCATAATTTATATAAAACTTTTTATAAGAATGAGTACTTTGTTAAGGTTTTACCTGAAAACATGTATGCTAATACTAAAAATGTTAGATATACCAATTTCTGTCACATCTCTCCTTTAAAAGATGAAAAAACAAATAGATTAATCATTGTCAGCTCCATCGATAATATGGTTAAGGGTGCATCTGGTCAAGCTATTCAAAATATGAATTTAATGCTTGGATTTGATGAAAAAATGGGGCTTGATACTGCTGGTCAAATACCATAACATAAAGGTATGATCAAAAATTTCAAAGAACTTATTGAGCAAATAAAAACACAAGTTCCTATACAAGAAATGATTGCAGAGTACGTACCTGTAAAAAAGTCAGGTAGGGGTTATGTATCTATCTGTCCATTTCATGATGATCACAAACCTTCATTACAGATACATCCACAAAAAGGGATTTTTAAATGTTTTTCATGTGGCACGGGTGGAGACTTAATAACATTTTACGCCCTAATTAATAAGAAGAAATGGGCTGAGGCTATTCCAGAATTAGCTACAAAATATGGACTGAAAGTAGAATATGGCGATGAAAATAAAGCTGAAGTTGAAATAAAGACAAAGTTATATGACTTGAATAGAGTTGCACTTAATTTTTTTAAAGAAAACTTATACTTAAATAATTCTGATGCCAAAATTGCTCTTGACTATGTTCAAAATAAAAGAAAATTGACTAAAGAAACCATTGAGAAGTTTGAGGTGGGGTATGCTCCAAACGGCTGGGAATCACTATACAGCTACTTAACAAAAGATAGAAATTATCAACAGGAATTAATTGTAGCTTCAGGACTTTTCATACCAAGAGAAAATCAAAATTCTTACTATGACAGATTTAGAAACAGAGTAATATTTCCGATCTATAATGAAAAAAATAATGTTATTGGTTTTGGTGGCAGAACACTGACAAATGAAGATGCAAAATATATAAACTCTCCAGAGACATTAATTTTCAGTAAAGGGTTTAACTTATATGCATTAAATTATGCAAAAGATGCAATTAAAAACTTAGATTATGTCATTTTAACTGAAGGATATTTAGATGTTATAACAGCTCACCAACATGGACTTACAAACACTGTAGCAACCCTGGGAACAGCTCTTACAAAAGAACAAGCCAGATTGCTTGCTAAATACACTAACTCAAAAAAAATATGTTTATGCTTAGATACAGATGCAGCAGGACAGAAAGCAGCTGAAAGAACATTTAAGATTTCACAAGAAATATCTAAATTTGTAACTCTTGATTTAAGAGTAGTAAGTGATTTAATTTCAAAAGACTTAGATGAATCTCTAAAAACAGAGGGATAGGAAAAAGTTAAAGCTAAAATAGAAGCAGTAAGCCTATTTCTAAA
>Ga0105164_10000520_pt1 | contig 27098 bp, 40 predicted proteins | sample VDWuncwatermetaG_FD_89674 | JGI IMG/M metagenome (GOLD analysis project Ga0105164, IMG submission 89674) | Wastewater microbial communities from Netherlands to study Microbial Dark Matter (Phase II) - VDW unchlorinated drinking water | ecosystem: Environmental > Aquatic > Freshwater > Drinking...
ATCATATGCCCGGCCATATGGGGACAGATACAGTAACCGTTACCGATCTTGAGGTTGTGAAGGTAGATAAGGAAAAAAATTTATTAGTGGTAAAAGGAAGCGTGCCAGGGCCCGAAGACGGTTACCTGGTTATTAAGGAGTCCAAAAAATACCCGAAGGGAAGCGAAGCGGCGAAAAGAAGGCTGGTTCCCCCGGCGCCTACAAAGAAGAAAAAGGAAGGCGCATGGAAGAAAGAGGCGGCTCTCAAAAAAGCGGCGGCAGGAAAGCCGGCAGCGGCGGCGAGAAAATAGCCCGATACATGCAGGCGGATAGTATAGCGAAATGAAAAAAGCAAAACCTCAAAAAAAGACAGCAAATAAAGAAATTATAAATGAAAAGATAGAAGGCCTGAACCCCGGGGTTTTTGACGGAAAGGTCAATAAGGCCGTGCTGTATCAGGCAGTGAAGATGTACGAGGCAAATCAGCGGCAGGGTAACGCCTCTACAAAGACACGCGCCGTAGTTTCAGGCGGCGGCAGGAAACCGTGGGCGCAGAAACATACGGGCCGCGCAAGGGCGGGCAGCATACGTTCTCCTCTGTGGAAAGGCGGCGGCACGATTTTCGGCCCTCATCCGAGAGATTATTCGTATACGCTTCCCCAGAATATAAGGCGCGAGGCGCTAAGGTCAAGCCTGAATTCAAAGTACAATGAGAAAGACATAGTGGTTTTGGATGAGGTAAGGGTAGATAATCCGAAAACGAAGGAATTTAAGAAGGTGTTGGATGTAAATAAGTTGAATGAAAAGGCGTTATTTGTACTTGATAAGATTGATAATAATTTGAAGCTTGCCTCCAGAAATTTAAAAAATGTCACTTTAAAAAGAGCGGATGATTTGAATGCGCTGGACGTGCTTCATACCAAGAAGCTGGTCTTGACCAAATCAGCCCTTTTAATACTGGAAAAGAAATTGTCAGGGGAAAAATGATTTCACCGTACGATGTAATAAAGGCGTTGCTCCGCACAGAAAAGGCCACACTGCTATTGCCGCAGAATAAACACCTGTTCTGGGTTGATAAGAGGGCGAATAAGGTGCAGATCAGGAAGGCGGTAGAAGAGATATATAAGGTGAAGGTGGTTGGTGTTAATACATTTATGCAGAGAGGCAAGCTCAGGCGGGTCAGGTACGTTCAGGGCAAATCGCCCGACTGGAAAAAAGCGCTGGTAACCCTTAAGGAAGGAAGCAAGATAGAGGTAACTTAATCAATGGGAATAAAACGATATAAGCCTACAAGCGCAGGTATACGATGGCGGACAACATCGACGTTTGAGGAGATAACTAAAAAGAAGCCCGAGGAATCGCTGATAATCCCGAGAAAAAGGACCGGCGGCAGAAACGTTTACGGCCGTATTACTACAAGGCATATCGGCGGCGGCCATAAGCAGATGATACGTATTGTTGACTTCAAGCGTGATAAGGTGAATGTGCCGGCAAAGGTCATAGCTATTGAATACGACCCGAACAGGTCGGCCCGGCTGGCATTGCTGGAATACGAGGACAAGGAGAGAAGATATATCATATGCCCCGAAGGGCTTAGCGTAGGCAGCGAGGTCGCCTCAGGGGAAAATGTTGATGTAAAAGTAGGCAACGCCCTGCCCCTGGCGAATATACCGCTAGGCACCTCTATTTACAATATTGAGTTGCGCAGGGGAAAAGGCGGCCAGGTCGTCCGTTCAGCGGGTAATATGGGTGTTATGCTGGCAAGGGAAGGCGATTACGCGCACGTAAAACTTCCCTCAGGAGAAATCAGGCTTATAAAAACGGATTGTTACGCAACTATAGGGCAGGTAGGCAATATTGATCATGATACATTGTCTATAGGCAAAGCGGGCCGTTCAAGATGGCTTGGCATAAGGCCGTCCGTAAGAGGCGTGGCGATGAATCCGGTGGACCACCCGATGGGCGGAGGCGAAGGGAAATCAAGCGGCGGAAGGCACCCGACTACGCCATGGGGGAAAATTACCAAAGGGCTCAAGACACGAAAGAGAAAAACGTCGGATAGATACATACTGAAGCGGAGGAAATAAGGATGTCTCGTTCAACTAAAAAAGGGCCGTTTGTGGACGCCCATTTATTGGAAAAGGTGGAGAGGATGACCAGATCAGGCGAAAAGAGGCCCATAAAGACGTGGTCGCGCAGGTCTGTTGTTATGCCTGATTTTGTAGGATATACCATGCTGATTTACAATGGGAGAAAATTTGTGCCGGTTTTTATAACCGAGAATATGGTCGGCCACAAATTAGGAGAGTTCTCGCCTACAAGGACTTTTAGGAAGCACGGCGCGCATACCGAGGTTTCAAGGGAGCTGACATGATCTCAAGGGCAGCGGCAAGATTTATCAGGATCTCACCCCGCAAGACCAGGCTTGTGGCTGATATGGTCAGGGGCAAGCCCATTGACGAGGCGCGGGCGATATTGGCGAATCTGGAAAAAAGGGCCCGGCTCTATATTAACGAGGTCCTAAAATCCGCTATCGCCAACGCGGCTATTAATGTCCCTGACGTCTCGCCGGGCGATTTATATATATCCAGGATAATAATTGACGGCGGCCCTATGTTTAAGAGATACAGGGCCGGCTCAATGGGCAGGGCGATGATGATTAAGCACCGCACCAGCCATATTGTGATAGAGCTGGATAGGAAACAAGGAAAGTCACAAGTCACCAGTCCCAAGTCACAAGTAAAAGAAGTTAAAAAACCTACGATAAAAGAAAAGGCCAAACCAAAGGTTAAGAAACTGGCGGCAGCTAAGAAAGGTAAATAAATGGGACAGAAGGTTCATCCTTACAGCTTAAGGCTCGGGATAATAAGGACCTGGAAATCGCAGTGGTTCGCGGATAAGAAGAACTACGCCGATTTTCTTCTTGAGGACCTTAAGATTAGAAAATATATAAAGAAGACCCTTGCGCAGGCGGCCGTAGCGGATATAGGTATAGAAAGGGCCTCAAACAGGCTGCGCATCAGGATATACAGCGCGCGGCCGGGCGTTATCATCGGAAGGCGCGGCGCCGAGATAGATAAACTCAAGGAAGAACTCCAGGGGATAACGCAGAGAGAAATATTTATTGATATATCAGAAATCAAGAACCCTAATACCAGCGCGCAGCTCGTCGCTGAGAACATCGCTTTCCAGATTGAAAAAAGGATACCGTTCAGAAGGGCTATGAAGAAGGCGATCCAGGCCGCTATAAATGGCGGCGCGGGCGGTATAAAGGTACAGTGTTCCGGCAGGCTCGGCGGCGCCGAAATCGCGAGAAGAGAAGGTTATAAAGAAGGCAAGGTGCCGCTTCATACCCTAAGGGCGGATATAGATTACGGTTTTACGGAGGCCTTTACCACATACGGCCTTATAGGGATTAAGGTATGGATTTATAAAGGCGAAATTATAAACAAAAAAGAAGGGAAGGCCCTAGATGGCGTTAATGCCCAAAAGGGTTAAATTCAGAAAATCCCAGCGCGGCAAGATGAGGGGCGCCAGCGCCAGAGGCTGCAATGTTAATTTTGGTGAGTACGGCCTTCAGTCCCAGGAGAATAGCTGGTTAAAGAATACGCAGATCGAGGCGGCGAGGGTCGCCATTATGAGGCATCTTAAGGGCGGCGGCAAGGTATGGGTGAGGGTTTTCCCGGATAAGTCCATTTCAAAGAAACCCGCCGAAACAAGAATGGGTAAAGGCAAGGGCGCTCCTGATCATTGGGTCGCTGTTGTCAGGCGCGGCAAAGTCCTGTTTGAGATTGAGGGCGTGCCTATGGAGCTTGCAAGAGAGGCGTTAAGGCTTGCCGCCCATAAGGTAGGATTTAGATGCAGGTTTGTCACGAGGGGGGCACATTAATGCCTCAGAGGGCTTCAGAAAAGCTTAATGAGTTTAGGAACCTAACGAATGAAGAGCTGGGCATAAAGCTGTCAGGCCTTAAGGCGGAGTTGTATAATTTGAGGTATCAGGTAAGGGCCGGCCGCATAGAAAAACCCCACAGGGTCCAACAGATAAAGAAGGATATCGCAAGGATAAATACGGTTTTAAAAGAGGGTTCTGCTTCGCCGTCCAAGTTACACAACTCAGGTGCGGCTACGCAGAAACCATAATTCCTGCGAAGCCCCACCGAAATTTTTCGCGTGAAGGGCGGAGCAAAAAGGGAGAATTAAAGAATGCAGCCAGTCCGAAGCAAGCGTAAGGGTAAAAAGGGCGTAGTCATAAGTGATAAAATGGACAAAACCATTACGGTCCAGGTAGAACGTTTAAGCAGGCACGCGTGGTTCAGTAAGACCATGAAGAAATACTCCAAGTTTAAGGCGCACGACGAGAAGAACGAGGCAAAGGTGGGCGATATTGTAAGGATAGTGGAAACCAGGCCCTTGTCCAAGACAAAGAGATGGCGCCTTGTCGAGGTAATAAATAAAAAATGATACAAATGAGATCGATTTTGGATATAGCGGATAATACCGGGGCAAGAAAGGCCTCATGCATAGGCGTTATCGGCCGGGCGAATAAAAGATGGGCTGATATCGGCGATGTAATTACTTGTAACGTAAAAGAGGCCATACCCGACGGCATCGTAAAAGAAGGGGAGGTTGTCAGGGCGGTTATTGTCAGGACAAAGGCGTCTATCGTAAGGCTGGACGGCTCAGAGCTCAGGTTTGATACGAATGCCGCGGTTATCATAGACAACACATTAAACCCGAGAGGGACGAGGATATTCGGGCCTGTGGCAAGGGAATTGAGGGATAAGAATTTTCTTAAGATCATTTCTCTGGCGCCGGAGGCGATATAACTATAATGAATAAAATAATTAAGAACGACACGGTAAAGGTTATGGCGGGCAGGGACAGGGGGAAGACCGGAAGGGTATTGACGGTTTTTCCAAAAGAATACCGCGCCCTTGTGGAAGGCGTCAATTTTATAAAAAGGCATACAAGGCGCTCCCAGAAGGACCAGCAAGGCGGTATTGTGACGAAAGAAAGCCCGATAAACACCTCAAGATTGATGGTAATATGCAAGGCCTGCAGCAGCCCTACAAAAGTCGGCGTTACCAAGCTAAGCGATGGGACAAGGACCCGTTTTTGCAAGAAGTGTAACGAGATATTTTCCACATAGGCAAAGAAGGATAATTAAATGGCTATTAAAGCAAGGTTGCTGGAAAGATATAAAAAAGAGATTGTGCCGCAGATGTCCGAGCGGTTTGGCTATAAAAACAGCATGCAGGCGCCGAAGATTAAAAAGGTTATCTTGAATGTGGGCATGGGCATAGGCGCGCAGGATATAAAATTTATTGAGGCGGCCGCTAAGGAACTCGGGCAGATTACCGGGCAGAAGGCGGTTGTGACAAAGGCGAAAAAGGCCATCTCAAATTTCAAGATAAGAAAGGGCTCTCCTGTCGGCTGCAAGGTTACGCTGAGGCGCGCCATCATGTATGAATTCTTAGACAGGCTTTTTAACGTAGCCATACCGAGGGTAAAAGATTTCAGGGGCCTGCCTCCGGATTCGTTTGATAAAAATATGAATTATTCATTCGGTATAACAGAGCAGGTTATATTTCCCGAGGTAGAGTACGATAAGGTATTGAAGACGCACGGTATGGATATAACTATAAATACTACCGCGCAGACAAAAGACGAGGCATACGAACTACTGAGGCTTTTCGGAGTCCCGTTTAGAAAGGATAAAGCTTAAAAGATGGCGAAGCAGGCGCTAATACTAAAGCAACGCAAGACCCCTAAATTTAAGGTGCGTGGATATAACAGATGCCAGGTATGCGGCAGGCCGCGGGGGTACATGCGCAGATTTAAGCTTTGCAGGATTTGTTTTAGGGAATTGGCTTCGCGCGGCGAGATCCCGGGCGTAACAAAGGCAAGTTGGTAAAAAGGATAAATAGGGATTAATAAGGATAGAGAGGGATATACAAGATGAGTTTAACTGATCCGATAGCGGATGCGTTGACAATAATAAGGAACGCGAGCAGGGCAAGTAAGGAGAACGCTGAGGTAAGGGCGTCAAAACTAATCGGACAAATTCTGGGTATCCTTAAAAAAGAGCGCTTTATTCAGGATTTCCGTTTTGTCGACGATAAAAAACAGGGTTTTTACAAGATTTATCTTAGATATCAGAAGGGCAAGGTCCCGGCGATTACGGGCATAAAGAAATGCTCTATCCCCGGCAGGAGATCATATATAGCGTCAAAGGGCATAGGCAAGGTCTTTGGGGGGATAGGCATTTCCATTGTGTCAACATCCAAGGGGCTTTTAACGGACGATGAGGCGCGCGGCCAGAATGTAGGCGGCGAATTAATCTGCAAGGTCTGGTAGCTAAAAAAAGGTAAAAAATGTCTCGTATAGGAAAGAAACCAATACAGGTTCCAAGCGGCGTAAAGATAAATATCTCCGGGCTGAATGTCCTGGTGGAAGGGCCAAAAGGCAAATTGAGTTATACCATGCCGGCGGATTTCAAGGCAGAATTGAAGGACGGATTTATTTCGGTTTTAAGGCCTTCCGACGACAAGAAGGCAATGGCCCTGCACGGCCTTGCCAGGAGCCTGATAAATAACATGATAAAGGGCACAACCGAAGGCTTTGTGAAAAACCTGGAAATACAGGGCGTAGGATTTAAGGCGCAGCTCGCCGGAAAGCAGTTGACGATTCAGCTAAGTTTTACGCACCCGATTAATTTTCAGATTCCGGACGGGATAGTTATAGAAGTCCCGAAGCCGACCGAGATTGTCGTGAAAGGGATAGACAAGCAGAAAGTCGGCCAGGCGGCAGCAGATATAAGGGCATACTTTAAGCCCGAGCCGTATAAAGGCAAGGGCATAAGGTATGCCGGCGAATACGTAAGAAAGAAGGCGGGGAAGGCTGTAGCATGACGCACATAAACGGAAGGGAAAGAAGGCATTTACATATCAGGAAAAGGATTGTAGGCACAAAGGAAAAGCCCAGGCTGAGTATACATAGAAGCATTAAAAATTTACACGCCCAGTTGGTAGACGATATAAGCGGCCATACGCTGCTTTCGCTTTCAACAGGGATAGGGGCCTTTAAGGCTAAGGCGGCCAGCGGCGGGAACGTGAAGGGCGCGTCTATGTTCGGCGAGCAATTTGCCGAGGAAGCCGCGAAAAAAGGGTTTTCTAAAGTAGTTTTTGATCGGGGCGGGTATTTATATCACGGCAGGATAAAGGCCTTTGCGGAGGCCTGTCGCAAGAAAGGATTAGTTTTCTGATGGCAAAAAGGGGCTATAAAGGAAATCCGGCAGCGGAAGAAAAGGCCAAAGAATACCTGGAAAAGGTTATCGCGATAAAAAGGGTCGCGAAGGTTGTTAAAGGCGGGAAAAGGTTTTCTTTTACAGCGTTGGTCACAATGGGCAATGGCAACGGCAGTATGGGGTATGGTTTTGGAAAAGGGACAGAGGTTTCGGACGCGATAAAAAAGGCCTTAAGCAACGCCAGAAAAAATTTTATTGAGGTTCCCTTAAAAGGCACTACTATCCCGCACGAGGTTACGGGGAAATGCGACGCATCAGTAGTGTTCTTAAAACCCGCTTCAGACGGAACAGGGGTTATCGCCGGCGGCCCGGTAAGGGCTGTCTGTGAGGCCGCCGGGATAAAAAATGTCCTTACGAAAACGTTTAAATCGCACAACCCGGCTAATGTAGTTAAGGCGACCATAGCCGCGCTCCAGAAATTAAGGCTAGGAAGGGTTAAGGAAGATGATCAGGAAGAGGAAAAATAAAAGATGAAGATAGACGGCATAGGAATGCCAAGGGGAGCTAATAGGCCGAAAAAACGCCGGGGCAGAGGCGTAGGCTCTGGACATGGGAAGACCTCCTGCAAGGGGCATAAAGGATCAAAGGCCCGCACAGGGCATCACGGCGGCCCGAGGCTGGGTTTTGAAGGCGGCCAGATGCCACTTATCCGCCGCATACCGAAAAGAGGTTTTATAAGCAAATTCAAAAAATTGTTCCATATAGTTAATCTGAATTCTCTGAATAAATTCGCCGATAATACGATAGTTTCCCCGGCCGAACTGTTCACCGCCAATCTTATAAGCGATAAGGACGGAGAGGTGAAGATCCTGGGCGACGGCGAACTTACAAAACCGCTGACTATCAAGGCGCACCGCTTTTCAAAAAGCGCGCTTGAGAAAATAAAAAAAATAGGCGGAAAAATTGAAATAATAACTGTCATTCCTGCGAAAGCAGGAACCCAGGACAAGTAATAATGGATGCCCGCTTTCGCGGGCATGACAGTATAGGAAATTATGCTGCAGTCATTCGCAAATTTAATAAAGATACCGGATTTACGCAAAAAGATCCTGCTTACCCTCGTGCTTGTCGCTGTTTATAGGGTAGGCGCCTATATACCGACGCCCGGGATTGACGGCGTCAAGCTTGCGCAGTTCTTTGATAATATCTCCAAAAGCCAGGGCGGCACCATTTTTGGCATAATGAACCTGTTTTCCGGCGGCGCTATAGAGAGATTAACGATATTCGCCCTCGGTATTATGCCTTATATCTCCGCTTCGATCATACTTCAGCTCCTGGCTACGGTCATACCGGCGCTGGAAAAATTATCAAAGGAAGGCGAGGCGGGTCATAAGAAGATTACCCAGTATACGAGATACGGAACCGTCATTCTTTCTATTATACAGTCATTTTTTATCGCGCTGTGGCTTGAGGCGCCTCAGAGGTTCGGCGGGCTGCAGATCGTCGAATATCCGGGCTGGTCATTCAGGATACTGACAGTGATAACACTTACCAGCGGGACCGCTTTTATCATGTGGCTTGGAGAACAGATACAGGAAAGGGGCATAGGAAACGGGATATCCCTTATTATTACGGCAGGTATCATTTCAAGGATGCCTACGGCGTTGTATCAATTATTCAGTCTGATATCCCCGTTCAGCCCTGAAAAATCACAGCTCAGCCCGTTTACTTTAATAATTATGGTAGCGATGTTTGTCGCCGTTGTTGTGGCAGTCATTGTCATAACCCAGGGGCAGCGCAAAATTCCTATTCAATACGCAAAGAGGGTTGTGGGTAGGCGGGTCTATGGGGGCCAGAGCACATATATACCCTTAAGGGTCAATCAGCCCGGCGTTATACCTATAATATTCGCCCAGAGCATAATCCTGTTTCCGGCGACAATCGCGAGCCTGATTCCTAATCCTTCCATGCAAAATATCGCCCACACGTTAATGCGGGGAAATCTGGTCTATAATATTATATATTCCTTATTGATAGTATTTTTCTCGTATTTTTATACGGCGATAACGTTCAATCCTACGGATGTGGCTGAAAATATGAAAAAATACGGCGGGTTTGTGCCGGGGATACGGCCCGGCAAGGCCACGTCCGATTATTTGGATTTTGTTATGACCAGGATTACGCTGCCCGGCGCGGTATTTTTGGCGGTAATCGCGATACTCCCGAGCATCATAAGCGATTCTTTGAAAATCCCCTATCTTGTGGCCAGCTTTTTCGGCGGCACAGGGCTCCTGATTATTGTCGGAGTAATGCTGGACACCATAAGGGTGCTTGAGTCCCAGCTTATTATGAGGCACTATGAAGGTTTCGCGGGCAGGGGCCGCATAAGAGGCAGGCGCTGATATGAGGCTGGTATTTTTGGGGCCTCCGGGCGCAGGCAAAGGCACGCAGGCAAAGGTTATCTCGGAAAAGTTTAATATACCGCATATATCAACGGGAGATATCCTCCGGGAGGCGGTAAAGAATAATTCGCCCGTCGGCAGGCAGGCAAAGGGTTTTATGGACAAGGGAGAGCTTGTCCCCGACGATATTGTTATAAAGATAGTTGTTGAGAGATTGCGCTCTAAGGATACGGCGGCCGGTTTTATATTAGACGGTTTTCCGCGCACGAAACCGCAGGCGGTTTCGCTTGACAAGGAATTAAAGCAGATAGGCCTGGGCGTAGATTACGTCATATATTTTGACACCCGCGAAGAAACAATAATATCAAGGCTGACCGGAAGAAGGGTCTGCAGGAATTGCGGGGCAAATTATCACATTGTAAATATTAAGCCGAAAAAGGATAGCATCTGCGATCGCTGCGGCAAAGAGTTATACCAGCGAGAGGACGACAAGGTGGATACCGTTAAGAACAGGATAAAGGTATACAGGGAGCAGACCGCGGATTTGATAGATTATTACAGGTCAAAGGATATCCTGAAAACTGTCTCAGGCGATTTAAACGTAGAGGCGGTTTTTGATGAATTGACCGGATTTTTTAACCAGCAAGGCCCGTTAGATACTGGAGCGCAATGAGTGTGCTAATGGGGTATCTAACGGGTCAAGGCATTATTGAATGATAGGTTTAAAGTCGGACAGAGAAATCAGTCTGATGGCTAAAGCTGGTGAGATTGTAGGCAAGGTCTTTGAGAGATTGGAAGACGAAGTCAGGCCCGGAATTGAGACGAAGCGCCTGGATACTATCGCAAACGACCTGATAAAATCGTTAGGCGGCAAGAGCGCGTTCTTTGGATATAAAGGGTTCCCCGGAAATATTTGCGTGTCCATAAATGAGGCGGTCGTGCACGGTATTCCAGGCGAGAGGCGCATCGGGGAAGGCGATATTGTAAGCCTGGATGTCGGCGTTGAATTCCAGGGGTATTGCGCGGACGGGGCCGCCACATTCGCCGCGGGAAAGATTTCCGAAGAGGCAAAGCGGCTGATGGATGTGACTGAACGCTCCCTGCATCTTGGCATAGCGGAGGCAATGGCAGGCAGCAGGCTTTCTGATATAAGCAGCGCCATACAGTCCTATGTGGAAAAGAATGCCTTTAGCGTTGTTAGGGCGTTTGTGGGCCATGGCATCGGCTCAAAGATGCACGAAGAGCCGGAGATACCGAACTTCGGGCCGCCGAACAGGGGCGTAAGGCTGGAGCCCGGAATGGCGCTCGCGATTGAACCGATGGTAAACCAGGGCACTTACGATATAGAGATACTGGAAGACGGTTGGACAGCCGTTACTGCGGACAGAAAATTGTCGGCGCATTTTGAGCATACAATAGTTGTCAGTGAAGGAGAGCCAAGGATTTTAACATTATGGCAAAAGAAGAACCGATAATTGTTCAGGCAAAGGTTGTAGAGACGCTGCCGAACGCTATGTTCAGGCTGGAATTGGATAACGGGCATAAGATCCTTGGTTATGTCTCCGGCAAGATGCGGATGAATTTTATACGCATACTGCCAGGCGATACTGTTACGGTAGAGCTCTCGCCCTACGACTTGTCCAGGGGAAGGATAACGAGAAGAGAGAAATAACTATGAAAGTGCGATCAAGCGTTAAAAAGATTTGCGATAAGTGCAAGATAATAAGACGGCATGGCATTGTTCGTGTAATTTGCAGCGACCCAAAACATAAACAGAAACAAGGTTGAAATAGCCGCTTTAAGGAGGGCATAGTGCCGAGAATATTAGGTATAGATATACCAAAAGAAAAAAGGGTTGATATAGCCCTTACCTATCTTTATGGGATAGGCAGGGCTCTCTCAAGTAAGGTTTTAAGCGCTACCGGAGTGGACCCTAATAAGCGCGCCAAGGATTTGACTGACGAGGAAACAGCCAAGATAGCCTCTTATATCCAGAAGGAATACAGGGTTGAGGGAGATTTAAGGCGGGAGATCTCGACCAATATCAAGCGTTTTATAGATATAGGCTCTTACAGGGGGATGCGCCATAAAAAAGGCCTTCCTGTCAGGGGCCAGCGCACGCGCACAAACGCGAGGACAAGAAAAGGCCCGAGAAAGACCGTTGGAGTAACAAAGGCAAAGAAGGAGGTAGGCGGTGGAGCAGCAAAACCAGCAGCAACAGCAGCAGGATCAAAAGCCTAAAACACAAAAAACCAAGAGGAAGGTTTTGAGAGGCGTTACAAACGGCATAGCTCACATACTGGCTACGTTTAATAATACCATTGTAACGATAACGGATAGGGGTGGTAATACCATTTGCTGGGCTTCAACAGGAACGGTGGGATTCAGCGGTTCCAAGAAGTCCACGCCGTTTGCCGCCCAGATAGCGTCGACAAATGCCGCAAAAAAGGCGCTTGAGAGCGGGGTAAGGGAAATAGAGGTTTATGTCAAGGGGCCGGGTTCCGGTAGGGAGTCGGCCATCAGAGCGCTTCAGGCAGCGGGACTGTCTATAACGGCAATAAGGGATGTAACGCCGATTCCGCACAATGGCTGCAGGCCTCCAAAGAGACGAAGGGTGTAATTATGGCAAAATATAAAGGATCAGTTTGCAGACTTTGCAGGAGAGAAGGAATAAAATTGTTTTTAAAGGGGCCTAAGTGCGTGAGCGATAAATGTCCTGTTTCCCGAAGGCCGTTTGCGCCGGGGCAGCACGGCAAAAGCCGGACCAAGCTCTCGGATTACGGCGTTCAGCTAAGGGAAAAACAGAAGGTAAAAAGGATATACGGCCTGCTGGAGAGGCAGTTTAAAGTTTATTTTCACAAGGCGGAACGCGCGAAAGGCGTCACAGGCGAGAAGTTATTGGAGTTCCTGGAAAGGCGCGTCGATAACGTTATATTCCGGCTTTTGTTCGCAATGACGCGCCGGGAATCCAGGCAGATGGCAGTTAACGGCCTCGTCTATGTAAACGGCCATAAGGTTGACAGGCCGTCGTATCTTGTCAAGGCCGGGGACAAGATAGAACTTAAAACTTCCGAGAAGCACAAGGCAAAGATAAAGGAGTTGATAGAGCTTTCGAAAGACAGGACCATACCCAGCTGGCTTAAGCCGGACCTGGATAATTTAAAGGCAGAGGTGGTCGCGCTTCCGAGGAGGGAAGATGTTGGATTCCCTATAAAGGAACAGCTGATCGTAGAATTGTATTCGAAATAATACATAACAGTAAAGACGGAGGACGGTAATGGGGATAAGCTGGAGAAATTTTGAAATGCCTAAGAAGTTGGAAAGCGATGAGAAAAGCTACACCGACACCTACGGCAAATTTATCGCGGAACCTTTTGAACGCGGTTATGGTTTAACGATCGGTAACGCCTTAAGAAGGGTCCTTTTGTCCTCAATAGAAGGCGCCGCGGTTACTGCTATCAAGATTTCCGGGGTTCATCATGAATTCGGGACGATACCCGGCGTGACAGAAGATGTTGTGCAGATAGTCCTTAGTATAAAGAAACTGATCATACGCAGCTACGCGAAAGAAACCAAGACCCTTTATATAAAGGTGGAGAAAAAAGGCGAGGTTACCGCGGCCGATATAGAGACCGACGAAACGATTGAGATATTAAATCCGGACCTGCGCATCGCCACACTTACCAAGAATGTAAAATTTGAGATGGAGCTTGAGATTGGCAAGGGCCGCGGGTATGTGCCGGCGGAGAGGAACAAGAAAGAGGGCCAGCCTATAGGCGTTATCCCCGTTGATTCTATTTTTACGCCTATAATAAAGGTAAATATGGGCGTGGAGAACACCCGTGTCGGACAGATGACGGATTATGATAAACTTATCCTGGAGGTGTGGACAAACGGCACTATTACGCCGAAGGACGCGCTTCTGTACGCGTCGCATATATTACAGCGGCATTTGGACATATTTGTTAACTTCGGAAAACTGCCGGAGGAAGAGGCGGAACCGGAGGAAACGCCCGAAGAGGTCGAGCTTTATGAAAAGCTGAGCCTGCCGATTTCTGAACTGGAGCTTTCAGTAAGGAGCACAAACTGTCTTAAGGAGGCAAGGATAAAAAGCATAGGCGACCTGGTAAAAAAATCAGAGTTGGAAATGCTTAGGTACAGGAACTTCGGGAAAAAATCGCTGGGCGAGATAAACAAGATCCTTATTACAATGGGGCTTTCGCTTGGCATGAAATTCGATGACGAAAAATTAAAAAAATTTACGCCGAAACCTAAAGAGACATAAAAAACATGAGACATCAGAAAAGAAGCAGGAGATTAAGCAGGACTACATCGGAAAGAAAGGCGCTTTTAAAGAGCCTGGTCACCGCTATTTTAAAAAGACAGAGGATTACCACGACCCTGGCTAAGGCGAAAGAGGCAAGAAGGCTTACCGATAAGGTGATCACGCTTGGCAAGCGCGGGGACCTGGCGAGCATAAGAAGGCTGTTCATGATTTTGCAGGACCGTTCCCTGGTGACCGAGCTTGTAAAAGAGATAGCCCCTCGTTTTAAAAACAGGCAAGGCGGTTATACCAGGATTATAATGCTTTCGGGTCGCAGGAAGGGCGATAACGCGCCGCTGGTTTTATTAGAGCTTACCGAGCAGAAGGTAATCGCGCCTCCTCCCAAAAAGGCGAAGAAGAAAGCCCGGGAGGAAATTCAGGAAGCAAAACCCGAAAAGGCGCCGGAAAAAGAAGCGCCGCCAAAATCAGAAGATAAGCACCCGCCAAAAGAAGACAAGAGGCATCACATAGAGAAGCCGAAAAAAGGCGGTTTTTTTCAGGGCATTCAGCGTTTCCTGAAACCCAAGACCGGGACAGGTTAATAAACGCAAAAAGAGTGACTGTTACACAGGCGGACAGATCGACCAGCGGGCTGTCCTTCGGCTAATTTTGCGGCTCGCTGGAATTGGTGTATTTAAGATTTTTCGTCCCGCCCTTTTGGTGACCCAAAAGGGCGGGACTTTACTCAATTCCTACGCTCGCTCGCAAAATTTTTACGCCTCAGGGCAGACCCGCTGGTATCTGTCCGCCGAGTCGTCCGCTCCTTATAAACCCCTATTATCCCTTATTACTCCTTATCTTACCCTTATCCACCCTCATGTTATTTCTCTTTTTTGATATAACCCTATATTTACGATGGTTTAGTATATAAAAAAGTTAGAAAAATTACTTGTATTACAGGTATTTTGTGATATACTATTGATAGTGTGATGCAAAGCGGGATAATAAGAGATGATCAATTTACGCGGTTCATGGAAGCAGGAAATGCAATCTGCTATGAATTTGAATTTCAAGGAGAACATTATTCTGAAAATAGCCCAGTATTTCAGGAAGCGCTTGAGCTTTCACGGGTCATTTGGAATCATTTTGACGTGACTGTGGAAACGGCAGCTGCAGTTTTTTTGCCAACGGAACTCGCAGAACTCCTGGAGATATCACAGAGAATAGATACCCCCTTTTCTTTTTTACTGAAACGGGATATTCTGGAATCTAAAAAACCTCGAATAGGTATATTCACAGATAGAAATGGCAAGAAGCATTATCATGATCCGGGGTTTCCGCGATTAGTCGATGACTGTGTACGTATTACACGACTAGCCATTGATGATCTAAAAGCACTTAAGCCGGAAGCAGCCAGGCCTTTCCTTATGAAACTACAAAAGGATTTGATGGTATTCAAACTGGGCTCCCGGGTTATGTCTTGCCGTTCCGATAGAACAAATCGATCCCGAAGTATGGGGGACGTCCTTTGGCGCCCCCGTCATAACGGCTCGTGTTATTCGCGAGTTATCCAAGAATCCAGCGATTACCCGCATAGATTTAATAGATTTGCTGCGTAGAGAAGGGTATGATCCCCCCACAGACAGCCGTAGACAACCGAGGCCTGCTGACATGGAGAAAGGCGTCCCCTCACCCCAACCCTCTCCCCAAAGGGGAGAGGGAGTAATTTCCCTCCAATTTTCTCAAATCTAATATCAAAAAAACTGATTTTTCTTGTTTTTTACCTTTTTTTATGATATAAACACATATGCTATAATAGTATGATTATAATATAAAGGGGGTTTTTTCGGGTAAAGCATGAAGCATTCTACAGTTTTTCATTTAATTGCGGATATATTTAAAAAGACACAGGTAAGCTGTGTTCTGATAGGGGGATTTGCTGTAAATTATTATAAAGCAACGCGGCATACTGCTGATGTAGATTTTTTAGTTACTGAAGAAGATTTTGCGAAGGTGCTACCGTTATTTGTAAAAGAGGGTTATGCGCAGATACTCAAGGAGAAACTTTTTGCGAGATTAGAGAATAATCGTGGGGATCAGATGTCGATAGATTTTATGTTTATTGGCAAGGGAACGCTTAATAATATTGTTAAAGACGGCAAAAAAGTTAAAATTGCTGACCAGGAATTTATGTTGCCTTCTCTGTACAATTTAATTGCGCTGAAACTCCATTCGATCAAAAACAATCCTAAACCGCGCCTGCTTACGGATTTACCGGATATTATAAATCTTGCACAGATTAACAATGTTGACGTAAAAAATAATGAATTTAAAGAGTTGTGCCTCAAATATGGCACAGAGGAACTTTACAAAAAAATATTGGATTATTGCGCTTAAAAATGAAAAAGCTAAAGCTGCCAGTCATAAAACATTCTTTACCGCCGCCCCCATCATTGGGCATGGATGATTATCTTGAATTTGTGATGTTTAATCTAAAAAATTTTCCGCGAGCAAAAACAAACATAAGATTGTTGAAATCAATGGTTGTGAATGTCCCGTTTAAAATTAAGGACTGATTATTTAACAAGGAGATATGGTTATGGGACTGGCAGACAGAATGAAAGAGGTAGGCGCGTCTTCGACGCTGGAGATTACCGCAAAGGCGAAGAAGATGAAAGCGGAAGGCGTTGATGTTGTAAGTTTTGGCGCGGGCGAACCGGATTTTGACACGCCAAAAAATATCAAAGAGGCCGCTAAGAAAGCGATAGACGAGGGGTTTACCAAATATACCCCGTCGGGCGGCACCCTTGAGTTAAAAGAAGCGGTATGCCGGAAATTCAAGAAGGATAATAACCTGGATTACAAACCCTCGCAGGTTGTTGTTTCCTGCGGGGCAAAGCATTCTATTTATAATGTAATACAGGTATTAACTCAAAAAGGCGATGAGGTCATAATACCGTCCCCTTACTGGGTAAGTTATCCTGAAATGGTCCGGTTGGCCGAGGCAAAACCCGTTTTTGTAACTACGAAGCGTGAAAACGGTTTTAAGCTTACCAGGGACGAGCTCAAAAAGGCCATTACCAAGAAGACAAAACTGATAATATTAAACAGCCCCTCCAACCCGACAGGGACCGTTTATGACCAGGACGAACTTTTCTTTATTTCGGAACTCGCGGTGGACAAGGGAGTGCATGTATTGAGCGACGAGATTTATGAGAAAATTCTTTACGACGGCGCAAGGCATATCTCTATAGCGTCGTTCAACGATAAGATATACAATCTGGCTATAGTAGTGAACGGCGTTTCAAAGACGTATTCGATGACGGGGTGGCGCGTAGGTTATCTGGCGGGGCCGCAGGAGATAGTAACGGCTATAGACAACCTGCAAAGCCATTCCACGTCAAACCCCGCCTCTATGTCTCAAAAGGCGGCGCTTGAGGCGATACAGGGCGATCAGGGGTTTATTTCCGATATGGTCAACGAGTTTAAAAAGCGGCGCGATTATATGGTTGGCCGGCTTTCCGGCATCAATGGTTTTTCGCCGTTTGTGCCGCGGGGCGCGTTTTATATGTTCTGCGAGATTACCAAGACGGGGATGAATTCCGTTGATTTGGCGAATGGGCTGCTTAATGAGGCGAAGGTTGCGGTTGTGCCTGGCGCGGGATTCGGATGGGATAACTATGTAAGGATTAGTTTTGCCACCGGTATGGAAACGATAAAGAAAGGGATGGACAGGATAGCAGAATGGGCGGCCAGACGATAGCTGAGAAGATTTTAAGCAATCATAGTTCAAAAAAGGTAAAGGTGGGCGATATAGCCATATGCAGGGTGGATTTTTATTTCGGCCAGGACGGCACAAGCGGGATTATAATAGATAATTTCAGAAAGCTGGGCAATATAAAGCCGTCCGACAAGACAAAATTTTATATGGTGATAGACCATTCGGGGCCAAGCCCCAGCGTGGGCGTTTCCACAATTCATAAAAAGATGCGCGCGTTCGCCGATGAATACGGCGTAGGGATCTACGATGTCGGGGTCGGCGTATGCCACCAGATAATCCCGGAGCTGGGACATGTTGTCCCGGGCGACCTGGTCATCGGCGCCGATTCGCACACGTGCACTTACGGGGCTATAAATGTTTTCTCAACCGGCGTGGGCTCGACCGACCTTGCGATCACGCTTGCCAGCGGCAAGAACTGGTTTAAGGTGCCACAGACAGTAAAAATAATGATTAACGGCAAATTGCCGAAAGGGGTCTATTCAAAGGATGTAATATTGCACATCATCGGAAAGCTCGGCGCCAACGGCTGCACATACAAGTCTGCGGAGTTTTACGGGGATGTGATTGAGAAACTGAGCGTTGAGTCAAGGTTTACGATTTCCAATATGGCGGTTGAGATGGGTGCCAAATGCGGGCTCATGCAAGCGGATAAAAAGGCGCTTGACTGGATTAAGAAACATTCAAAGAAGCAGCCAAGGCCCGTTTTCGCGGACAAGGGCGCAGTGTATGAGGCCGTGAAGGAATTTGATGTGTCAAGATTGTCTCCGCAGGTAGCGAAACCGCATACCGTGGATAATGTATCCGCTATAGAAGAGGTAAAGGGCAAGCATATCGACCAGGCCTATATAGGCACCTGCACAAACGGCCGGCTTGAGGACCTTGAGACAGCGGCTAAGATATTAAAGGGCAAAAAGATCCACCCGGATGTGAAATTAATCGTGGCGCCGGCATCAAGGATTGTCTATCTGGACGCGCTCAAGAAGGGCATGCTTGATATTTTTATCAAGGCAGGCGGGGTGGTGCTTTCGCCCGGCTGCGGGCCGTGCGTAGGCACGCACGGCGGGGTGCCTGCCGACGGCGAGATTTGCATCTCAACCGCGAACAGAAATTTCAAAGGCAGGATGGGCAACCCTAACGCGTTTATTTATCTGGCGAGCCCTGCCACCTGCGCGGCAAGCGCCATTGAGGGCAAGATCGCGGATCCGAGGAGGTACTTATGACAACAGCCATAACCAGGATGAAGGGGTGCGCAAGGCGGCTAAAGCAGAACGATAATATAAATACGGATTATGTGATATCCGGAAGGTATAAATTCAGCATAGAAGACCCGAAGGAACTAGCCAAGCATATTTTTGAAGACATCGACCCGACATTCGCCGCAAAGGTAAAAGAAGGGGATTTTATAGTTTCGGGAGAAAATTTCGGCTGCGGCTCATCCCGCGAACAGGCCCCTGTCTCTATCAAGGCAGCGGGCATAAAGGCGGTTATAGCCAAGAGTTTTGCCAGGATATTTTACAGGAACGCTTTTAATATCGGGCTATGCCTTATTGAATGCGACACCGACCAGATTGACGAAGGCGACCATCTGGAAATCAGCCTTGAGAATAACAGGATAAAAAACATCACGAAGAACAGCTTGACACCTATAAAGCCCATACCGCCTGTGATGAAGAAACTGCTGGCTGACGGCGGGGTAATAGAACATTTTAAAAAATACGGAGGGTTTAAGTTTGATGCATAAAATCACGCTTATTCCGGGAGACGGCACAGGCAGGGAGGTTGCCAACGCGGCGAAGATGTGCGTTGAGGCAACAGGTGTAAAAGTTGAATGGGAAGAGGTAGTCTGCGGAGAAGAGGCGCTGAAAAAATTCGGCACCCCGCTTCCCGAATCTGCCCTTGCCTCGATAAGGAAAAACAGGGTCGCGATAAAGGGCCCAATCACTACGCCGGTGGGCACGGGTTTCAGTAGCGTGAACGTCGCGTTGAGAAAAGAACTGGATTTATACGCCTGTGTCAGGCCATGCAGGACATATGAAGGCGTGCAGTCCAGGTACAAGGATATAGACCTGGTTATTATCAGGGAAAATACCGAAGACCTGTACGCCGGAATTGAATTTGCGAAGGGCTCGCCTGATACGGCCAGGCTGATTAAGGAATTGAGCGCGCTATCCAAGAAAAATATCAGGGAGGATTCGGCAATAAGCATAAAGCCGATTTCCGAGTTTGCGTCAAAAAGGATCGTCGGATTTGCCTTTGAATACGCGGTAAAAAATAACAGAAAAAAAGTGACTGCTGTGCACAAGGCGAATATCCAGAAATGCACAGATGGACTTTTCCTTGAGACCGCGCGGCATGTCGCGAAAGGGTATGAAGGCAGGGTCGCGTTTGAGGACAGGATAGTTGACAACATGTGCATGCAGCTAGTCCAGAAACCAAAGGAGTACGACGTGCTTGTCCTGCCGAATTTATACGGGGACATAATCTCCGATCTGTGCGCGGGCTTAATCGGCGGGCTTGGCGTTGCGCCCGGCGCGAATATCGGGGAGACAATGGCGGTATTTGAACCCACGCACGGTTCAGCGCCAAAATACGCAGGGCTTAATAAAGTTAACCCCACAGCCACGATATTGTCGGCGGTTCTGATGTTAAAATATCTTAAAGAGGATAAGGCTGCGGACTCACTTGAAAAGGCTGTTGCGGCAGTTATAAAAGAAGGCAAGTCCGTAACCTACGATTTAAAACCGGACAGAAACGATCCGACAGCAGTCGGCACGGTAGAAATGGCGAAGGCCATAATAGGAAAATTATGACAAAGGTATCGGTAATCGGGGCGGGAAATGTCGGCGCTACGCTGGGGATGAGAATCGCGGAGGCCGATTTGGCGGATGTGGTAATGGTTGATATAGCCGAAGGCGTCTGCCAGGGCAAGGCGATGGATTTAACCGATGCCGCGCCAATAGCAGGCCATAACCGCAGAATAACCGGCGCCGCTGATTATAAAAACATTGGGGGTTCCGGGATAGTCGTGATAACAGCGGGGTTCCCGCGCACGCCCGGCATGAGCCGAGAGGAGTTATTTTTAAAAAATTCCTCGATTGTAAAAGAGGCCGTCAGAAACACGAAGGCCTTATGTCCGGAGGCGGTGATTATCGTTGTTACAAATCCGCTGGACGCGATGACGTACCTCGCCTATAAAGAAAGCGGATTTCCGAAGAACAGGGTGATGGGCATGGCAGGCGTGCTTGACACATCAAGGTTTATAGCCCTGATAGCGGAAGAGGCCCGCGTAAGATATAAGGACGTTGAGGCGTATGTGCTCGGCAGCCACGGCGATACAATGGTGCCTGTGTTGTCGCGCACCAGGATAAAGGGGAGGCCCATCGAAAAGGTTATGAGCGCAGAAAAGATAAACGAGTTAGTGGCGAGAACCAAAAACAGGGGCGCTGAGATAGTCAATAAATTGAAGTCGGGCAGCGCTTATTACGCGCCTTCGGCCTCAACGTTCGCGATGGTAAAGGCGATAATAAAAAATACGAGAGAGGTCCTGTGTGTTTCGTGCGTCCTTGGCGGCGAGTACGGATTCAGGGACGTGTGCATAGGAGTGCCGGCAAAACTTGGCAAAAAAGGAATTGAAGAAATTATAGAATCCCCATTGACGGATAAAGAAAAAAAAGAGCTTGAAAACTCGGTAGAAGTTGTAAAAAGGACGGTGCGCGGTGAGTAAATTTGACGTTGCGATACTTGGCGCGGGGCCAGGCGGTTATGTGGCCGCGATTTATCTGGCAAGGGCCGGCAAATCAGTCGCGGTTATAGAGAAGGACCAATTAGGCGGGACTTGCCTTAATAAAGGATGTATCCCCACCAAGGCGCTTCTGTCCAGCGTAGAAACACTGAGCCAGATAAAAGAAAGCGCCTTGTTCGGCATAGACGTCGCCTCGTATAAAATAAATTTTGAAAAGATAAACAGCCGGAAAGAAGAGGTCGTGAGGAAATTAAGGCAGGGTATAGAAACCCTGTTTAAGGCGCGCAAGATTACCCTTATTAACGGCGCCGGAAAATTAACCGGGACCAATCAGATAGAGGTTTCCGGAAGGCGTGTTGAGGCAAAGGATATCATAATCGCGTCCGGCTCAAGCCCGCTTGAAATTCCGGCCTTTAAATTTAATCATACAAGCATTATATCAAGCAACGATATACTGCGGTTAAAAGAAGTGCCGTCAGGCCTGATTATTATCGGCGGCGGGGCGATAGGCTGCGAATTCGCCGCTATATATAACAGCCTTGGCTCCAGCGTTACTATTATTGAGATGATGGACGAGATACTGCCTAATATGGACAGAGAGGTTGCCAGGAGACTTAATCTCACCCTTAAAAAGAGGGGAATAAAGATATTGACCTCTGCCAAGGTTGAACAGCTTAAAGAGAAAGACGGCAGGGTATCCGCGATTTTGTCGTCGGGAGAAGAGCTGGCCGCTGATAAGGCGCTAATCTCGGTCGGGAGAAGGCCTGATTCAGATAATTTGGGCGTAGAGGGGCTCGGGATAAAACTTGAGCGCGCCAGAATTCCGGCAGATAGCCATATGCGGACAAACATCCCGAATATTTACGCGATCGGAGACGTGGTTGGCCGGAGCCAGCTTGCCCATGTAGCCTCTTACGAGGGCATAATCGCCTCCAGGAATATTTGCGGGCAGGAATGCCAGGCCGATTATAAAGCGGTGCCCAGCTGCATCTATACCGATCCGGAAATAGCCAGTGTCGGCCTTTCCGAGGAGGCGGCAAAAAACAGCGGGCTTGATATAAAGGTTGCCAGGTTCCCGTACATGGCGCTGGGCAAGGCCAATATCATAGCAAAGATAGAAGGGTTTGTGAAATTGATAGGCGAGAAAAAGTCAGGCCGGATTTTGGGTGTCCATATGTTCGGCGCTGATGCGACTAATTTGATAGCTGAGGCGGTCCTGGCAATCAGGAAGGGCGTAAGCGTCGGAGATCTCGGTGATACAATCCACGCCCATCCCACGCTGGCCGAAGGGCTGATGGAGGCCTGCCACATATTTGAAGATAAGGGAATACACACACTATGAAATGCGAGATTCTGGATTTAGGTCTGGTTAAATATAGTTACGCGGATGATACACAGCGCGGGATACTGGAAGGAATAAAAACTAATACCATGGAAAACACGCTGATCCTAGCTGAATTTTTTCCTGTATTTACCAAGGGCCGCAAGGGCTCTCTGGATAACCTTTTGGTATCTGTGGATTTTTTAAAAGAGAAGGGGATTGATTTCTGCGCGGCTGACAGGGGCGGGGACATAACATTTCACAACCCCGGCCAGCTTATCGCATACCCCATATTTAATTTATCCAATATCAAAAAAGACCTTGCCTGGTATTTAAGGACGCTTGAAGAGGTGATCATTAAAACGCTTTTGAAATACGGGGTTTGCGCGGGCCGCAAGGCCGGTTTTACGGGGGCCTGGGTAGGTGATAAAAAGATCGCCTCTATAGGGATCGGCGTATCAAGATGGGCCTCTTACCACGGTTTAAGCGTTAATGTGAATAACGACCTTTCATATTTCGATTTTATAAATCCATGCGGAATAAAAAATTGCCGGATGGCGTCGGTTTCGGAATTAAAAGGCGCGGTTGTTAATATGGATGAATTTAAAAATGAGCTGGTCCGGCAGTTTAAGACAATATTCGGGATAAAGGTCAATGCAGAAACTACAGCCGCAGTGGCTTAAAAAAAGGATTAGCTGTGAACCGGGATTCGCTTTTACAAAATCGGTGCTGGCGGAGTTTGGCATAAATACGGTCTGTCAGTCGGCAAGATGCCCGAATATCTTTGATTGTTTTTCCAAAAAGAGGGCTACATTTCTTATCCTTGGGGATGTCTGCACCAGGGGCTGCGCATTTTGCTGTGTCCGTCAAGGCCGCCCCGGAGAGCCGGATAAGGACGAACCGGGCAGAATAGCGGAGGCGGCCGCGATGCTGGATTTGAGGTATATTGTCATAACGTCTGTTACAAGGGATGATTTAGCCGACGGCGGTTCAGCGCAATTCGTAAGCGTTATAAACGCGATAAGAAACAGGCTGGGTAAATGTATAGAGATAGAGGTGCTGACCCCGGATTTTAAGGGAAGCAAAGCCGATATCAAAAGGGTAGTTGAGGCGTGCCCCGACATATACGGCCACAACATTGAAACCGTGCCGCGGTTATACAGGAAGATAAGGGCCGGGGCGGACTATCAGCGCTCGATAGGCGCGCTAAAAGCCGCCAAAGAGATTAATCCGGATTTGGCTACTAAAAGCGGCGTCATGCTGGGGCTGGGCGAAACAGAAGAAGAGGTGATTGCCGTGATGAGGGATTTAAGGTCGGCGGGATGCGACATACTTTCAGTAGGGCAGTACCTCAGGCCCTCAGCCGGGCAGGTTGAGGTCGAGGAATTTATTAAACCGCGGGTATTTTTAAGGTTTGAGAAGGCCGGTTATTCATTGGGTTTCAAGGATGTTAATAGCGGCGTATTTGTAAGAAGTTCATGGAGGAAAAAATGACAGAAGTGAAGATTCCGGATTTAGGGGACGGGGTGATCTCCGCCACAATTTCATTATGGCACTATACTGTAGGAGACTCTGTAGAGAAAGACGCGGATTTGGTTGAGTTGGCCACGGATAAGGCAGTTTTTAATATGCCCTCTCCGACCGCAGGCAAGGTAACCAAGATTATAGTCAGCGAAGGGGAGACTGTAAAACCCGGGGACCAGATCGCGGTAATAGAATAAGGATAGGCAATAATGATACTTATGATCGATAATTACGACTCATTTACCTATAACCTCGTTCAGTATCTCGGCGAGGTTGGCGCTGAGAGCCTGCAGGTTTACAGGAATGACAAGATCACGGTTGATGAGATAAAACGGCTGAACCCCAGCCATATCGTAATTTCGCCCGGCCCGAAGTGGCCTAGGGACGCGGGGATTTCAGAAGAGGTTATAAGGGTTTTTTCCGGGAAGGCGCCCATACTTGGGGTCTGCCTGGGCCATCAGTGCATAGGCGAGGTCTTTGGCGGCAGGATCGTCCTCGCGGGCCGGCTGATGCATGGCAAGACCTCGCTGGTATATCACAACCAGAAGGCGATTTTTAAGGGGATAGAAAATCCTTTTGAGGCGACAAGATACCATTCGCTTTTAGTTGAGAGGAAAACCCTGCCTTCGTGCCTTGAGATTATTGCCGAGACAAGCCAAAAAGAGATAATGGCCTTAAAGCACAAAAAATTCCAGGTCTGGGGAGTTCAGTTCCATCCGGAGTCAATATTGACTACTGCCGGAAAAGATATTTTGCGAAATTTTTTAAATGCGGAGAATGCATGATAAGAGAGGCCATAGACAAGATAGTAAGGAAGATTAACTTAAATCAGGACGAAACATCGCAGGTATTTGAGGAGATCATGAACGGCGAGGCCACGCCCGTTCAGATAGGGGCGTTTATCACGGCGCTCCGAATGAAGGGCGAAACCGTGGATGAGATTACGGCCGCCGCCAGGATGATGAGAAAGAAGGCCTCGATTATTTCTTTGGGCGAGCAGGAGGATATAATAGATACCTGCGGCACGGGCGGTGACCTGTCTAATACCTTTAATATCTCAACAGCCGCCGCGCTTGTAGTGGCAGGCTGCGGCATAAAGGTCGCCAAGCACGGCAACAGGTCGGTGTCAAGCCAGTGCGGCAGCGCCGACGTATTGGAGGAGCTGGGGGTGAAGATAGACCTTCCGCCCGAAAGGGTAAAGGAATGCATAAAGAAGATAGGCATAGGGTTTATGTTCGCGCCTGTATTCCACGGAGCGATGAAATTCGCCGCGGGCCCCAGGAAGGAAATAGGCATAAGGACGATCTTTAATATATTGGGCCCGCTCTCAAACCCGGCAAAGGCAACGCACCAGGTTATGGGCGTTTTCAAGGCGGAGCTCACGGAGACGCTGGCAAAGGTATTGCTTAATCTGGGCGCGCGCGGGGCGATGATCGCGCACAGCGAGGAAGGGCTTGATGAAATCTCAATAAGCGGGAAGACCAAGATAACGCAGCTTAAGGGCAAGAAGATAAGAAGTTATTACGTGCAGCCCAAGAACTTCGGCCTAAAGCGCGCGGATTTATATTCTGTCAAAGGCGGGACAAAAAAAGAGAATGCCAAAATTATCCTTGAGATATTAAACGGCGCCAGGGGGCCCGGTAGGGATATCGTCCTGATGAATGCCGCCGCCGCGCTGCTTGTCATGGAAGAGGCAAGGGATTTTAGGGATGGCGTAAAGATTGCCGAAGAATCCATTGATTCAGGAAGGGCGCTTGAGAAGCTGGAATTGTTGAAAAAAGAAAAATGATATTATCACGGATTATAGAAACAAAAGAGTTGGAGATAGCGAAGAAAAAAGATAAACTGCCTCTTGCGGATTTACAAAATTCGCTTGAAAAGGCGCTGCCGGAAAGGCTGGATTTTAAGAAGGCGATTTCAGGGGAGGGCATAAACCTTATCGCTGAGGTGAAGAAAAAATCCCCCTCAAAAGGCGTTATAAGAAAGGTATTTAAGCCCGTTCGGATCGCTTTGGATTATACTGTGGCAGGCGCAGGGGCGCTCTCGGTCCTGACCGATGAAAAATTCTTCGGCGGAAGCATAGCGTTGATTAAAGAGATAAAAAAAGAGGCGGCCCTGCCGATTTTGCAAAAGGACTTTATCATTGATGAATACCAGGTTTACGAGGCCAAGCAGGCCGGCGCCGACGCTGTGCTCCTGATCGCGGATATACTTTCTGACGAGCAGATAAGCCGTTTTAGAAAAATCGCGGGGGCGCTTCAGATGGACGCCGTTTGCGAGGCGCACACAGATGAGGACATGGATAAGATTTTAAAAATGGACGCGGATATTATAGGCATAAATAACCGCAACCTGCGCGATTTTAAGGTGGACATAAAAACAACAGAGCGCCTGATACGGCGTATACCGCCCGGGAAGATCATTATCTCGGAAAGCGGCATAAAAAGTTATAAGGATGTTATGTATCTTAAGAGCCTGGGCGTAAACGCCGTGCTCATAGGCGAGGCATTTATGGCCGCGCATGATATAATCGCAAAAGTCAGGGAGGTAATGGGAACGCATGCTTCCAGATAAAAAAGGCAAATTCGGTGAATTCGGGGGGAAATTTGTGCCGGAGACGTTGATGGCCGCGCTTACGGAACTGGAAAAGGAATATTCCAGGGCAAAGAAGGATAAGAAGTTTAAATCAGAGTTGGATTATTACCTGAAGGAATACGCGGGCAGGCCCACGCAGCTTTATCTTGCGCGGAGCCTTTCAAAGCGTTTCGGGGCCAGGATTTATTTAAAACGCGAGGATTTGCTGCATACCGGCGCGCACAAGATAAATAACACATTGGGC
>Ga0105164_10000521_pt1 | contig 27088 bp, 33 predicted proteins | sample VDWuncwatermetaG_FD_89674 | JGI IMG/M metagenome (GOLD analysis project Ga0105164, IMG submission 89674) | Wastewater microbial communities from Netherlands to study Microbial Dark Matter (Phase II) - VDW unchlorinated drinking water | ecosystem: Environmental > Aquatic > Freshwater > Drinking...
CGCTTCGCCACGGTCGTTGCCTTCCGCTACGCAAAACTCGGTACAACGCTCTCGATGAGATTACGTTGGCAGGACTACTTTCGTTCCCTGCAAGTATGTAGAAGCTTTTCCCAGCGCACATGCTCTTATCCTAGGCGGGCAAAAAGGGAACGGTAATGACGCTCTTCAAGCAGAACCTTGATATTTATCAAGTAGCTCTTGGGCGCCAGGGATTTATTTTGAGCGCAGGAGTCTTAAGATCTCGCTCTTTGGCAAGTAGCAGAGTTCGGCCGAGGTCACTGCCTTTGCGGCGTAGTGGTACGTATCTCCGGTCATAAGATAGTCCATTCCGATGATGGGTTGGGATTCCGCGGAGATTGTTTTCTCAAAGGACGGGTCATCTGCTTTTGATAACGCAATACTGCCTTTGCACAGGAGATAGGCGCCCAGCGCTTGGTGATTCTCATAAAAAAGATACTGGTCCGGCTGGTAGGACAAGATCTGTCCCCGGCCGATCAGGTCATCCCAGTGCTTCTTGATTTCGGAAATGAGCTCGGAGCTTTTCTCAGGTAGTTTCCCCATCATCTGTAAATAACATCCTTCGCCACAAATACAGAGGGGTGGCATCAAACAAAGCATTGATTTTTATCAAAGCCGGTTAGGCCATTTGGCTCTGCGAGATAGCAAGAAGCTTCTCGGGCTCGAGTATCTTGATCTCTTTACCCAAGAGATCGATATACCCATCGCTCTTAAACTCAGATAAATACCGCACTGCGCTTTCAAGTACAGTACCGGCAAGTGTTGCAATATCTTCACGCTTGAGCAATGTCCGAATATCTATTGTGCCGTCAGCGTTCTTCTGACCATACTTTTCAGCAAGTATGAGCAAGGTTTCAGCCACCCGCTCTCTGACTGATTTTTGAGAATAACTGCAGATGGTATTTTCTTGGGATCGCACCTCATGACAAACTGATTCCAGCATATTTCTGGCGAGCTTCGGTGAGTGGTCCAAGAGTTCAAAAAAAGCGCTCTTATCCAAGAAACAAATTTCGGCGTCCTCAAGAACCTCCGCAGTGAGGCTGTATTTATCGGAGGTCAGAAGTGACTTAAAACCCATCGCCTCCCCTTCCTGGACCAAGCGAACAACTTGTTCCTTCCCCTGCAAGCTTGTTCTGTAAAGCTTGAGCTTGCCCTTCCTAACGCAATGCACTCCGTAAGGTACGTTGCCTTCGTAGAAGATGATTTGCTTTTTCTTGTACCGATTCGTTGTCTTGCACCGACTGATTAGGGCGAGCTCATCCGGTTTTAGATTGGCAAAGATCCCTTCGGGTCTTTCCGGACATGACTCGCAACCTTGTTCTTTGGTGTGCATTTAGTGGGCATCCCTTTAGCCCCCGATTAAAATCTTCCGGTTGTCGGCTGTCAATAAAAGAGGAAAATCTTAGTTTCTAGTGGGTTAGGCTACGAAGTCTAGTTAAGAAGTGGTGCCATTTTGATGGGTGACTGAGTGGGTTCAGGTGGGGATAATTGCGGTTGATCAAACGGTGCGCCTTTCTAGTGATGCACCCCCGACATCTTGGGAGAAGATCATCACTGGACATCTTGAAGGACGGTTCTCCGCTGAAGTGTTGAACCCGCCCCAGCCGCCGGCTTGTCGCGTCTGAAATCGAGTCTGCGGAAACTAGGATCTGATGGTGTCCGGCTGGGCTGTGGAGAAGAAGCGTGGCCTCAGATCTTTCCTTCGCACCCCCAATGCAACAGCAGGCGGTCGGCGTCTGATCGGGGAAAGCCTCGCAAATGGCTGACGCAAGCTCGTTGCGAAATTGCTCCTCGGATTTCGGGTCGCCTTCTAAGCCCCGTACGGACAGGCAATTCTTTCGATAGGCGCGTAGGGGAAATAAACTTTCAAGAATCTCTCGTCGAATGAGGATGACGAGTGCGGCAAGGGATAGAGCGATCGACATGATTAGGTCTAGGCCGAGACCAAAGGCGACGCTTCCCGCAGTGACTACCATTCCGATTAGCCAAAATAACCCCATGGAATTCTTGTCTGCCTTTGTCACCAGACGATCAAGATGATGTTTATCAATAAATACCATCCGCAGCTTTCCAACAACCTTCTGCTCAGGCGTTGAGAGCGCCGATACCCGTTGAAGTGGAAGAGTCTAACGAGCCTGGGGCTACGCCTTTCGCACGAATTCGGACTTTAGAAAAATTGCCCCAACGCCGTTAATTTTGCAGCAGATGTTGTGCCCATCATCGCCGTCCACGATTCGAATGTTCTTTATTTTAGCACCCACCTTGACGCCTTCGGTGGTTCCCTTAATCCTTAGGTCTTTGATGACCGTAACTGAGTCACCTGTTGCGAGAATATTTCCGAAAGCGTCGGTAACTTTGTTACCCACTGGCTCGGTCCGCGGCTCAATGGAAAAGTTCTTACTGGGATCCCACTCGAAGCCACATTCCGCGCAATTCCAATTCTGCCGTTCGGGATAGGTATTTGAGCTGCAGCAATTAGGGCACTTGGGTTGTGAATTCGGCATTGGACTCCTCAATTCAAAATGCGGGTGATCTGGGCGGTAAACACAGAGAGTCCAATGACGAGCAACGTGTTAATGATAAGCGCGAGCCTGATTCCCAACGGAATTGTCTTCACCGTGAAATTCGAGCCATCCGTTCGTCGACATGCGGCTCGTAGAACAGGAAAAATATAGAAAAAGTTAAGGACACTCCCGACCACTAAGAAGGCTGCCGCAGCATATTGATGGTGGGCAACCTCTTCCAGCAACATCAAGTCCTTGCTGTAGTAGCCGGCGAGAAATGGGAACCCGGTAATCGAAAGGCCCGAAACGGCAACTGGTATGGCAAGCCATCGTACATGGGGGACAATCTTCGCCACTTCTGCTGCCTTCACCGTACCGTAGACGGAATTGAAGGTTCCAGCGAAGAAGAACAGATTCATCTTGGCAACTGAGTGGGTGGCAATATGGAGAGCCGCACCCAGCAGAGATCCGGGAGTTCCCACTAGTCCGGCGGTGATTACGTATGAGAGTTGGCCTACCGTGGAATACGAAAACCTCTTTTTTAGATCTTCAGACCGATACGCACAAATCGCTGTGTAGAGAGATGTTCCGCCGCAAAGGTAAATTAACCATCCGGTATGCTCAAAGCGGAGACTGAGCTGACTCATGTAGTTATAGCCATACAGGTTGACGATAATTTTCAGTATAGCGATGGTTCCCATATGCACCGCACCGACAGAATGAATTAACCCACTGACCGGAGCTGGAGCAATAGACGTCTTTGGTAGCCATCCCCAAAATGGCGCAACGCAGTTTTTTGAAAAGCCTAAAATAAGACCCGCCAGGATCAGAGAAGCAATAGAGTCACTTTCGGTAACCTGGCGAATGGAGAGGTGTTGAAAGGGAACAAACCACTGCCCCACGTACACGAGAATCGGTAAAGCAATCAGCAATGCAGGTCCCAGCGTCGAGCATATATACCACCGCCCAGCTTCCTTGGATTCTTTGCCGTCTCTCAAAGTCACCAGCGGGAAAATCGCTGGAATTGAGACGAGGTAGAAAAAGTAGAGGGTAAAGAGATTATCCGATGTTCCGGCCCCAGTGATGAGGCTCACAGCGAGGGACATGAGACCGTAGAACTGTTTCGCCTTCTCTTGAAAGTGATACCGAACGAAATCCGAGGCGTAGATGATGGTGACAAACCAACATACATTCAACAGCGTCGCAAACAGGAAAGAGAACCGGTCCATGGAGAACGAAAGCATTCCAAATCGAATGGAATCCGAAAGGAGCCCCTGACGTAAAAGAAGGATCGTATTCACGGTCGGGATGAGACCTATCAGGAAAAAGAATAGGATCCGGTTCCGCCGCTTTAAAGGAAGAAAAAGTAATCCAAGAAGTGGTGAAAGCAAGACAAATGCAAAACGAAATTCCAGAGTGGTCATAAGTTAAGGTTACCCCAGTATGGCTAATGTAGCTAAATGTGCCCGTCAACTATTCACACCCTTGTCCAGTAATTCTCGGTGAACGTAGTTTGACGCTAACGCCTTCGTATCGCGGCTTCAAAGACCAGGAACAAAAGAGCAGGATCGTCGCTGAGAGGCATCAAGTTAATGACTCGCATTTGCTCCAGCGACGACGCTAAGATGAAGATCCAGTGGGCAATCTAGATTTACTGATTCCTGTTCTTTTGTCCTAAATTTCATACGAACTAATTTTAGAATTCAGCCAAATTCAGGGTTATTTATTTTTCACCGAGAATTGCTGACCTTTGTCCTTAGAAGGGTTCTCAGTTCCTCAAAAGCCTTTAAATACTTATCGAGCCTCAGGTACAGTTCTTTTGCAACCGCTTCGTCGTAAGTATGGGAGGTTCTATTGTGATCTTCGATCATCTGACTCCAGAAGGTGTCGCCCTCTTTTAATAATCCCAGTCGGAAGCCTTCCTTAAAGACCTCTCGCGGTGTTTTGGCTCGAACCCCTTCGTGGTACAGAAATCGCTTTAAGGTTTTCCAGGACATCTCGAAAGTAAATTCAAATCGTTGGATTGAAGCGTCCAGGTAGACGTATTTTCTTTTGAGTCGATTTCAAGGGCTTCTCGGAATCGCGAAAGCGCCATATCAAAATAATCAAATGATAGGTTGAGCTCAGTCTTGTCCATTCACGATCTCTTTAAGTTGAGGGGCAATAACGCTACGAAAGTCACGGCTACGAGAATGATAATCGACTAGATCGATCTTGTAGAGTGTTTTCAGATTCGCTACTTTTAATCTAAATTCCTGCCATTGGGCTTCTGGGACAGATTCTTTTCCCCATATCAGAAAATCGAAATCAGATTCTGGGTCATTGGTCCCTTTGGATCTTGAGTCGTAGAGGTAAAGTTTGTACGAATCTCCTAAAATTTCAGATTTGAGGCTCCCCACTTGTTTTAGGACTTCTGCCTCAGTCATCTTGTCCTTCCCAGGATTTCAAAATGGCGGGGCGGACGGGACTAGTCCGAGCAAAATTATAACGCATTGAGTCTATTGGAATAACTAACTATAACCGGCGCTTACTCAATTGCGAAATTGCACGAAACTGCACCAACACCCACCTGGAATCCACTTTTCGACCCACAAAAGACCCACACTTTTGGAAATTTTCCCGGTGTTTTGGCGAGGACGAGCGAAAGTTTATCGTCCAGTACGGATTCTGTGTGTTCTTGAACCCACACTCGACCCACACAAAAAGCCGCCCCTCCTTTGGTGTTCTTCGCCGTAATTATGATAGGAATTTATTCAAGTGCTCTATTCCCAATCGAGCAGAATCCAGCGATTTGCGACAGAGTCCCAGCCAAATTGCTTCGGAGATTGTTTGAATCCAGCTTTCTCTAGTAATTCCAGGTCGGTTTTCAACGTGCGGTACTTTTCGGCCTCAGCCGGTGTCACACGATTTCCCTCCGCCTGGACTCTATTCAGGAAGCTGTCTCCGGTCTCCGAGATTTGTAAGCGGGGGACGATGAAGTAGGTGTAAATATCCTCGGTCTTCACCTTGCCCTTCATGGAGACCTTTCCTGAGCCTAGGATCGGAACGTGATTTACGAGATTGAGCGCCTCGGGGGCTTGGGAGAATCGCTTGGCGTAGGAAATGGTTTGGCCCCAGCGCAGAGTCTGAACCATCTTAGCGGGCACACCTCCTACATCGGCTTCTGCAAAGAAGGGGATACGGATCGCCTGACCAGTTTCTTTCCCATTCTCGCACAATGAGAAAACGTGGGTCGCGTTTCCATTCCCAAGGAATTCTCCCAACTCAAATTTCTTTCCATCCGGAAAGATGATGGAATCGCCTTTCTTCGCGTGGAGGATCATCATCTCGTACGGGGTTGGATAATTCTTGCCATTTTTCGAAGCATCAAGCCGATAATTGGCTCCCTGAATCGTAACGATCCCGTTTCTCAGATCGAAGGTGCATGCGGCGGTTACGTCTCGGCGCTCATTCTTGTAATCGCGCCAAAATTCCGCTTCTTTTGCTGCCCGCTCATTTTTGTACGCCATCGCGTGAGCGGCAAGCCGGTCCGTCAATTCCGGAGAAAAATACTTGGCACGTAAATCATCCGGTAACGGCTTTGTCCTTGCCGCGACATCTGGAACGCGCTCGCCCAACAATTCCTCCACGGAGATTGGGGACGCCGGGCGATTCGTCTCTTCCTTAGAGGGGCGTTCGGCTGATACAGGGCCTTCTACCAGTTCGCCGTAGAACTTTCCGCAATCAATTACCGATGGAGTGCCAGTCGTTGCTGCGTTAGTTGCTGAAGCTACAATAAGCAGCGATTTGACGAACTTAAGAAGCATACACCTTTCCGATGGCTACTAGAAAAGCCCCTGCCGGGAGCGCGAGATTACTTATCGTTCGACCTTATTTCCTCGCTCCTGTCACTTGGGTTCTGAAGGTCCCAGGATTGAACAGTGAGGCTCGTGGAAGTGTGGCGAATGACAATCCCCCACCGCCCCTCAGCGTCGGTAATGGTCGAGTAAATCAAGCTCCCGTTTTGCACGGAAATGCCCATCGGCGCGGAAGGCTTCGATGCCAGGCGCCCGGCGATCGTCGCATGGCCGTTGTAAGTGCTCTTGTATGTAATTATCGGCTCCGGCACCTGGGCGAATCCCAGCGAGCCAGTAAAAAGAACTGCTAACGCGATCATCTTAGTCATTTTTCCCCCTTTGAAACTGTTGGTACGCGCGCGATGCGAAGTATTCGTATGGCCCCAGAAAAAACTACGACCGCTATCATACTTCCGATGATTAGGTCAGGCCATGCGGAGGCGGTAAAGGATACAAGAATACCGGCCAAGATCACGCCCGCGTTCGCGATGACATCATTGGTGGAAAAAATCCAACTGGCTCGCATGTGCACCTCACCCTGGCGGTGTTTGGCCAGGAGAACGAGGCACGTCACATTCGCGATGAGGGCAACGGCTGCCATCCCGATCATTAAGGGACCATGTGGCTCACTCCCCACTATGAAGCGGCGGACCACCTCAGATACGGCTCCTACAGCAAGAACCATTTGAAAGCAGCCGCTCATCAAAGCGGCGCGATGTTTATGCTGGATGGACTTGCCTACTGCGTAGAGACTCAGGCCGTAGACGGCCGCATCGGCGAACATATCCAAGGAATCCGAGATAAGACCCGTCGATTGCGCTACCCACCCGACGATAATTTCGATCAAGAACATGCTGGCGTTAATTCCAAGAACTAACCTGAGAATTCGCGTTTCATCGGGCGATGTTCTTTGATCGCTCAGTTCCAATGCTTCTTCAACCTCGTCGAGCTCCCTGGATTCAAGGATACGAGCACCCAGATTCAATGGGAGAAGTCGCCCGAGCAATGCCTCATCATTCCCTGAATGGACGGCATTCAGTCGTCGGGAAGAAAGATCAAAAGTCAGCTTCTTGATCGTTGGATCACCTTCCAGTGCCATTCGGATAATCCGCTCCTCCGAAGGGCAGTCCATCTTTGAGACATCAAAGACGGTCAGTCGATGCTCAATTTCCGAATTACTTTGATTCGCCATATCCATCCTGAGATCCGAAGGAGGGAGCAAACCTAGACTCAAGGCAGCTCCCTGCCATCGGATAGTCTTTGTACGTTACTTGCTCTTTGCAGGTGCAGCTTGAACGAGCTGCTCATACTCTTCGTTAACTTCCCAGCACTTCGACTTCTTAAAACTAGGCCGAATTTTCCCCTTCTTCTCGGCGCATTCATGGGCCTCGGCGTTGTTCTTTGCTTCCGGGCAGTCCGCCTTACAAGCCGTTACCACGTCCACATCTTCCGCCTTTTTTGCTTGCGCCGCTGGTGTCGCGATAAAGCCCATGACCGCGAATAGCGCTATGTATCCCAGTTTCATTTGTCTTCTCCTCCGTCTATAAGCCGCGAAATTGCGACCGCAAAAAATCATTCCTCTTCAATCTGGACCAACGCCTTCCGGGCACCGTCCGCCTTATTGCCGTCAATGTGGACAATGAACCGATTAAGATCTTTGCCGTCGAAGTTAACCAAGATCCTATCTTTCATCACCGAAAATGGTACCGTGACAATCTTCCCTTCGCGCACAATCTCCACTTTCACTTGAAGGTCCGAGAATTCCTCCTGGGGCGAGAGGACGGTGAATATCGCCGTCTTAGGGGGCATTGCGGCGACTAAAGATAGAGAGATTTGCTTCTGATCTCTTAAGTGAACTCCTTCCCAGTAAAGCCTGGGCTCATCCAGCTTAAACTCTTCATCCGCTGCATTTGCTTTCTTATCAAGTCTCTTGACCTCCCCTAACTCGCCACCATTCGGTGCGGGGGGCAAGGCTCCCGGGAGCTCGTCGTTCGCGTCACAGGCGAGCGTCTTTTGCCCTATTAGAGTCACGTACATCAACACAACAAACAAAAAAGCTCGTTTCAAGAAGGTGCTAGCGATCTTGCGCATCATGATTTCCCCCGGAGTTAAGGTGTTTCTCAGCTGATTTTTTTCCAAAATGATAGAAGACCGTCGGCGTCACCCAAAGATCGAGGAGCGTAGAGCTAAAGAGTCCTCCGAAAATCACAACCGCGACAGGATGAAGAATCTCTTTCCCAGGCGCTCCCTTGGAAAGGATCAAAGGGATAAGCGCCAACGCGGCTGTTAGCGAAGTCATTAATACGGGGACAAGTCTCTCCAGCGAGCCCTGAATCACCATGTCCAGCGAGAAGGGTTTTCCCTCGTGTTTCATCAGATGGAGATAGTGACTGATCATCATGATGCCGTTTCGGGAGGCGATTCCGCAGAGGGTAACAAAAGCAACCATGGAAGCGATGGAGATAATTCTGTCCGACAGGAATATCGCCACAAGACTCCCGATTAGAGCCATGGGAATATTGAGCATGATTTGAATCGGAATAAACCCGGTCTTAAAATGGGCGAAGAGTACCAGGAAAATGCCAAGGACTGACAGCGCTCCGAGAACCAACATTAACCGGCTTGCCGAGCGCTGGCTTTCAAACTGACCTCCGTAAGTGAGATGGTATCCTGGCGGGAGCTTCACCGTTTTATCAATCTTCTCTTTCATTTCGGTGACAAGGCTGTCTAAGTCTCTTCCTGAAGCGTTGGCCTGCACGACCACTCGTCGCTGAGTATCCTCTCGATTGATTGTGTTCGGTCCCGTGCTCTCATAGACATCGGCAACATCCTTTAGAAATACGCGGCGGCCGTCAGGCATGGATTTCAGCGCAATGTTCTTAATGCCTTCCATATCCCCCCGCGATTTTTCATCGAGCCGCATAAAGACGTCGTAGATTCTTTGCCCTTCAAGGACTTCACACGGGACTTCTCCTTGGAGCGCCATCTCTAGCTGATTGGAAAGGTCACCTGCGGAAATCGCGTACTTGAAAGCTTCCTCACGAAGCACTTTCACTTTCAGTTGAGGAATGGGAACCTGCTGCTCGATCATGAGATCTACAACACCCTTCACGTCCGATACCGCGCTATAAACCTCGGCAGCGAGCGCGCGAAGCTTGGGAATATCGGGACCAAATACCTTAATGGCAACCTGGGCTCTGACACCCGAGAGAAGAAAATCAAGTCGCTCTGATATGGGCTGATTGAGACTAACCATGATTCCCGGAATCTCAGAAGTTAACCGGGTCCGGATGTCGTTCAGTACTTCGGGTCGGGGCCTTCCTTCAGTTTTGAAGTCCACGAAAATTTCACTATGGTTCACGCCCTCCAAAAATTCATCCAGCTCTCCCCGACCAGTTCGACGGCTGAGAGATTTTACCTCTGGAACCTCTAAGATTATCTTTTCAGCTTCCTTTGCAACATCGGTGGAATACTCGATTGCCACACCTGGGGGCAGTTTCACCACCACCATGGCGGTTCCTTCATTAAATTTGGGCAGGAACTCTTTCCCCATGAACGGAATAAGGCAGAGACTAGCGACCAAAAGTGCAGCGGTCGTACCCAACACCAGCCTTGGTCTTAAAATCGCCTTTCTTAAGATTCTCTCATCATGTTTTTTCAGAAAGCGGACCAGGAATCCATCCTGTTCGTGTCCCTTGAATTTCATGGACGGCAAAAGATACGAACAGAGAGCCGGGGTCACGGTCAGAGAAACCACGAGCGATGCAATGAGCGATACTACGTAAGCAACGCCCAGTGGTGCAAAGAATCTTCCCTCAAGCCCCCCCATGGAGAATAGCGGAATGAAGACGAGAACGACGATTATGGTGGCAAAAACAATCGAGTTTCTTACCTCGCTGCTCGCTTCAAAAATGACCCGCGTGGCGGGCTTTGGCGAAGTGCTTTCACGGTTCTCTTTTAGTCGTCGAAACACATTTTCGACATCCACGATGGCATCATCCACGAGCTCGCCGATAGCGACGGCAAGCCCTCCGAGCGTCATCGTATTAATCTCCATTCCAAACCACTTAAAAACGATGGCGGTCAGAACGAAGGAAAGGGGAATGGCCGTGAGGGTAATAACCGTGGTGCGAAAATTGAGCAGAAACAGGAATAGGACAATGGTGACAAGGATGGCACCGTCTCGCAGAGCTTCTTCGACATTGGAAATGGCGCTTCGGATGAAATTGGCCTGGTTGAAAATATCTGACTGAATCTTGACCCCTTTCGGGAGGCCGACCTCGATCTCACTGAGAGCCTTTTTTATCTTGTCGCTTAGATCGATGGTCGAGGCGCCAGGTTGTTTCTGGATGGTCATCAAAACGGCGGGCCTTGCATTGACGCTGCCGTCACCGCGTTTCACTTTAGGTCCGAGCTTCACCTCCGCCACTTCTTTGACTTTGACCGGGCTTCCAACACTCATCCCAATCATTGAGTTTTTGATATCTTCAACCGTCTTTACTCTCCCAAGATTTCGGATCAGAAACTCTTTGTCGGCAAACCGGAAGAAGCCGCCGGTGGTGTTCTGGCTAAGACTGGTCAGGTTCTTATGCACGTCTTCGAGGCCTAGGTTTCTTTTCCGCATGGCTTCCGCGGAAAGGAGAATCTGATATTGCTTAACTTCCCCGCCCATAGCGATCACTTGGGCGATCCCCGGAATGGAAAGAATTCTAGGTCGTATGACCCAGTCCGCGATACTGCGTAACTCCATTGGACTTACTGAAGCGTCTTCCGAGGTAAGCCCAACCATCTGTATCTCCCCCATTACCGAGGAAATTGGGCCCATGACCGCTTTGACATCGGAGGGCATTTGTTCGCGGACCAGGGCAAGCCGCTCCGCTATCAACTGACGGTTTCGGTAAATGTCGGTACCCCATCCGAATTCAAGATAGATGGAGGCGACTCCGACCGTGGTTACGGAGCGCACGCGTTCAAGACCAGGGGTTCCGTTAACCGCAATCTCAATCGGAAGGGTAACCAGAACTTCGGCCTCCTCCGGTGCAAGGCCGCCAGTTTCGGCCATGATGGTGATGGTTGGTCGGTTGAGATCGGGAAAAACGTCTACTGGGAGGTGGACAATGATCCAACCTCCGTAAACGAGTAAAAACGCCGCAGAACAGACGACAATCAAACGGTGGGTGAGAGAAAAACGTATAATCCGGTCAAACATTTGCCACCGGTTTCGTTTTATCGCATGTCTGTGTAACCAGAAAGAGCACTCCTACTCCAATACAAATGAAAGCATCGGCGAGGTTAAAGGAAGGATAGTGAGCTTGTCCCCTCCAGTGAAAATCGAGAAAGTCGACTACGTATCCCAGCCGGAATCGGTCAAGCAGGTTAGAAACCGCTCCCCCAAGAATGAAGCAGACCGCCAGACGACGCCAAAGGTCTTCTTTTGCGAGTCGCAGGTAAAACACAAGCAAACCGACTGTCACCGCCGATGGAACTACCAAGAGGAATAAACGGATGGAGTCATCCCCACGGGCAAACATCCCAAAGGCTACGCCGGTATTTCGTATGTAGGTGAGGTTAAAAAATCCCGGAATGACGGCAAGCGCTTCACCGAGCAGGAAATGATTCACGATGAGAGATTTTGTTACCTGATCGGCAAATACTACAGCAAAAACCAACAGGAAAAAGTGAAAGTGCTTTGCTTTCGCCATAACCCAACAACTATCCCTTTTTTCGCCTTTTCGACGCCACTTTCAGCGTCGAATCTGTTCTGCATCGGCCGCTGTCATTTTCGCGAAGCTGCATGCGTTTACGGAAGCGGGAAAGATCCTTTGCGAGTTCCCCATCCGCGTCGTCAATCTCACCGATAGCCTTGTAGACCTGCGCGAGAAATGGAACACCCGTGACAAGGCGGTGGTAGACCCAGCGACCGTCTTTACTGGCCGAGAGCAATCCCGCTTGTCTAACCGTCTTAAGATGTCTCGATAGTTTGTATTCGGGCTCAAGAAGACTATCCGCGAGTTCGCAAAGACATGCCTCCTCACCGCTGGACACAAAAATGCGCATCATGCGAACACGAAGCGGATCAGAGAGCGCCTGGAACACTTCGTGGGAGTGTATGTTGAGTACATGCATAGTTGCATTATAGTGCAACTAACAGCCCAAAGTAAAGAGCCTTGTTGAAGGGGAGATCTCATAATTCACTGAGATCGCTGAGAATTACGACCTATAATGGAGGAATGCTGAAGCGGTTAATTTCAATTTTCTTGGTCTCCATCGTTTATGGCCCGTCAAGCAGTTGTTGCCATTGGCATGACATCAGGGCAAATCGAGAAGCGCTATTGCCAGAGGTCGATGGACACATCTCTAAGATGACAACTTCTCTCGCTAAGGATTCTATTTCTGTTGCTAGGATGTCGGATAGCAGCCTCCATTCCCCTTCGCTGAAGAAGCACTTGAATTAGAAACCTCGTTGCTCCTGAAGGAAGTAGAGTCCTGCCTGATAGGCGCGGCCGTCTTTTCTTCTGCCCGCAAACTTTCCGAATTGGCTAGAAGGGGTACCTGGACCAGCGCCAAGTCCTTCAATCTTAAATTCGAATGCATACGGGTCTGGCGCTACCGTGACAAGTTGTGATGGCGGGTTGCAGCCGTCTAAAGAGCTACCCGAGTTTTGGATAATCCAAAGCAGGAGCCGCTCCCCAAGACGGTACTCAGTCAGCCATACCCTATCGAACGAATCCTTCTCAAAACGAAGCCCCTTCAATTCATCGGCAGTAAAGGAAGTATTTCGATAGAACACTTCCATTCCGCCCGCCCGTAAGATGGCAGCTTTCGCTTCTCCTCGATCGATTTCCGCTCCCAAAAAGTGATGATAGTAGCCATCGGTCTTACAATTCGTGGAGAGATCCTTGTAAGAAAGCATTGGGGTTAATTGGAGCCAGACGATTTCGCTGCCATTTGCGACCGAAAATCCCAGAAGCCACATAATTCCTAAGAGTCTATAAACCATCTTTGAATTCCTTTTGAGTTATCTGAATCGAACCAGTAAATGGCCGGCCATCCTTCCTCGTCCCAGAAACATCGGTGCTGTTGGATTCGCTGATCCAGATTTCCTCTTTTAAACCCTCCGTTTCAAAATCAAAGGTGAAGCCCTTTGGGGTTACAGTCTCCAAAGGTTGGGGAGCTGGACAGAAAGAGTATCGTCTCCCCGATTCATAGAGAGCCCATCGGAGAGAAAGCTCTGAAAGCACGAGCTGAGTCAGCCACCACTCGCCCCGTTTATCTTGATAGAGCTTGATTGAGCGCGTTTCGCGAGCAGAGAGCGGTAATGCCTGGTAAATAGCCGAATAGGGCCACACGTGCGGAAAGTTTTGTAGTTGCGCCGTCGTAACAACACCATCTTGTAGTTCCGCGGAGAATAGAAGCTGCCCTTGCGCTGAAGTGCCAAAGCATTTTACATCCGCGTCTTGATACTTTCGATTCACCTGCAACTTGACCCACATGATGTCAGGCTGTGTGCAAAAGGCCTCGCCATTCAATACCAGAAGTAGAGCCAGAATTATTTTTGTCATTGCTGCTACTCTCTTTCCGCCGTGCGACGATAAGGCACAAGACCGAAGGACGGTAGTGGACTTGTGACGGCCAAATGCAGCTTCTGAAGCGACAATCGTTTTCCAGAGGGCCGCTCGCCAACGAAAGAGATATCGTCTCCCAATTCAAATCCGATTCTGCCAGTGTAAAAATCATACGAGCCGCCGGTGATATGTTTTTTGGGCATGATGTCTGGCATGATGGCGTACCCTCCGAACGTAAGCGGTGCGAACGGGTTCTCATTCCCTGGCAAAGAAGTTCCAAGTCCAACCATTACATTTACATCCCAAAGCGATCCCTGAAATGGTCCTGAAATTGTTTCGAACCCTGTCGCCTCGGCTGGGAGTTTTGGGGCCCCCGCTTTATAGAACTCGAATGAACCCACTCGACCGAAAACCTGAGAAAACCAAATTCCCTTTACGACTCCCTTGCCCAGAGAAGTGATTTGAAGAATGGCATCCACGTCCGCGTTTGGCTGAGTGAAGACGAATTGCGGAGCCGCCAACGGGTTGGGATAAGAACGTTCGTTGAATCGATAGGAAATCGCTTCCAAATCGGGTTCACTACCAAAGTAAAGCGAGGCCATAGCGGACATTCTAAGAGTCGCCGGGCTTCCTGGTCCTGATGGAACCTGATAGGTGAGGATGTTAAGACTGCCAAGTTGGTATTTGTTCAAATATTCATGATGAACATAGCCCGTATATTCCCCCTGGATCGACTCCATATCGCCGACAAGGGCCGTGATGGTTTCAGCCGGAGGTTCGAAAACACTCTTCGAAAGAAGGGGCTCAAGCATCCTCGGCTCTTTGGTCTCTCCTGAAACTCGCTTCAGTAACTCGCAGCCATTGCAACGGATGCCGTTGGCTTCGGTGGTGCAATTGAGATTTTTGTAGTTACTGAAAATCTGGAGTTGGTTCTTGAAGAAATTATACGCTCCCGTGCGAACATTTCCCCAAACGCACATTCTACTACCACCGCTTAAGCACTCCGACCCGGTGTTTTCTCCAACAAAACCCTTAATCTTGTACGCCCGAAACGGATTTCCCACCTGGCCGGCGCCTTCCGACGAACGGTAAGTATAGAGTTGAACAACTGTCTCGGATTGTTCGCCACTAACTTTGCTTTCACAAAGGCCTCGGTATTCTCCCCACACCGGCTCGACGAGCGGATAATCCGGTTTGATAGGTTTGTCGGAGGAGAGAAGAACCTTTCCGATATTTCCGGAATACGATGAACGAAATTCGCCCTCGATTCGATTCCCAGATAGTTGTTTAGTGACCAAAGTTACTGGCTGATCAGGCTGATCAAAAACAAAGGTTTGGGTAAGAAGGTTGAAGCGAACATCATCAAAGTGATAGGCAACATACTCTTTGTTGGCGAAGTCACCAAAATGAAGCGTTAGGATCGCCTTCAGAAATAGCGTGTTTCCTTCTTCGCGTGAGGCGATCAGCTCCAGCTTCGCAAGTTGATCGCGTTTAATGGCTTCATGTTTGAGAATGCCGGTGTAGCGACCAAAAACGGTCGATGCTCCGATTGATTCGATGGAACAGAAAACAGCAATTACGAATAAAAGTCCCCGACAAAACAAATTTCCCCTACCCATGACTACCCCCCAAGATTCAAACTTTCAGAAAAGCACCTTGCCTTCCCGTTTCCCCTACTTAATCTTCTTTTTCCTCAATAACTTCCGTAGGGACTGCGCCACCTAGAGCGCGCTCTACCTCGATTCGCTGATTGAGGAAATCGTACATAAAACCTATCCGCTTTAGACTCGCCTCGAAAATGCCGTCTCCCGCGACCCTTAGATCGGCAGAGTTTTTCACTCCGCGACGATATTCGGCTAAAACCGACGCATAGTACTTCTTTGCTCGTGCCTTGTTTTTTTCTTCGAGGTCAACACGCGCTTGAATTGTCGAGATACGGCGGTAAGCGTTCTCTGTGTCGCTAATGGCCGTGAGGATGGCGTTCTTTAGTTCGTTCTCTAGTCGAAGTTCTTTGGCTAGTTGCTCGCGCCTCTCGTACATTGTGTCAAAGCCGGAGAAAATATCGAAACGAGCGACAAGTTTTCCGCCTATCATACTCGAACCGGCAGGCACATTTCGAATGTCCCAGGGAAGGTATCCGGCCGTTATTTCGAGATCGATCTTTGGGAGCCATCTGGAGCGAGTCGCCTTTGACTGAAGATTCGCTATCGCAAGCTCTTTGGTAGCGACGACTACACTCTCGCTATCTGTCCGGATGCGCCTCAAAAGATCCATGAGTTGGCCCGTTAGATGTTGGTGTTGGAGACTACCAATCGGCTCTATCTTCGAGCCGATTTCTTCGCCTAGTAGGCGCTTGAGGCTAGTTCTTGCTTCCTCCAATTCTTGACGCAATAGCAACAAATCCGACTGCAATAGGGCTTCTTTGAGGTCGAATTCCGTAATGTCGGATTCAGCAGCCATGCCCGCTGCTCGTTTTTGAGCCGCCATTTTCTTGTGAACTTCGTTAGTTTTAAGCGCTTCTTCTTTTAGTTCGATGGAAGACTTCTTAAAAATATAGAGATGGAAGGCCTTCTCAACGTCCAGACCGACTCGAAACTCAGTCCGCTTAAGTCGGACTTGAGATTTTTCTACTTCCAAAGAAGCAATATCGGTTAGGTATGTGTCCTCAAAACCATTGAAGAGGTTGTAGTTCGAATACAAATAACCCAGAGCTGAGTTTTGGGTGGAGTTGGAGGTCATCTCCGTATCGGCACCGCCTGCCACGCCCAATGTCGGGAAAAATTTTGAGCGGGTGCGCCCGTGTTTGGCTTGGGCTTCTTCTACGGCTCGGCGGAGAGCAAGCACTTCGAAGTTATGCTGAACCGCATATGATTTCGCATCTTCGAGATTCACTTTCTTGAGGTCTTCCACGGCCCCTTGCAATGCAAAAGACCATAGGCAGGATACAAAAATGAAGCATCCTTTAACGAGGGAGAAGGCGCGATTTTTCGAGAAAAAACTATTGATGCGATCGACCACCGATGAGACTCACTTCCTTAAAGATAAAGAACCACTCCAGCATCGAGCGCCCAGCTGTTCGCTACTTGAGTAGAACTGAAACTTCTCTGGAGAGATCCACCGATATTTACTCCGCCGAACCAGTCCTGGTCCGAGGCCCCCCCAAAAAGATTAAGTCCAAGAGCAACTTGGTAAAAGGGTATCCAAAAACCTTGCTCAAGCGCTTTGTCTAATTTCCCCGACTGATAGAGCCATTGAATTCCTGCCGACCCCTCAAAAAACGGTTTCACGAATGCTGTTTCCGATGGAATCCAATCCAGTCGAAATCCTCCGAGAAGTGGGATTCGGCTTAGTTGAACCATGTCTCTAAAGGGAGCTCCGGATTTATTGTGTACTGTGGTCAGCGCTTCTTTTCGGGAAAAGCCAGTGCGCCCAACAAGCGATAGCGTGAAATAGGCCGAATTTAGAACACTCTGACTGAGCGTTAATCCAAAAGACGGGAGACCTGAGAAATCGGAATACTGCACGTCAAAATACTGGTTAGAGAGTGTGATGGTTGTAGGAATCAAGTACGAAAACTCTGTTGCAATTCGTAGACGAGAACGTCCGCGCTTAGTCTCGATTTTGGCTTCGGTAACAGCTTCTCTGTAGATCGAATTGACCAAGTCCTTGTCTAATTCGAACTGACCGGGAGAGGATGACGATTCAGCAGCGTGAACCATCTGTGTGACCAATAAAAAAGGCAATAGAAGCATTAATCTTTTCATTTCAAACTACCTGCTCAATTATTTTGATTCCGCGTTAGTGAAAAAGTTCCTGAAGCGGCCATCGACGGGGCTGACCATGTTCCTTTCAATTCCGATTCCGTACGAGTCAGTGACGCAATAAGTTCTTTGTACTCGCTATTGGAAGAGCTGAACTCAATCTTATTCTGCGCTACGTCAAAACCTGCTTTATCAATGGCGAATACTATATATTCCATCGGCCCGCTTCCCAAATAGAAGCGTAGGAAACCAGAGAGCGCTGGCATCATGACAGGTTCGGGCTGCCCCTCCACGGGAGTTGGAATATCCTTGATTTCGAGGCGAAGAAAAATATCGTGTGAAGCCCCGGTCGATTGTTCCGATTTTCCTGAGTATTCTCCAACCACTTTTTGGAGCTCCCGCCGTTTCGCTTCCGCCTGAAATCTAAGTTGCTCCAATCTCGCATCACGCTCGCTCAGTGAGCCTTGAGAACAACTTAGAGCCAAGGTTGCCACTCCGATCAGAGAAAGTATTTTTTTTAAGGGCACGGTCATTGAGTTCCCTCGAGTAACTAAATCTTAAGGAGTGCGCTTAAGATCGGCTTTGGCGACCTCTCCCATTCCATCCGCAAACACGATGCCAGTAAAGGTGCCGTCATGGCTCATTGTGCCCTTAAAGGTTAAGCCGTAGTCCATTGTGCGTAGCGTAAGAAACCGATTGTAAAAGTTGAACTGAACATCGGATAACTTCGTTTCCACATACTCCAGGGAACCGAACTCCCCTAAATAGAGCCGGACATTCCCGCTTATTTTAATCACGGGCTCGATGCCTGAGGTATCTTGCGTGGTCACAAGACTCATGGTTGCTCTTTCAGGGAGATTTGATTCTGGATTAGTGTTCGTAAGTGCGCCTTTATAGTGGCCCGTTAAGGTCTTAATCAGAATTCCATCGGCGGGAGGTTTGGGCTCGTCGTCCTTGAGTGATGAGAACTTCCCTACTTTTCCTACGACGGTGGAGAACCAATCGCCATCCAGAGTCCCCGTTTTCAAAAAACCCACAAAACTAACGTTGTTCTTTTCGTTTTTAATACTTATCTGGCGGGTCAGAAGGTTGAGCGGACAGTCGTCATATTCGTAACTCAAAAACTCATTTGAGTTGCGGTCTCCAAAATAGACTTTCACATTCGCTGAAATTTTTAGGGTTCCCGAACCGGTACTTAAAGTTCGCAGGGTCACGTCCGCGAATTGGTAAAACTTAGTTCCCTCATGCTGCAAAACAGCCTTGTAGAGCCCGGCGACCGCACCATCACGAGCATCCCAGAAGGCCTCATTTGCGATTAAATTCGTTGATAGCAATGCGAACAGACTAAAGAACAATTTTGTAAGTTTCATTTTTCCCCTCTACCCATAGTCAGACGAAACAGACCCGGAACGAATTCATTTTCACTAATACTTTTAACATAGGCATAGTTGCATAATAATGCAAGTATGCATGCGGCTAGAATATTTTTTTAGGACCGCCACCGGTATTTGATGCAAAAATTCGATAGTGATGTCACCACCCAAGATTTCAGTCGTAATAGTTAAAGGACCATCCTCAAGGTTGAGGTGCTCTTTTGTGCCTAATTCAATTCCAGGAGACATTTATATGATGCAGCTAGTTAGAAGGGCTGGGGTACTTCCCTTAGTCCTATTCGTAATGAGTACCGTATCAATCACCAATACGTTCGCGAAAACCGTAAACGCGGACAAGCACGACCAGTCCGCGCAATCGCAATGCACTGGCGGCGATTGCCAACAGCAAGGCGAAGGATGCTGTGAAGAAGGAGGCTGCAAGGACTGCGAGTGCTGCAAAGATTGCAAATGTTGCCAAGGTGGCCAATGCGGCGAACAAGGGTGCTGCGGTGAAGATTGCACCTGCGAAAATTGCGGCTGCTGTGGCGAAGGGGGCTGCTCCGGCGGCACCTGCGGCGAGCAGGGATGCTGTGGTGAAGGTGGCTGCTGCGAAGGTGGTTGCTGTGGCGGTGACGAAGGCAAGAAACAAAACTAAGTAGTTTTCATGGATACTCCCCGTCGAGATTCTTCGGCGGGGAGTTTCATTTTAAGAAATCCATTGGGGAATCAGAGCGAAGCCCGCTCCAATCAGATAAATCACAAGTGAGCTGAAATAGACTACCTTAGACCAGTCTTTCGTAGTTGCGCAGGCTTGCCCGAGGGCGGGATCGGCAGGGCAACTCTTGGTGCGAGCATTCCACTGAAGAAAACCGGCTAGGACCAGCATGACGGCTCCGAAAGCGAGAAAATAATACTTTCGCTCCGAGATCCAAATGAGTTGGGGCACATGGGAAATCAGGCTCGCAAACGTCGCACCGGCTCCAAGGATGACAAAAAGAGCGGGCAGCGCGCAGCAAATCAGAGCACTCATCGAGGAGAAGAGACTTAGGAATGAGCTAAGGCGGTTCATATCCCCTGTCGTTCGATCTTCTGCACATTGAAACCTGAATCCGTGAGTATTTGTTTGATCCGATCATCGGGGAGATCCTGCTTCTCTCTGAGAATCAGGGTCACCTTTTTTTCGCTCAGCTTTACATCGACAGACTCTACCGCATTCTCGGCTTTGAACTTTTTGGTAATTCCCTGCGCGCAGAATCCGCAGACCATGCCATTGACACCGATTTTGACCTCTGTGCCTGAGGCCATCGCGAGCGTCGAGAGCATCATGCCCAGTATCAGTAATTTTCCCGTCGTTTTCATATGCGTTCCTTTCGACCTCAAAAATGAAACATAAAATTCAGCATCCAGTCTCCTTGCAGACTGACCCCCGCCTCCCAGAGAACATTTTTGTAGAACAGTCGCGCGAGCGGAGTAATGGCATACTTCTTCGTCAGTGTCGGGTGATACTGAACCTGGATCATCAGCCAGCTGGCGATCTCGTTGAACTCAGCTTCATACGGGGCGAGGCCAACTCGGAATTCACCGTGATGGAAAACGTCGGTCAGGTTCGACCACATGGATTCCCATTTCCCCATGATGAACCAGCTTCGGCTCTCAGCGTCCGCCTCGATTCCCACTTGCCCTGCGTAACCGTCCCGGTTGGCCAGTCTTGCTCCACCTGCGCCACCGTAAACGTAGATGTTTGCCTGCGAGTCGGGATTGTTCCACCGCTTTGCGAGCCAATCGAACTGCGGGAAATAAACAAGGTATTGCCCCTCGGGCATTTCCATTCTCATGCCACGCGCGGCAATAGCGGCATTTGGCGCGAAGCTATACGTAAGCCAGTAATCGCTCATGAACGACTGATTCCAAGCCATCACACCGATAGCTTCCTTGTAGGAAACAGGATGTGCGTTACCCACCCGAGCCAGGGAGATTAAAACGAGACCAAGTGCGATGAGGAAGTGTTTACCCATACATCACCCACTTCCGAACACCCTGTCGCGCACGCCAACCCAGTTCAAGAGTCCCCATGCCGCCAAGAATTGCCCCGCCCAGCCAGGCCAACGTGACGAGCTCCAGGACTTCGGCCCCCAGACAGAAAAACGCTCCTGCCGTGAGAAGGCTTAGTGCGGCGACTTGAAGAATTCTGTTTCTTCTCAATACGCGCACTTCATCGGCCCGCAGAACCAGAGCCGAAATCAAAAGTGAGGTTCCCACAAAAAGAGTTCCACACGCCGCCATACATACCGACATTCCGAACTGCATGAAAAAGTGCATGATCCCGTGAGAGCCGGTAAGACTGAAACCGAATTGCGGGCAGAAAAGAAGCGAGACAAGTCCGACTATTGCCTGAACAACCCCTACCTTTGAAAAAACGGTCCATGCGCTCGGATTGAGGTCCGCTGTTACCCGGCGTAGGATCTTTTCTCCGACTTCGGGCGGGACGACATAGCTCTCGCATTTCATGAACTCCGCGAACTCTTCCGCTAAAGACTTATCACCAGGAAGTTTTGTGCTCATGACTTCCCCCTTAGTTTTCGTAAAGCCCGACTAACAAGCTGCTTGGCATTGGAAGATGAGGTTTCTAGTCGTTTCGCTATTTCAGAAAACTGAAGCCCTTGATCGTATCGCAGCGAAAGGGCCTTTTTTTGTTTATCCGAAAGCCCGTCCAACTCCTCCGAGAGATTGATCACTGCCTCGGGCGAGGAATTATCCGGAATATTTGTCGCTGCGGCAGCATCAAAGGCGATCTCCGGCTTTTTCAATTTCAGATAATCGAGGAACGAAGTCTTACATATGGTGAACAACCACGGTGCGAAGGGAAACTCCGCGCTATAATGGTGTCTGGATTTGTGCAGCTTCAAAAAAACAGCCTGAAAAAGATCGTCACGGTCCGACCGGTTGAATACACGACCTTCCAAGTAAGCACAGACTCGCTTCGAGTACCGAGCATAAAGCTCGCTGAAGGCGGTCGTGTCACCTGTCTGGTAGGCCAGCATCAATTCCTCGTCCGATCGATTTTCGGGAACGGTCATTCGTTACCCTCGTTAAGGAGTACGACCGAAAGTTGAGTTGGTGACAACGTTTCCATAAGGCATCGACTTTATTATACTAACAGTGGGCTGCCGTCATGGGGCTAAGTTCGTTCCCGTGAGTAAACCAACTTCGAGCGGCCAGAGTTCGGACTACCCGCATTGGCGGAAAAAAACCGTGAGGATATTCTCGCGCCATGAAGTCATGAATGAACCGTGTTTGCTCGTCGTTGTGGAGTTCCGCTTCGAATGACTGAAGAATCAGTTCTCCGCTTGTTGAGCGGTCGTCCGGTTCCGGCAGTCGAATGATCGGACCTGCCACTTCTTTAAGTTTTTTTTCTTTCTTAAAACTTCTTAGATCTTGCTCGTTTTGAGGTAGGTGCGACCTCAATTTGAGAGACTGGCTCCCATTTTTTGAGGCACCTCCGCTTGCAATTTGAGCCGCCTCGTTTTGAGGTGCCTTGTCACGAGGCGGCCTATCGTCATGACTTGGATTTCCGCAGGCGAGCGATGACACCTGCCAGAGATTTCCTATCTTGAAATCCACTTCTACAATCGAGATTAGTCCCTTCTCTTTGAGAGTCTTGAGGCCGCGAGAGATCGTTGCGTGCGACATCCCTGCTTGCATCTCGATATACCCTACCGATGCTCGAACAACGCCGCCGGAACTTGGGAACCGCCATGCTCGGCTTGATAGCCAGAGAAACAATCGAAAGCAGTCGCCCGAAAGATCTTTGAGCAATGGCTCTGAAAATACTCCGTGAGACAGCTTAAAAAACCCTTGGGGCGTTCCCACCTCACGTTGAGGTTCCTCAGTTTGAGGTCGCTCAACTTGGGGGACCGAGGGCACTTCTGTTTGAGCTGCCTCTTTCTGAGGTGGCTCAATTTGAGCTACTTCCGTACGAGCTTTCTCGATCTGTGGTCCCTCATTCTGAGCACACTCATTTCGGAGCGGTAATTTAGGCTGACGCGATTCAGTTTGAGGCTGCTCAATCTGAGGGAGCTCATTTCGAGGCGTTCCACTAGGAGGTACCTCAATTTGAGGCACCTCCTTTCTCTCCTGAGGGGGCCTCATTGAGACCCCCTCTCTATTCAGCTTCAGCGGCTCATTCACTCGCAGGGCCTTGAGCCTTTCCTTTAGGTCGTTGTCTCGTCTCTTGGTCATCGGGCACCTCCAACGGATGCCTCGATTCCATTTTCCAGAGGGACTTTAATAGTCGGAATTTCGATCCGCATCCTCGCAACTACCTCGTTGGACAGGGCCAGGTAATCTTCAGCTCCCGCGCTTTCCGGCGCATGATGAAAGACAGTCCTGCCATATGCGGGCGCTTCCTTTAGCTTCACGGACCTGCGAATTCTGGTCTCAAAGACAGCCTCTCCAAATCCGGCAATGAGGCCATCCCATGTTTCAGCGGAGATACGTGTCTGGTCCGACATGGTGAGGAGGTACCCAAGGATTCGCAATCGCTGGTTGGTGCCCTGACGAATCTCCCCCACCTCCGACAGCAATTCTTTGATTCCCATCATCGCGAAGTAGCTTGAATCAACAGGAACGATGAGGCTGTCCGCCGCGTTCAAAGCAGAGTTCATAAGAGGACCGAGGGTAGGAGGCGTGTCTATGAGGACAACGTCATACTTTTCGCGGAGCTGATTCAGTCGCTGGCCCAGTCTTAGCTCGCTATTTGTCATCCCGACCATTTCCCGTTCCGCTCTAGCGAGAACAGGAGTCGCCGGTATGAGATCAAGTCCATCGCCTTGGTAGACGACTTGAGCGGCTGATATTTCCTTGTTTAGTATGAGATCTGCAACGGACAACCTAATGGAATCTAGTTCGACTCCGATACCCTGCGTCGCGTTACCCTGCGGATCTAGATCAACCAACAGGACTGTCAGACCGTTGAGAACTAAGGCCTGACTGAGGTTGATCGCAGTTGTGGTTTTGGCCACCCCGCCTTTCTGATTTGTGACTGCAATGATGTGCGCATTCATGATGCCTCCAATTGACTTCGGCCCACCCTGGAAGGAGCATCATCGGTGGAGCCGGGCTCGCTGGCCTGGTTACACGTTCAGTTCCCCGCGAGGGGAACGACTTTTCGGGCGCCAGAGACTGCAATATCTGGCGCCCTTTGTATATGTATAACACAGGTTATATATACCACTCAATGCAGTTTTATATTGGTGTAGATATGGCTTAGAATGTATCCTTAGATGAAGTTGAAGCTCGCAACAATCTTAGAAAAGAAGAAGATTTCAAAGTACCGCCTTGCGCAATTACTTGAAGTCCCCACGCCTTCGGTTTTTCGGTATTTCCGAGCTGGATACGATCCTAAGCTCTCCACCCTTGAAAAGATTGCTAAGGTGCTTGAAGTAAAAGTTCGCGATCTATTGGACGAATAAAGTGCCGACAAAAGAGAGCGCGCCCGAGAAGCTTCCGACGCTAGATGAAAGCCTCAGTCTTGCTGTTGGCAAGAAACACCTAATGTTAGGAAACGGGTTCAGCCGGGCCTGCCGAAATAATATTTTTTCTTATGATTCGCTGTTCAATACCGCTGATTTTAAGAAACTGTCTAAGCATGCTAAACAAACCTTTGCCACGCTCGAAACCACTGACTTCGAATTTGTGATGCGGTCTCTTCACACCGCCGCATCGCTAATAAAACTCTATAAGGGGGAATTCTGAAGACGAGCTCGCTAAAACTCTAGCCGAAGATGCGGACAAACTTAGAAAAGTACTAGTCGAGACAATTGCCGCCCATCATCCGGCGATGCCGAGTGATATAACCGATACTGAATACCTTGCTTGCAGATCTTTTCTCGGTCGATTCGATAAAATCTATACTCTCAACTATGACCTACTTCTTTACTGGGCGAATATGACCGCCATCGAGGGAGAGAAAAAGCGAGATGACGGATTCCGAGATCCCTATTTTGGTGAACCTGAAGACTATCTCGAAGAAGATTATGTTGAGTGGTCAAACCCCGATCACAAACAAGACATTCACTATCTTCATGGCGCCCTCCACCTCTTCTACCAGGGGCCGTCGTTGCAAAAATATTGCTGGAGACGGACGGGGATAAGGCTCTTAGAGCAAATCGATGCGGCATTGAAGAAGGGCTTCTTTCCATTAATTGTTGCGGAAGGTTCCAGCGACCAAAAGTTCGAGAGGGTTCAGCGTAGCAACTATTTAGGACACAACTACCGAAGTCTCGGTAAAATTACGGGCTCTCTCTTTATCTATGGGCATTCACTAGCAGAAAATGACATGCACATTTTGGAGCAACTTAGAAAAAATACAAAATTAACCAACCTCTACGTTAGTATTTATGGGCCCGTAGCTGACAAAGAAAATCAAAACATCATTCAGACGGCTAAAGCCCTTGCGACGGGAAGGCCAAAGACAAAGCCTTTAGCCATAGACTTTTACTGTGCAAAATCCGCTAAGGTTTGGGGGAAGTAAGGCAACGTTGCACTTACCTCGGCCTGAAAGATGAAACCATCAAGCGATCGCGATAGTTAAAGAAAGTTCGCCGAGACAGTCCAGTCATTCGGCTAAACTCACGAGATTGTTCTTCCACTGGTAGATTCGAATGAGCCAAAAACTCTAGAATCGCTTTCGGGTTTCTGTCAGGGACCAACTTTCCAAGGAGCTTTTCCCAATTTTCGGGATTTGTGCGCGCTAAGTCGTAGGCCATCTGTAAGGTACGCAGATTAATTGATTGGAGACCGCCATTCCTAGCGCGTTCTCCCAAAAATTCCGCCACTCTTTGAGCTATTTTCTGATCTTCAAAATAAGCAATGAGCTTTGATGCCTCCTCCAACATTTGGGCTGCCTGCTCACCATCAAATCGAATTTGGAGATATAAAGTACGGGAAAGAAAAGCCCGAATGTCCCGTCCTTGAGGAACGGAGTTCGCGAGAAGAATAATCTTTCCGGAGAAAGCAATAGCGGCCTGGGAGACTCTTTCAGAAGTGCTATTCCACTTAACCATTCTTTCACCCTGTGTTCCCGCGCTCGCCCACGCCGCAGCCTTCAATACGGCCATTCCGATGGGATCTCCGAAGAGGCCCGCACAATCGTCCAACAGCAGAATATCTTTTGGATGGGCAATTAGAGCGTTGTAAAGCGCCAATGGAGTCACATATGCGCCGATTGCATGATAGGGGAGCTTCAAGCTATTGAGAGTCCGTTCAAGCGTACTGCTCTTTCCCCAGCCCGCCGGACTTTCGACGACCAATGCATGAAATCGTGGACTCTGCACCAACGTCTTAATAAGACATTCGATGTCTTGAATGTGGTTCATTTTGCCCCCCTTACGGCTTTAACCAACCAAAGAATCGAAATTCTCAGGAATATCTTTTCCAAAAACGGCGTCAAAGAGTCCAGAGGCATTTGCCGTCTCGGGATCATTGGTAATCGCGTAAATCTTTTTCACTCCCAGCTCGCGAAGGGAGCGAGCGATCTCCATCCCATCGTACTGGGAGCCTTTGTAGTGAAGGTCTACAAATGCGATAGCACTTGTCACCAGCTTAAACCCGTTCTGCGAGACGAAATCCTCCCAGGAGCTGAACTCCCAAACGGTTTGAAAGGCATGGTCCTTTGCGTGTTTTCTCCAGTGGTCTCGCACAAAACGCTCATCGTCGAAGATCAGGATCGTCTGCTCTCGCATTGATTGTAGAGTTCTGCCAGTCTCGGTCTGTTTTTTTGCGGGGCTTACAGCTTCCTTTGTGGCCTGCGGAATTGAAATCGTGAAACACGTTCCGCCCGACGTCGAAGTCAGCAGAATATCTCCGTGATGCCCCTCGACTATCTTCTTCGCGATAGCTAGACCGAGTCCGGTACCAGATGCCTTCTTAGAAAAGAAAGGACTAAAGAGCTTCGCTCGATCTTCGCGAGCGATTTCAGGGCCATCATTCGTGATGGAAATATCAATGACCGCGCGCCCATTGGACATCGCC